>Ga0307980_1000603_pt1 | contig 16494 bp, 15 predicted proteins | sample OrgLakmetage1060_FD_201817 | JGI IMG/M metagenome (GOLD analysis project Ga0307980, IMG submission 201817) | Saline water microbial communities from Organic Lake, Antarctica - #1060 | ecosystem: Environmental > Aquatic > Non-marine Saline and Alkaline > Saline | place: Antarctica: Organic Lake... | reverse complement strand
AACTCGCTCACAAGGGTTGTACTTCCCGATATTTTTAGAACGCTTGAAAGTTAGTCGACAAAAATACCCTCAAGATTATTTTTGTCTAGCAGAACTTAGGATTCTGAGATTGCTGCCGGGGGCTCTCGGGCAAATCTCTCAAGTCTGATTCACAACCTTAAAGTAAGCCCCGTCGGATTCGAACCGACGACCCACGGATTAAAAGTCCGTTGCTCTAACCAACTGAGCTAGAGGCCCCTGCAGCTTAGAAGTGTAACAGAAAGCCGAACGTGGCCTAGCACGCCTATTTTCAAGTTTGGTCAAACATTGTCCGATCTGGCCAAGTTTGGACAGAGTATTGGGGGACATTTGGGGTATTAAAAATTGAACCTTTCCTGGACAAATTCTTGGTTGGTAACTCTGTCGCTATTTTTGAAGACCGCGGCTTTATTGAGATGTAGTGCGTTCGCTGTTCACCTCGTGTACCGCAATGAACCTAAGACCGGTATTTAACACTAGGGCTGGCTCTAGCTTGTGAATGATTTTGGTGACGGTATTAGACATAAAAAAATATTCTCTCAAAAAAAAGACGCTCGCAAAAAAAATGGGACGCCAGTGTCCCTGTAAAGGCCTGATGTCGGGTGCGCACTTCTCCCGACAGAATTGTCTAGAGGCGCATTAGAACAAGCTTAACGGTTGCGGTTACGGAACTTTGACTCGGCATTCATCTAAGGATCTAGATTGAGTAAGTACGTGCGCAGTTTCAGGTGAAACACAAGACAGTGCGGGATTCGAGGTTTAGACCGGGAGTATTGAAAGAAAGTTTTTAGACTTCAATCGGCTATGTCTCCGCGCGAATGGCGAAGCAATTGGTGCCTGAGACCTCCTAAAGTGATCTCATTATCAATGAGACGGGGCTGAACTTGACTCCTTTGCTCCTTTCTTGGTGTTGAAGAGCTTGCATGCCACCCATCGCAATGTTTCTTTTGAATTACGATCAAATTGAAAGTTAGTAAGTAATGTGCGAATTCGACATGGAGGAAGAAATGCCAAGGTTTATAGCCTTAATGACGGGACTGCTTCTCATTCTAGTTAGTGGCTGCACTGTGCCGGCGAGCCGGATTCAGACGCCGAGGCAGACATACTCACTTTTGGCTAATTACCTAGATGCCGTTTCGAAGATGCGTCTTGTGACGTTATTCGGAGTCTTAGAAAGAATCATGGACCCATCGCTTACCAGCTCACCGGCGTCATCGGTTTTTTATCGAAAGCGCGTCCTCATGAGTCTTTTATCCTTATTAGCAGGCTAGCCCTGATTATTTAAGAAACCCCTTCGATAAAAGCGCAATGGCTTGCACGTGCTTCAACTGCTAAACAGAGAGTAAGCGGGACAATGCCTGACGCTAGCGCCGGAGTAAAAGCAGATTACGCGAGGCATTGAGTAGATGCCTGAAAGTCGCTAATTGAGTGCTCTCAAGAGAAGCTGAATTCGATGGTCATCACTGACTGCTTCCCAATGTTCTATTAACAGATCGAAGGCCTCTTTTGATACACAAACAGGAACGGCGGCGTTCAAACCTTCACCTGCTAGTTCGTTATCGCTACGATGCACTTTGACTGCATCTAAGACCGCTTGGCTCACCACATCCTTTTCAAGCGAACCTAAGCGTGACTTCAGCATTACAGCAGTAGCAGTGGCGATCCATAGCACAATGGTGTCCTCATCGAGCTGTTCACTCTGGACCCTAAAATAAGCCATATTTGGATCATTCGGAGGAGGTACGTCAAAATACGGCTGAATTTTTATTCCCGCGCTCGTTGTGACTGAATATTTTTTCTTGTTTGATTTTTTATCATAAATCCACAAACTCTTGCTGGCTTTGCGTGCGCCACGAGCTTCTGTCACGTTCCATTCCGCATAAAAATTATTAGCGTTTGGCTTTGTCATTTCTTCTTCGAAATACAAAAACTCACGAAGGCTTTCCTCCCAAAGCAGCCACCCAAATCGCATGTTCGCCGTTCCATCGGGGCTCTTGTCACGGACTTTTTGTGTTCGATCTTCCATCCACGTGGCGTATTGTCCAAGTACGTCAGCCATCACCTCATTTGCGTCAAGCTCAAGGTTGCCTATGCGTATCGAACGAGTAGCGGAGGGGTGCATTTGGGATGTCCCGCATACATTTTTTATGTTCTTCCCACTTAGCCCAGAGATCCTTAGCATTTTGAATTCGACGCCAAGCCCATTGAAATTGACATCAATTCGAAGGTTGCTCCATCCCTCATCAGGGAGACCTTTTGCTTTGCAATAAACATCACTCCAGTCGCCCTCCTCGAACTTACGCCCCATCATCGACGCGACTTTGGCGGCTAGTAGTATTTTCGCTGCTCTGGCTTCTTCGTCGGTGAAAACATGCAGGGAATTCATGCACTGACTCCTAAAGCCTGCATTGCTTGTGATCGGAACATAGAAAAATCCACGATGGATGATCCTTCACTCATTGCTTTAGAGATGTAACGACTGTAGAGAGTCCGGAAATCAATCTCCGCCTTTCGTTTGACGTGCATAAATGTCAGGACTGGAATGTGCCCGTCTTCATCTTGAATAAAGTCAGCGACGCTTTTTATTTCACTATGACTTGGCTTGTCACTCAAAACCTCTGACGTGCTTTTTCTGCAATGAATCATAAGGTCCGCGCCCGTTGTATTTTCGTTTACGAATTGCTTGAAAGTGCCGTGTTGTTTATCAAAAATATTGACTTTTTCTATCGAAAATCCTGCATCGTGTATCGAATTCCTAAGGCTATCCCAAACCTTTTCGGAGGAATTCATAAAGACAAGCACCATCCAATGGTCTGGGCGAAGTACTCGATATGATTCCTTCAAGCTGCTGGTCATGAGTTCTTGATATTCCGGCAGGGCCTTACCTTGTGTCTTGCTCATTATCGCTTCTGAATCTGACTCCGTGAACTCCCCGAGCCATGATTCCCACAAGATATTCATCTCGCTGTAATTAATGTTCGCACCGAAAGGTGGATCAGTAAAAATAAAGTCTATGGAGTTATCAGGAAGAAAGTCCAAATCAGTCGCGCTGCCTGTGCGCACAGCGACGCGTCCTTTATATGATTGCGCCGTTGTAAGAAAATGGTCTGCAATGCCTTTAGCCTTGCGCTCAAATGTGTTGAATACATTTGCTTCGTTGGATATGTGGGGAACATTGAAGTTAGCGGTGTTGCCACTTCCACCCCAAAAGCGATACTCAGAAAGGCGAGTCACTCGCTGGTACAAAGATGTAAACGCGAAACCTACGGAGGCGGCAATCTCTGGGTCTTCTATCCGTTTGATTTCCTTCCAAAGAGCCGCGCAAGCTACTAGATTGCGGTCTGTGTAAAATTTGTCCACTCGATCTAGTCCGTGTCGTTTTGGTTGGCTGAGATTGATTCCGTCCGGAAGGCTTGTGCGCGGTATGTGAGCCTCATAATTCACCAGGAGTCCTTTTGCGGCTTTAATCCGTAGAAAATCAGATTGATCTAGTGGATGCTCGACGATTCTTTTTGAGCAGCAACGATATCCCAGAAAGACAGGTACAGAGTCGCGTCGATTGAGATATGATTTGTTCACTTCGGTGCCGCAATGAGGGCATGGAAATTTTTTTAAGAGCTTGTGCTCCCGCACATTATTTCCGTATTTTCGGCAGTGATCCCAGAGGCGGAAAGTTTCGGAACAATAGTTGCAGTCGAGTTCGTATGACCAAACTGTAAACAGTAGCTCGACGCTATCGCCGCACTCTCTGCACTCTGTTGAGTAAAGCTGATTTCGCAGTGCTGTTAGGTTGCTACAAACTCTTGAAACCGCCTTCTTGAAATCAGCGGTATCGACTGTTCTCGTAAAGTTGTGAGAAATGAACGAGGCTGCTGGGGACAGCTCGTTCAAAACCACGTCATGTCCGAGATATCGAGCGGCTACGCCGGTCATGCCGCTCCCTGCAAAAGGATCAAGGACCACACCACCGTCGGGGAGATAATTGGAGATTACGCTAGCAATTCCCTGTGGAGGAACTTTGGTGTGATAGGTGTGAGCGTCATAGGTATAGGTGTTTTTTCCCGCAGAAATTCCTTCCTCGAATGGCAGTGACCTAGTGGGCGCTGCGGCTTGTCTGCGCAGCAATATATCGCTCAGTGCAAGATCGCTATCACCCCAAAGGCTGTTGGCATAAACACCCTCTAGTAAGGAGCCCTTGGGTTCTGACAACATAGCTGTTTCAGGGCGATCGAGAGGCGGATGGTGCGGGTGCGCCGAGCGGATTCCACTGGATGCAAAATTAATTCCTGTTTCTGATGTGCGAGATTCAGTGCCACTAGGAGTTTTCGAATACTTCAGAGCCCCAAGACGCTGAACTAAATCGTCACTGGCTTCAAGCTCACCGCGCTCGAGCCTCACGACGGTGAAAAACGAAGCTCCCAACTTTTCAGCTAACTCACGTTGGGACAAATTAAGCAACGTGCGTGCCCTCATAAATGGATTAGGGGTCTTCTGATCCGAGGTCTTCGGGTCGGGCTTGATCATTCCGAACACCTGTTGAGCATCAGCAAGAATCGCATTTGAATAGACACTTCGATCGCTGGGACACTTTTACAATGTACCTGCATTACTTCTCCTGCAATACGCGCATCTGTCATCGTTTAGTCACCAGGTCCTTGACTTGCAACGATTTACTAACCAAGTCGCGTGCGTCTGACGTCGTTGAGTCGATTGCACCCCTGTTACTGGAATCATGCCTTTCGGAGAGCTCATCCATCCTCGTAAGCTCTTTTTCAGCCATTGACAGAGCATAACGTATGATTTCATGACGCTCGCATGTGCCATGTCGCAAACATTTTTAGCGAGTGAGTATCTGACGTTGTTATGGCTCTATCTATTCATTCCGGGGTCCTGCCTCGCTTTCTATAGACATGCTGGGCAGGTATTGGGCGCGCTAGGGTTCAGCTGGTCAAAGTTGGAGCTCGGATTATTTACCTATTGTGTAAAAACTCGTGGAGCACCGTGGGATGGGCGCAGCGACTCAGTAAAAAGCCCAAAGAGACCTAGGGTCACAATCTGAGCAAATGAGAATCCAGCTTGAATCAAGCTCGAACGCTCTTAGCGGTTCGTTCTTGTCGCATAGCTCGCAATTCAGCTGGACAAATTAGCCAAAGGCCTTAGGTTACGTTCTGGGCTATACACAGATGCTTTTATGCATTGACTCGACCTAATCACTACGTTACTCTTCGCTTAACTGTTATGCACTGGGGGCTAACGATTGAAATCCATAACTCGCATAGTGATTTTAACTATGGTGCTTCTCGCACAGGGCTGCACGATAAACATTGGGGCCTCGTCAGAGTCAAGCCCGGTGGTCCCGGAGCAAAATCAAAAACTCTCGTTCATTAGCGCCCCACTTCAAGCTGTCAACTTATTGAAGGACTATGGTGCCCCCTGCCAATCCCGAATAGAGTCTCAAGAAAGTGAATTTTCGGCGGCCACTTTTTACAGAGTCAGTTGCGTAACTGGGGAGCCTGACATGGACATCTACATCATTGACATTTTTGAGACCGAAGAGAGTTTCCTTGACGACCGCGATGCTGTTTGCGACGTCATTCTTCCGGAGAATCAAAAGAACCGCACTGTTATGGCGTTCGGAAAAAACTGGTGGGGGATGATAATCGGAATATCAGACGCAATAACAATTAGTGACGTTGCCACGGCCCTTGGGGGCCAAACGGGTGATGACCCAGGATTCCGATGTCAATTCCAAGAGTAGAGAGCTCAATAGGCTCCCGTCTGGATTTCAAGAGTTTATTTCGCAGCTAATCACATAGGAACATAGGCCCCGAGGTGGAGGGGCTACTCGGGCGTTTATTATTGAGCTAATGAGTTGGTCTAGAAACAATACAAATTTTTATTTGAAGAAAATATCTCGAGTCGTGTCTGTGCCCTCCTCCAGAGAGAAGCCGCAAGGCGTTGAATCGTGAGTAGATAAGTCGATGAATTGGTACCTTAAGCGCAGGAAACCTCAGGCCTCCTTGTAGTAAGAACATTTTGAACTTATGTACAGACGACCTCCCAGCACTTATTTTTTCTTAAAACAGTTAGCTGAGTATTCGCGTTTGAGTCTGTTGAAAACTAAAAACGCCGTCAACACAGGTCCGATAGCTTCCTGAGCATGGAATGTTTTATCTGTGAATGCCGGCAACTTTGCTCTCCTTACTACTTGGCTCATCATTGCGTAATGATTTGCCAGCCATGTAAGTTGGAACTCAACATCCTGGATTGGGGTTGGAATGAAGAAAGTCCATAAAGGTTTAGTTGCAGCAGTTACATGCCTTGCGCTTGTCGCTCCAATTCAGGCTGCGCAAGCAGTAGATGACAGTGCCCCTGTCCTGACTGACTTCGATGTAACTCCGACAAGCTTGGACCTGAGGAATGGAAATGCTGAATTCACTGTGAGCGGCAGAGTTTCTGATTCTGCAGGTGTTGATTACATTCATTTTCGCTGCTTGAACCGTCCCGTTGCCTCCCGCAGTTTGGTGGTTGCTCTTTCTTTTCGTAATGATTATTCCTGGGGCTTCACGTCGATGAGTTTGGGTCAAGGGCGTTTTGAAAGAGATCATATTGTGAGAACGGAAGTGGTTGGAAGTTCACCGCTAGACACAACGAACGTGGCCTTTTCTATAACTGCATCGATTCCAGCAGAGTTCAATTCAGTTGACTGTAAATGGTCCTACTCCACCTCGGATAAATTAGGGAATAGCTATTGGCCATCGGGCTCTGAAGATCTTGGGTTGCGTTTTCGGGTTTTGGATAATGAGGGCTTTCAATATGAAAACCCACTCTTACCAAAAGCGGAGGTGGAATCCTCAACTGAATCCTCAGTAAAGTTCACTTGGGCGGGGCTGAATCTAACTGCCGACGCAATTGGATCACTCCCTGGATCAAAGCTCACATTCAAAGTCGGGCGCAATTGGTACATCTCGGATGTCTACGATGACACTGCTTTTAGCGAATCATTTACGACCAGAGCTAGAGACGATATAACTGTTGTCTCGTTTGTCGATTCGAGCGGTAGGGCCAGCAGAGTCTCTGCATTTACCGTCGAGATACAGCCCGGCTACACCGCCAGCCAAAAAAGCCTCGCAACTTTTAGCGAATCAGCAACCGGTCTCACTTCTCTGCAAAGGTCACAGGTGAAAGCGGCTGTTGAAGCAAACCCAAATGCAGAGAAATTTATCTGCACCGGCATCAGGTATTACTCCCAGCCAATGAGCGTGAACATCATGGTGAGAAAACGCGCCAAGGCCGCGTGTGACTACGCCAAGGAACTCAATCCGAGCCTTTCAACTTGGTACCAAAACAAGCCGACCCAAGCAAGATCTTATGCAGGCAAGGTTTTGTTGACGGTGAAGACTCCAGCGCGATGACTAGTCACAGTACCTTCTTGTTCGATGTCAGTTCTGGATCGGAAGTGACACTAACCTGCGATCTCCAAACGGAGTGCGGATGAGAAAGCTACTTGCCGCTACCTTTGTTGGCTTACTCCTGGCGGTTGGGATAGCACCAGCAGGTGCTGCATCGGATTACTCGGTTTACCAAAGGACCCTCGCAACTTTTAGCGAATCAGCAACCGGTCTCACTTCTCTGCAAAGGTCACAGGTGAAAGCGGCTGTTGAAGCAAACCCAAATGCAGAGAAATTTATCTGCACCGGCATCAGGTATTACTCCCAGCCAATGAGCGTGAACATCATGGTGAGAAAACGCGCCAAGGCCTCTTGCGAATATGCCAAAGAGCTCAATCCTAGCCTTTCAACTTGGTACCAAAACAAGCCGACCCAAGCAAGATCTTATGCAGGCAAGGTTTTGTTGACCATCAAAAGTCCGAATGTTGTGGAAGTACCACCTCCTGCTGTCCTGCCCCCCGAACCCAGTCAAAGCTTGCCCAGACTGGATCCTGAGCCGGCTGGTGATGTTTCTGCCGCTGAGCGCGCCCTCTGGGGGGCGAGAATAGTCGAGTACAGAGCCGAGATTTCGAAAATTGCCCAGGAAATCCAAACCCTGCAAGGCTACAGAGCGTCTGAAGAGGAGAAACTCGCCGTCGCCCAGCAGTACGGAGATACAATCCGAGAAGCCATCCAAACTGCCGCTATCCGCGAGATAGATGCCAGAATTTCAAGGGCTACGTCACGTCAAGATTTTTATGCGTCGCTAGTCCGTACCTACCAGGACAGACTCAGCTCGGCAGACAGGCAAGCTGCGGCAGAGAGGCCGGCGGCCGGCCCAACTCAAGGACAAATAGATTCTTGGGAAAGGCTCATCAGTCTGTACGAGTCGAGCATTGCTACACGCGACTCGCGCATAGCCCGCGTGGAGAAGGGGCTAGTCAAGCTGAGGTACTGGATGAGTATTGCAGAGAAATATTCGGATACGGCAAGAGTCGCGGAACTGGAAATAGAAATCGCCGGTGAGCTGGCCGAGATTTCAGAAGACCAAGCCGAAATTTCAGCTTACGAACAAAAAATATCAGAGCTTAGGCATAAAATTTCTTCTTAGACGAAAACCTCTTGAAAAACGTGCTGCAGCGACCGTATTTATTAGCGAACATTAGGACAACAAAATGAAAACCATCACCACTGGTCTTGCCAGTTTAATTCTCGCAATTTCACTATCCGGTTGCACACCATCGCTTGGCCAAGACAGTTTAGAAGCGTCCTTAACGCTAGCCAGCGCCTATTCTTTGTTGGATGAGCAAGTTGAAGTCTCCTTGGACATCGAAGTTCTCGACGATGCTGTTACTGAGACATACCTTTACGAAATCTTGTTGGTCGGCGACTCGGGGCAGAGCCAGAATATCGGCCCATTCGAAGGCTCTGGTGACCTTACTGTCAGCGAGTCAATCGTCCCATTCTTGGGTGTCAATCAAATATCCGCAAAGATATTTGGTGCGGACGGAGTAGTTTTCTCAGAATCATTAGTGCAGAGCCTTCTCGTTGTAGACGCACGTAGCTATTCACTGAGCCTGGATAGTCCGGCTCGCATTTGGCTCACAGAAGAAGAGGTGCAGCTTTCGCACAAATTCGTCGGAAACTTAGAAATACCAGCGTTGACGTCAATCCTTGAGAAATACTCCGACTCTGAATGGAAAGAGGTTGGCAAAATTGAACTGCTCCAGCAGTCATCTGTGACCTTCCAGCAAGACGAAGAGAGCGAAGTTAGTCTCCGCTCGGCCCTCTATTTAGACGGGCAACTTGTAACATCTTCCCCAGAAATAACCATGTTCCTTCAAAGCCCCGAAACAATGGTGGTTGCTCTGACATATGGCGCCCAGCAGGCCGCGTCTAAAGGCACTCGAGCTTGGTTGGAATACGTCGAGTCAATCACATACCCAGATCTTTACGACACCAGCAATGACGACTGGTCTGAAATGATCTATTTCGAGTATGTGTCCCCAGGTGCTGTCACCAAGGGCACTGTAAGGCCAGACCCGGCTTGGATTCTTCCTAGTCACTCTTGTCAAGTTAGTTTTCTCGGTGAGACGCCTCCCGGAAAGACTTTTATTTTTGAAGAAACGCACAGTCCGTCTGACAGGTTCAACAACTACTACGCTCCGTACAAGGCTGACGTCCATGCCACATTCCATGATGGAAAAATGTGGATTTATCGTCCCCCCACCGATAATTGCTAACACGTTAGTGAGCAATTTTCAATTGTGGAGACAAGTTCTGATCCCACCTATCTAACTATTTACATTAACACGAGAGGTCATCCCACTCGCTCGCAGTATTTGGGCACAAAGAATCAGATTGGCTTGCTTTTTGACTTTGACTTAAATGGCGTTGAGGACATGATCCTGAGTTCCATAGGCGATGGTTTTACAGCTGTTGGTGAGCTAGTCAACAGTGACGGGGTGCTGGCGTGTAACGTAGGTTTTGAACGAAGCCCCTTTACTAATCCAGCGTTTAAGTTGCGGTCATATGTACGTTTTAAAATTCCCAAGGACTGCCTGCCCGCGCAAGATCAAATTGCAATTGCGAGCTGGACCAAATTTGACGATGGTGCTGGGGATAGGTTGCCCGAAACAGGATTTATTATTTTCCAGAGCCCTTGGGGGCTTGATGGCGGGCGCTAATTTCTAGCCGTATTGGGCTTCACGGCAGAGCAGGTTGCCTCTGTACCAGTTGAAGCAGGGCTCCTCAACTATGCGATTAGCAGTCAACGTATGCCAGTTGTAGACATGCCCAGACTTTGTGCTTTTGGCTCAAAATCCATAACCGGCTGACGTCCGACGCCATTGGGCCTAAGCACCAAAATTCAAGAATTACGCGAGGCTTATAAGGATATCGGGGCCTTGAGTTCCGGAGTAACTAAAGAACAAGTAGAACAGAAAACGCAGTCGAGGGCCAAGTTTCAAATAGGGGGCACTGAGCCTTCGTTGGAGATTAGCAAGATGCTGGCTGCAGTCCAGCACCCTGCTAAGCGGGCTCTTCAGCTAGGTGTTCAGGAAACGAAGGTCTCCAGTTGTCGGCATTCCCCATGCATAGTGCTTTGCCATAATCGCGTCGACGTGCTTCTGAGCCTCACTGTCCTCAGCAACAATCTTGAATCCAGAGTTTGATTCGAATCCAGAAAGGAGTCGCATCCCAGACAGTAAATGGTTTGCAGCAGCTGAGGAGGCAGGGGCGATCATCAGCCTTGTCCAGAAAACGGACGTGGGATTTTCTTTTTTCCAATTCGACTTGACTAAACTCTCAGTGTTCTCCAACCTTCTCAGACCTTTTGCCGGGGCAATCTTGAATTCAACTTGACGTGCCTGATGATAAAAGTGCAAAATTCGAGCCTCGCAGTTGAACTCAAACTCATCATTGATCCATCTATAGGCTCGGTAAGTAAAGTTGGCCCGAATGGCGATTAGGTCGGAGATCAGGTCGACGTAACGCGTTTCGGACTCGTTGAAGCTGCTGGCCGGTAGGTAGGCCTTCGGGATTTTTATTGGGTCATGCATGATTAATTCGCCTCGTTCTTCGCGCTCGCTTCTGGGGTTTTTTTATTTTGTGGTTGATTGTTCATCCTGTTGCTGGTGATCATTAGATCTCCTTCTTATTGTTTAGATTCGTCTCCAGCTCTTGGAGGCGCTGCTCTTCCAGTTTTGGAAGTTCTTTTAGCTGGGTCGGGAGGTCCTCCGACTCAACAAGTAGTTCGATGGCTTCTGACCAAAACTCTCTAGTTTTCACTGAGTAGTTGTTCTTATAAACGTGCCTGAGATCTTTTAGCGATAAAGCCTCGGTCCCGCAGAGCAAAAGAAGTTTGGTCTGGAGCCGCTTCGCTTGATGCTCAACGTCCATTTGGTGTGACTTTCGAGTACCGTGGTGGTTGCGAACCCCATCAAACTGCCCCTTGGCGGCTTGCTGCTTGGCCCAATGGTTATTCATTTCTTTAAGGCACTCCATGTATGTTTCGCGGCTCGCCTGAATTAATAGCTCTGCTAGCTCGACGTCTCCGTCCGTCATGTAGGTTCGGTTATCGCTAGCGGCCAGCACGCAAGCCAGTCGGCCCTTGTTCCGGTGTGTGTGTGACTCCAAAGGGTTGCCCTCCCCGCGTTTATTCTTTTTGATTTCACGCTCATGCTCTTTCAGGAGCTCCTTGGTTGGGTAGTAGTAACGAGGATCCATTCCCTCCCAATGGGGACGTCCCACGACGAACGGTGCGTCTTCAAACTCGGCAAAGAAATCGAACTCTGAGTCAGTTGCCACGTTGGCCCAAAGAAAACGCCCAACCAAGCCGGCGGCTATGGCATCAGGGTTGAAGAAGAACTCCGTTCGAGTGGGTTGCGCACCAATCCAGCAGGTCCATCTATAGGTGTTTTTCTTGACGCTCCAGCCTTCACCGCTGGCCTTTAGCCGACTGATCTCAGAGCCTGTGTATAGATCCAGAAGAACCTCACGATAAGTAGAGCCTTGCCTCGAGCTTCGAGCCTCGAGCGACCCCACTTCTTTGATGGAAAAGAACGGATTTCTGCCCGCAATGCGCCAACCTTCAGAGATGACCTTCTTATTGTTTTTGCCGTAACGAACATCCCGAAAGTAGAAGGCATCTTGCATGCCCTCTCCTGAAGCCGCCTCGACCGATCCTCGCCACGAATCGGGTTCGCGTGCATATTCGAATTCGTCCTCGGCGGTGGACATCAGTGCCGACTTTCCGGTGCCAGTTGCACCGATAAGAACTAAACAAAGATTTATGGGATCGATGCCTTTGGGAGTCTTGTAATAAACGTCCCAAGGTATGGTGTTGCAGACATGTAGTAGTACCGCCATCAGCAGAGCAAGCGGGTCATCTCCAGTGCGCTTCGATTTTTCCAAAACCGCCGTAAAAAGCGGTCTTTTAGAGCCCTCTTTGAAAAGCCTTTCGGTGATTGGGGTCGACAGGTGCTCCTTCTCCCATTTGTGCATCAAATCGTTAAGGGTGAAGTCTGGAACGGCATGAGGCCCGCTCCAGTGGCCATTTAGAGCGTTGTTTAGGCTGTGATTGAACTCTGTTTTGGGGTTGCCTGATTTATGGGATCGACCAAGCCAGTGCTCTTTGATGCGCTCATAGGTTTGCTTGCCTCCGCGTTCATAGAAATTAGTCAGCTCCACAAGCCGGACAAGCAAAAGAAACAGGTCGTCGTGCCCGAAATTCGGATTCTTATCGACATCTTCGAGAAGAAGCCCCATCAGCGAGGTTGGATCCGAATCGTACTGATCGAGCCAATTTAGGAACTCTTCGGCTTGTTCGCTGCTGTCTGGCTCTGGAGAACTCTCGTCGATAAGCAGCCGAGTGGCCTGAACTTTTTCGGGTGCTGCCCAAAAATCATCCCAAGCTTCCGGCAAAAACGGAATGTCCTCCAAGGAGGGAGGCCCATCCATTAGCCTGCCTTGATTGTCGTACCACAGGTAAGGCGTTCCAAGCTGGGGGTGAATGCCTTCAACAACAGCGTGCCGCTGGTTCCAGCAGATCATATCGATGCCGTTGTATTTGCCTTTACGTTTTCTCTGTCCCCTTACTTTGAAAATGCGCTTGCACCTGGGATTACCGGCGCCGCGCGCCGTGTTAGTTGGGTGCGGGGGAAGAGTCCCATGTTCAGCTTCGAGGCTCTCCAGTACTTCCGTCGAATTGTTGTCATCGTCGAGGAAGAGAAGAGAGATGTCCTCTCGGCCCTGAATCTTGCCTGAAATGCCTAAGTTGCGAGCGCTGTAGAGATCTTTCCACTCGAGGCATTTGTCCTCTGTGACGACCCCATGCTCTCCGATCACTCCTTTCAAAAAGACGGCTTTACCGTCCAGAGCTGCGGGTAGGGGTGAAAAGCCCTTGTCTAGATAGGCGGCCCAATGGTCGCCAAACGGGTGGTTAGTCATTATTTCCTGTTCTTAGCCGTTGTGGACCGTGGACCGTGGAACGGTCTGTCCTGTGTGTGGTGGCAGATAGTAATAAAGAGGAGGAAAAAGTTGAATTTCCTATTTACCGGGTATCTGCGTGAGACGCGGTCCACGGTCCACGGTCCACGGTTGGTCCGAAACACGCGAAACCGCGCCTCTCATTGCGGCTAAGCACTGATATAATTGGAGCGAGAGCCACAATGTCCTAGGGGATATTTAGTTTTCAACCGAAGGGTCTGGTTAGCGCCAGACCCTTCTTTTTTACGCAGAGGATCTTTTAGTTCCCTTTAGCCAAGCTTCCAAATCTTGCCTGCTGACCCTGAAATGGCGGCCAATAATCTGGGTCTTTGGTCCCCTTCCTTCTTTACGCAGTTGATACAGGGTGTTCAGGGGAATGTTCAGAAGGACTGAGAGCTCTTGATATTTATACTGTTGCTTTTTCATACACCTCCCTTCGCCAGCGAGTACTATTTGTCACTGGACTAGTTCTCCATTAGGTCGGTTAAAAGACTCCGACTGTTGTAGTGGGACCTAAGACTTGTCTCCGTGAAGAGCTGCCTTCTTAGTTTGTAAGCGTCCAGCTCATGTTTAGACCAGTAAAGGTTTCCATTCTTGATGTAGCGAACTGGAACGGGCCCATCAGGGTCACTGGGAAAAGACATTCGCTTAAGCGTTCGCTCGGAGACGGCCATGTAAGAAGCCGCATCAGCGTTTGTAAAAGTGACGTCTTCGTCAACAACCCTTAGTTGTGTGAGCGCCCTGAGTTGCCTACCCAGTTCAGCCCTGATTTTCTTGGTCAGTATTATCGACACATTTTCCTCCTAAGGGAAACTAACGAGTGGTACTTGACTCCGTGTAGAATCTAGTTTACTCTATATCTAGATACTTTAGTTGACGAATGGAGATTGAGCGAGATGAAAGACAAAGTTGTTCTTATCCACAGTGAGAGCCGTGGGAATTGGCTGATTTCTGTAGCTGGGTCACAAAGTGAGCTGAATGACAGGACACGTCTGCACATCTTGGTCTGTGTCTTGAATCAAGATCTACTGGACGAGTTGCAGGACGAATTTAATAGGGGAGCAGGCCCAGGTGTCTTTGGCTCATTGGTGCCGGTCTATTTTTCCGAAACGGCCACGTTTTTGGCTCCGAGGCTACAGCAAGGATTCGAACACTGGATTGCGGAGTGGGCAATTAGTGCAGGAATCGACATAGATGCAACCGTTAGTGCTGCCATCGCGATCGCTGGCGCGGCGCCACATGGAGATAAGGCTGCTGAAATTGAAATTACCTCGATCCCTGTACGAGAGGTTTTAAGTTCAGGGATTTTGGCAGCCTTTGGATACGCCACTTACAACGATCGATTGCCTAAGTCTCCTGCTTTAAGGTGGCCTCTGGTCCACATCATGGAAAGCTTCTTCAAACTCGTTCAAGTGGAGAACAACATCAAGGTTTATAAAGATGCATTTGGCTTCGGAAGGCCTAAAGCCCACAAGGATGTCAGAACCTACCGCGAAGCTATTAGAAGGATGGAGCAAGGTCTAGATGGATAGAAAGCGGTTGGTGATAATTGAAACGGGTATCAAAAGGGACCCGGCCACTAAAGAGCTTATGTCTGAAACCAAGGTAAAAGTCGATGGGACGTTTGAAAAAATTTACAGGGATTGGCCTGCTGGAAAAGAAGCCTTTAATGCTGCTCGAGTGTGGCGCACAATTATAAAAGACCAACATAAGCGGAAGCATCAGACACTAAAGCTTCGATCGAACGGTACTTGGTTAGTCCGATTACCAGCGACCTCCAAGTATCTTCCAGTGGAAAAGGATTTTGGTTACGACTTTGCCTCAGCCAATGACTGGGGAAAAACTTCATTCGATGAGCGATCCAAGGGAAAATGGTCCGATGAACGCATGACCTTGGAGTCAGTTTGGAACTGCTATCTCAGCCACCCCTCGGCTCTGCCCGCAGACACGACCATGCATTCATACATGCAAATCTGGAAAAACCACCTACTCAGCCACTGGGGGTCTACGTTAGTTTCAGACATAGGTCCCAAACTAGTTCAGAAATGGATTGATGGCTGGACTGATTCAATCCCAAAACTAGAAAAGGCACATAGTGTCCTGAGTGTGATTCTTTCGCATGCGGTTTACGAAGAGGTCCTTCAGTTCAATCCAGCTTTTAGGCGTAAGTTGCCAAAGCGTGCTCGGCCGGTGAGTCCAGCAATCCCTCTCGATAAGTACTTAGGGCTTCTCAACCATCCAAAACGCGAAAGTGACAGAATCGCTCTAGCGTTGGCAACCCAGACCACCTTAAGAATTTCCGAGTGGTCTGCACTTCGGGTGAAAGATTTTAATCATTTCAAACGGCTCCTGACGGTCACTCAGCACATGACTCGAACTCGAAGCGGCAAAGCAACCCTGTCGGCTGGGAGTAAAACTTCTAAAGACGCCAAGACTACAAGTGTCAGTGTTGAGCTGGCTGACCGGATTCAAAAGTTTATCGAGGGCAGGGCTATGAATCATGACGATTTACTTTTCCCTTCGCCTAAGGGTTCTCTCTGGTCTTACAACAATTTTCGCAGTCGCGTCTGGGAGCCCGCCCGAATTGCGGCAGGCGTAGAAAAAGTGCCTTACATGACTGGGACTCACAGCACCAAGCGGGCAGGCATCACAATCGCTCATGAGGGTGGACTTAGTGCCGCCACCATTCGGGGTCAGACAAAGCACGCTGGAACGCGAATTATTCAAGACACCTACCTGCAGACGGCTGATGGTGCTGAGCGCGTCGTTGCGGATGTGATTCAAAAATCACTTGGACTTCCAGACTAGATGTTTGGGTATTTTTTGGGGGATATTTGGGGGACGGGTGGAAATCAGAAGATTCTAAATGGATGAACGGTCGCCTAAATGGCTTATGTTTAGTGGGCTCTCAAGAAATTTAATGTTTTCCGATCCACGGATTAAAAGTCCGTTGCTCTAACCAACTGAGCTAGAGGCCCCTGCAGCTTAGAAGTGTATCAGCCGATTAGCTCAATATGTCTTTAGTGGTGAACCTTGAGTAAGCCAAAGCGCCAAACAC
>Ga0307980_1000599_pt1 | contig 16548 bp, 17 predicted proteins | sample OrgLakmetage1060_FD_201817 | JGI IMG/M metagenome (GOLD analysis project Ga0307980, IMG submission 201817) | Saline water microbial communities from Organic Lake, Antarctica - #1060 | ecosystem: Environmental > Aquatic > Non-marine Saline and Alkaline > Saline | place: Antarctica: Organic Lake... | reverse complement strand
TGATAAAGAAAGCAATGGTAACGTTTATAGCATCGTGTTGAACATGAAAGGCACGATATTCATCGTATGCATCACATAATGCGATCGTTCGGATCTTGTTACACATCTCCTTCGTGAAGTAGGATAGGTGCAACAAGTGCAGCTTGCTGATAACAGGAACGTGTTCCATTGAGAGCAAATTGAGAGCCATTTTTTGTTTTTGTTTTTAGTTTTTTTGTTGTTGTTTTGTTTTATATTGTTTTATTGTATTAATGTCGTTGATTGAAAATAATTCAATTTTTAACATAAAACCTGGTTTTTTTTTATTTTTATTTTTAATTCTTTTTTTTCTTTTTTTTTCTTTTTCTCATAAAAAAAAAATGGTTTTTAATAGAAGACCTATAAAAATTATAAATCCCTATTAAAAACCATTTTCTTTTTTTTTTTTTAAACCATCTCCTTTTTTTTTTTTTACTTCTTACCTTCAAACTTTTGAATGAAGGTCACAATGTCAGGTTTTGGGATCGTTGAATTAATCTCCTCAAACACAAACTTAAACTCGTTCATGATAAAGAAAGCAATGGTAACGTTTATAGCATCGTGTTGAACATGGAAAGCACGATATTCATCGTATGCATCACATAATGCGATCGTTCGGATCTTGTTACACATCTCCTTCGTGAAGTAGGACAAGTACAGCAGGTGAACCTTTTCGTAGGTAGGCATGTTTTCTGTAGAGGTTGAAAGCAAATTAAGAGCCATTTTTGTTTTGTTTGTTGTTGTTGTTGTTTTGTTTTATATTGTTTTATTTTGTTGATGTAGTTGATTGAAAATAATTCAATTTTTAACATAAAACCTGGTTTTTTTTTATTTTTATTTGTTTAAAGCTTTAATCTTTAATTAAAAATAAAAAAAAACGTGTATCTCTATAAGGGTTTATATTTTATGGGGATACACGTTTTTTTTTTTATTATTTATAAAAAAAATGTATATGGGCTACTCTTTTATTACTTTCTATATTTCTATTGTAATTTTGTAAAATCGTAAAAATGTGTGTGGGGGATCCAGTTCTGTTTTTTCTCATTGTTTTTTTTTAAAAAAAAAATGTATATTCGCCGGCAGAACTTTTACCTGGATCCGTATATTTGTCTTTTTTTGTTTTTATCTGTAAAGTTTTTTTTTATAAGGATCATTCTCCTCTTATCAAAGTCTAAATTAGTCCTCTTCGGTTGATCCTAATGTAAATTTCTTAAGGATTGTTTTTCAACTATGCGTTTTAAAGTGTCACCATTAAGTTTTATATATTTAAGATCCATTTGTTTTCATTAAATAAATGGGAACGTAAACGAATATATGAACCTTCCTTCTTTTTTTTTTTTTTTAAACCCAAAGTTCACGCAAACTCTTTTTCAAAAGTGGTCAGCATGTTTCCTACAATCAATCCACTATCGTCCAAAATCTTGAACACGATGTTATAAATAACTTTACGGAACTGTCCTTCGCATAAATCAATTGTGTCTAACTTGTGCAATACATAACTCAATTTGGTTATAAATTCACTATCAATATAAGCGACAACGTCTCTAAACGAATAATGACAAGCTTGTTGGCATATTTCCATCCAATCAAGGTTTTCCTCGAAGCGATTTATCATTTCCATAACAATATCACGAATGCTCGTGTTAAGTGTGATGGATGCCCTGCATAAAGGACAATTGCTATAAGTTTTCGTCCATTTATCTAGACACTTCATGTGAAATCCATGGTTACACTTCGTTAGTGTAACGGGATCACAAAGAGGATCCATGCAAATCGTGCAGCAGTCCTGATTTTCGGTGTTCATTTTGAAAAATAAAAAACAAGTTTTTGAAAAATAAAAAACAAGTTTTTGTGATATTAAAAAAAAATAATTTCAATTTTTATCATAAATGTTCCTTAATTAAAACTCACGAATTTTAATAAATTGTATTTCCATGATGATGTTTATTTTTTGAAAATTTTAATATATTTTTACCAAAAAATATATTTTGATAATTAAAGAAAAAAAAAAAAGTTTTAAATATGAACGATTCAGAAATGGAAGATAATGATTGCATACTGATTGAACCAAATGATATTGCTGAAAATTATAACACACTGAATCATGAAAATTATATTATTCCTAATGAGGATCGATTATTTCAGAATGTCTATAACAAACGTGCGGATTTTTCGAAGTTTGTAAATAATCTGAATACTAATGATAGCAAAAATTTATGTAAATACATAATAGTAAAACTTGTCAATCCATTCAATACAGACACAAGTGCTGCTTGGATCGGTGGGAGTCGGTCATGGGAAAATGTGTATAATGAACAATTTAATGAAACCGATTTAAGTAAAGCAACAAAATCTGCTGTAACCACAGCAGGTAACTACGATATTTTTATGTTGTTTCAGCACAGAGATGAGATGATAAATGCATTTGTACAATGTCAAAAAACGGTGACACACCTTGTACGAATGTTGGGTACAAAATTAAGAGATTACAATATTCACATAGAATACCCAAAAGGTCCTTCATCACCAAAAAATGATACTAATCTGGAAATGTGTGCATTATTTCCATGCAAATCTATTGCAGTAAATATCACAGGACCAACTAAACAACGCAACACCAGAGACGATAGTAGAAAAAATATGCCTTCTGAAGGTGATACACTCCGTTTTAATAATAAATTGTTGCTATACATGGAATTTTCTTATGAACCCCATTTCAATGTAAAAACGTTTAAACGAGAATTTTTAAATTTTCCTTATTTAAATGCAAAAGGATTGTTTTTGTTTTCTCAATTTATTATCAATGAAAGAAAAGACAAAGGAATTAATGTGGACGGTTTAAGAGAAAAATTTCTTACAAATGAAATTATAAAAGGCGAAAATCCTAAAAAAATATCAGAAGTTATGTATGATGTAGCATTGTTTTACAAAATAATATTTTCTGATAAATCCAATATACATAAAGATTTCTTAACAACACTGTACGTGAAAGCGGTTTATCAACAATACAAAGAAGAAGAAAAACGAGATCTAAACAAGTTATTCACATATGTGATAATGGAAACAGTGCGTCCACTAATTAATACTTGTGTATCTATGTTACATCACTTGTTAAAGGACAAAATTGATGTATATAAAGCCTTCTTGATGATTTCGGGTGGTGATGCCATGCGCCGATACGGTGACGGAATAGCACCCACTAACGACATTGATACGAAAGTATATTTCGACAAGACATTACCAAAAAAAAAAAAAATCGAATTCCTAAATTATATTACTTCATTTATGGTGATAATGGTTACAATGTTAAATTCATCATATACATCTGAAGATAACGAGTTCCATCATCATGTAAATGAAGGCAACCTTTATGAAATAAAAATACCAAAAATAAAATTAGGAAATAATACAAATAAACAGTATAATCTTTTCCGACTGCGATATATAGAGGCTTATGATGAGTTTCCTGTTGATTTGTTTTCCATTGATTTACAGTTTCCTGTGTATATAAAGACCAATACCCCTTTGATTGATAACCAGCCTGAATTGAAGACATTTATGTCAATACCTATATTTGATTTAGTGGTACAACCAATTAAAGTATCTCATGAAAATACAATTGAAAAATATAGGGCACATTATGTAAATGAATTTTATGATACCAATTTACCTATAGCGTCCAGAGATTTTTTGATAGAAGATATTATCTCCACACAAACAGATGAAGATAAAATGCGAATGCGAGTGAGCGCAAATAAGGAGGAACAAGATAACAATCGTTTAACAATGTTAAGAGAAAGTACACAAGATAAATATATTACAACCCTTGATAATTTGTTGTTCCATATACCAGAAATTCTCACAAAAGATTTAGAAGAACAAATATCGGCTTATTATCAAAAATTCAAGTACCGTATTAGATCAAATCGTTGCTCTCGTAGAGTGAAACATAAAATGCCTTTCAGTTTGTCTAATATAGAAAAACTGACAATACCAGAGAATAAAGCTTCAATAATACTAATAAATTATTCAGAACTTACAGATTTAACATCTTCTTTCAGAACAGCAAGACAACAAGGTGGTGGTACAAAACACAGGTTAGCGTATGGTGAACAAATTGCAAAATACATTAAAAAACAAGATACCAAATTGTACAGATCCATTATGAAAAATCCAAAAGTCGCGAACACATCATTGATGGTGGATAAGTATATTATTGATTTTATGCACACAAGGAACTATTAATTTAAAATAAATATGGGATCCCGCTTGAATAATTATGACTTTTTTTTTTTAATTGTAATTTTGTCTATTTTATATTTTTGAATTGCTTTTATATGGATCTGTTGTCTTAGGATTATATATGTCTTCAAAAAAAAAAGTAATATACATGCCTATATATATCGGGGGGGGGACCTTTCTCATTTTTGGATCACTGTTATATCTTGTTTTAAAAAATGTATTATTGTCTTATCGCTTTATGATTTTGTTTTTTTTTTTCCTTCTTCTTTATATTATAATTTTGTTTTTATTAATTTTGTAAAGTTTTTTTTTTAAAGGATAAAACCTCTTTATTTATGTTATTATGTTAAGGATTTGTTTTAAAAAGTATATTTTTCGGTGCGGATCGTTTTTTTTAATCTCTTTTCTTGTTTTATTGTTAAAAATGTATAAAAACCTTCTTATGTTTAGGATCTTGTGGTTGTTTAAAGGATTTATTTTTTTTGTTTAAAGGTTTTTTTTAAGTGGATCTATTTACGAGACTTGAACCCTTTTTTTCATTTAAAGGACTTAAATGTTTTAATCAATTGTTCTCTGAGTTGCCCCCCATATCTATTGAACCAATTTTTATCCATTAAGTTTTTTTTTTTGTCAATTTTAAGGCAAATATGATAAAAATTGATAAAAATTAAAACAACAAAACATTTATAACAACAACAACAACAACAACACCAAAACAATGGCTACTACTATTGTGAAAGAGATGATGGACCGTTTCACTGACGCGCTTGACTGCGGTCAAATCACTGGAATGTTTTACATGTGTGGTTACAGTGATGTTATCGACTACATGGATGACGAATTCTTCCAAAGGTTAAACAACACATTGAAAGAAAAAGACATCACTGACAAACGTCTAGTTATGAAGACAGCTTTCGACATGTTGGATGCTAATGAGATGGTTTGTGGAGGTATGAGGGACATCTTCAATGATGAGTTTGCTCCTTAAAAAAAAAGTTTTGATTTTTAAAAAACAAAAAAAAACAAAAAAACCTAAAAATAAAGGTTTTTTTTTTTGGTAATATAATATATATTTTTTTATATAATTTTTTAATTTAATAAAGATGTTTTTGTGATGTTTTTTGTTTTTCGCGCTTTCATATATTTTTCTGCGTGTAGTTTTAGTGTAGTAGTTTCTAGTTTACGCGGATTTAGTAATAACTATATTTACGCAGATTTAATAGTAACTTATTAACTCCGGATATATATACATACTGTTATCTAATATCGTTATGATCAGTCTTATATATATTGTATGTGTGTGTGTGCTTATTATACTGAGAGGGTTTATAAAGTATATTCATAACTCGCTCTTGTCGTCTCGTAAATATTGTTACATTGTATATTCTTGTTTTTTCAATTTGATTTTGGGAATTATTTTTTCATTAAATTTTAGTTTTTTATTTTAGATCTTCTTTAGATCATCTTCTTAAGATTATACGGGATTACCATACTTGTCTACAAAACTAAAACCACATTGATAACCATTGGATCTAATAAATACATTAGGATTATTTGTTTTTTCATAACATTGACAACCAGGAATAATTGCTGTTGGTAACGTTGGTCTATGAAATGTACTTCCGTGTATGATAGTTAAAAACTCGCGTTCAATATCATTGTAATCGTTACATTCAAAATATTCACTTCCGATGTCTGTTCTTTGTTTGAAAATATTACAAAATTGTGAAATCAATTGTTTTTCAATTGCTTTGGAATCATTTACATGTTTTTGTATCTTTAAAATAGATCCTTTAGGATATTGTGCCAATCGTTTTGTATGTTCTTGATTTGTTCTACCTACTTTGAATATGTTTTGGTCGGAATTGATGAATTCACGCGTGTGAATGATATATACGTACTCCATTTTTTTTTAATATATAAAGACTGTGTAAACAGTTTTAATAATCAATTTTTTTATAAAAAAAATCATGTCAAAACAATTGGAAAAGTCAGAGTATTGGAGAGGAAAAATTGTGTTTGAAAAGATCGTAAAGACATTATTATAAATTATTTATCAATTCAATGTAGTTCATATTTTAATGTGTACCATATCTCTGTTAGATCATCCTTAGAGAGAGTTCAAAAGGTATATTCATACTCGCGTAATGTAGTTACATTGTATATTCTTGTTTCTATTTTACGAAACTTCTATTTTCAATTTGATTTTCATTTTGGAAATATGTTTACGATCTTTAGATCTTCTTAAAGATATTCATACTCGCCTTACAAATTAAATACATACAAATTAAATAATGAGGATCTCCTTTGTTTCTATTTTTGGAATTTTCATTTTTTCATATTTAAGTTTCATTTACAAAACTTTTTTTTTTTTTCAAAATACTTTTAGATTCAAAAATCAAAACAAATCTCCCCCTTTATTTACTAAATTACTAAAATTAGTAAAATTTGATTTAAGCTTTTTATACAAATAAATAGTTTATACCTCTCAACATGCTGTTTAATTGTGATAATTGTGATTACAAAACAACACGGAAATATAATTTAGATTTACATTATAAAAGATTAACACCATGTAAATTGACAAAACAAAAAAAGAACACGAGTACTGATGTTAAAATTGAAATAAATGCTAATGAGCCAAATGTCAGGGCTAATGATCGAAATGAGCCAAATGTCAAGGCTAATGAGCCTGCTGATGAGCCAAATGTCAATGTTGGTGATATTAATACAAAATGTTTGAAATGTTTGAAGGTTTTCACAAGCGTTCCTATTTTAAGGAAACATGAAAAGAAATGTGACGGTTATGATAAAAAACAATGTAAAATATGTTTACGAATGTTTGTTACTAGACAAGGTAAACACGAACATATTAAATATGTCAAATGTAAACCACCTGCTTCTTCTTCTTCTTCTACAATAAATAATATAAACAATATACACAATGATAATAGAGTTACTAATAACATCCAAAATATAATAATTCGTTTAGAATTCGGTAAAGAGAATATAGAAAAATTATTAGAGGAATTAGATTATGATAAAGTTATGAAAAAGATTGTTGTTAAAGGAAATGTTGGTTATGTGGACGCATTTGATAAAATTTATTTTAATTCTGATCATCCAGAAAATCAAACTATAAAAAAAGTTAGGAAAAAAGAGAATTTAGTTGACATATATAAGGGAAATGGTATTTGGGAAAAACAGTTTACAGACGTAGCCTTTGGGATCCTTAATAAAAACATTGAAAAGTATCACAGTAACTACTTTCAAACAATACCAAAAGATATTAAAAAGATAAATTATGGGTTATATTATAAGATTGTTAAATATGCAAAAGAAATGATTGAATTGGGATGGGATTGTCAAGACATTGAGGATGCTATCCAAGAAGAAGGAAAATTTGACAAAGAAAAATTAAAAATAAGAAAAATACAAAATATGACGAATATGATCATGGAGCATATTTACCAAAAAACTAAAAATAAACAACATAATTAATTCCTTTTTTTAAAAAAGCTTAATTTTTTCCATTTGTTTTACGAATATTCTTTTTCTTTGTTTTTTTTTTGTTTTAGAACGAATGTGTTACTCTAATAATCGTTTGGTGGTTTACATTTAACGTATTTAATATGTTCGTGTTTACCTTGTCTAGTAACAAACATTTTTAAACATATTTTACATTGTTTTTTGTTATAACCGTCACATTTCTTTTGGTGTTTCCTTAAAATAGGAACGCTTGTAAACACCTTCAAACATTTCGAACATTGATTTTTGTTAGTTTCAGTAATGAAAGTGTCAATATTTTTCTCTGTGTAAGCATTTTTCATTGTTTCATATGATTGTTTCATTGCTTCATATGATTGCTTCATATTTTAGATCCAATGTTTCATATTTTAGATCCAATGCTTGATTTTTAGCTTTAATAACATTATACTCTGTTTCATACTTCTTAGTACAAGTCGTTTTCGTATTGTATGATAAATTGAGGCTGGAACATATTAGAAACCTTCATGTCTTCAGGATCACCTTCAAAGTACTCGTTACCGTATTGTTCCACCTTTGTAAAAGTTTCTTCAAATGATTTTATAAGGTCTCTTTCTACTGTTACATTCCATATGTAAAAGTAATTTTGAACCTTTTGGATAATTATTAAACCGATCCAAATTATCTTGTTCAGTACGTCCAATTTTAAAAACTTGTTCATTTAGTTTTTTAGACTCTCGTGTTTGTAAGAGATAAATATAACCAAACATTTTTTTTTTTTTTTTTAATATAAAGATGGTTTGTTCGAAAGAATATTCTATTTGTGTCTTAAATTAAAATTTTAAACATGGTTTTTTTTTTCAATTTTTTTAAAATAAAATGTCAAGGTAAAAAATATCATGGAAGCATATTTACCGAATTGCCTAAAACATTTCCGTAAAATCTTTTTCTTGTATATTCTTGTTTTTATATTTTTTTTTTTAATTTACAATTTGATTTTATAAATATTTTTTTAGGATCTTTAGATCATCTCTAGGGAGAGAGTTTTAAAAGGTATATTAATACTCGCCTTATACGGTCTCGTAATATTGTTTACATTGTATATTCTTGTTTTTATTTATTTTTACGAAACTTCCTATTTTTCAATTTATGATTTTTACAAATATATATTTTTTTTCATTTTTAAAAACTATATGTTATATCAACTTCTGAAAGGTATAAAAAGAAAAAAAAAAAAGGAAAATAGTAAATTAATTTTTTTTTTTATTATTAAAATTAATTTACCATTTTCCTTTTTTTTTTAAAATAAACTTTTAATTTACTTTAAAGTGTGAACATTCCAATCCATCCAGAAAACTAGTGAAATCATATGCGGGTAGATGTTTCTTTGTTTCTATTTTGTCAAACACATAATCAAAATATTTCAACATAATCAAACCGTTTACACGATAATCAATATATTCAATATTTTTATGGTAGACAAAATACTCTTCAAAAAAGTCAAATCGATGCACTTCTGTTGTTCTCATCCGTTCACACATGTCTTCAGTGAAGAAGCTACGGTAAAGCGTGTTCTTGTTTAAAACAAGCTTGACCTCTTGCACACAATCCTTCAACACGTGTGTATTGAAGTACATCTTCCAAATGTACACCTGGATGTCTTCTGGAATATTTGTCATGGTTGCTTTTAGTTTTGGTTGCTTTTAGTTTGTTTTTCTTGTTAATGAAATAGTTTGGTATTTTTTAATCAATTTTTGACATAATCATCTTAAAATGGAAAAAAAATATATAAATTACTTTACATCATTATTCTTTAGAGACTTTGTCTTTTCCAAAATGTTCAATAATTTGTTTTTTCAATGCAGATTTAATGACACCTTGTAATTTTGGTAATCCACATTTATTTCTAATTTTAGTTATAATGAATGTAGAAACAATTTTAGAACTTGATTGATTGGCAATTCTCATATTAACAATAATGTTTGATACAAGTTTTATTTCTTGGCAAAGAGAAGTTTTCATTTTCATATTTTGAGAAGGATCATCGCAAACAACGGAATATAGCGCGTCTATAATAAATGAAATTAGCAGTCCTCTGAAAACCTTTTCAAAATTTATCACATGAGTATTTCTTATTATATCATTCAAAAAATCATTGATTATTGTGGATAATACCGTTCTTATTATTTTTTTAAAAATTTCATCCAACGCTTCTTCCCCTTTCTTATTGTTGCAAATAATTTTTAAGGCTTCTTCTTCGGATTCTTCGAACTCACAATCCAAATTGGCTGATGGTGAATCATTAGGTGGCTCATTTGGAGGTGAATAGTTTTGGGAAGATAAAATATAATCTGGTGTATTTATTATAGTGTTATTATTTTGCAGAACAATACATATATTTTTTATTGTTTCTTTCAATTCTGTTTTAACTTCATCGGGTGTTAGAGCATTTGAAACTTCTTCATTAAAGTATTTTTGAGATAAAATGTGTTTTTGAGTTGGTTTGTTATATTCGGTTACTCGCGGTCGTGTATATGGTGTTACTGGTGATCGTGTTCTATTTGATGATTGTATTTTATATGGAAATTGTACTTTTATAGGAGTTTGTGCTTTTATAGGAGTTTGTGCTTTCATAGGAGTTTGTGCTTTTATAGGAGTTTGTGCTTTTATAGGAGTTTGTCCTAAAATTGTTTCCATTCCAATCTGAGCTCCACCATACTTTTTTAACATCTTTTGAAAAGTTTTCCCTCCTTTTTTTATATATCTCTTAGTTTCAGGGTTCAATACATATTCACATATCATTTTTTCTAATCTATATAAAAAGGTAATAAAATATATTGGAGGGGGGGGTCGTGTTTTTATTAAAAAAAAAAATTATTATATTTTGGGAAGATGTTGAGACTGTCTTGGTCACTTTTATATTTTTTTACGTTTATTAAAGAAAAGAAATTAAGCTAATTTTTTATATTATTATCAAAAAAAAAGAAAAAAAAACATGTTATAAAAACAGTAATTAAAACACATTTGCGAAATAGAATAGTTTCCTTCATATATAAAAAATTACATATTTATAATTTATTGAACTGTTCAGCAATGTATGAGAAAATCATTTCCTGTTTTTTTGCGTCTGAGAAATGTCTTGTATCTTTAGAAACATCTTCTATGAATAACGTTTTATCAACTAAACCATTTTTATCAATAAGAGCATTTTTTATATTGCAGCATAAAATACCTTTTTCCTTACAAATACTTTCGAGAATTGAACACAAATCATTTCTTTCTTTTAATAATGTATTGGTTTTTTTAGATTTAAGATCTAAATGAGTTATAATCATAATTTTAAAATTATCATTATTAAATAATTTTTTAGATATAGACAATATCTTGTCTATATCTTCTGAAATTTCATTTTCTGTTAATGTATATGGTTCTTTGTTATCACGTGAACAATAAAATGCATTCAGAGGAATATTTTGATTTGTTTCATAAATAACTTTTTTACTACAAATTTCAAGAACCAATGTGTCAAAATTTTCTGTTTTTGCTATTTCAATAAAAGCAGTATGTTTAGCAATAACAGCTGGATGATTACAATCACCGAAAACAACACTTTGTGTTTGGTATGGAAATGAATTTAAATACGTTTTGATATCTCTAAAATGTTCAAGATAATGCAATATCTCTTTTGTAGTATGTAATCTTGATGGAACAAAGTCTTTCCATTGTTTTAAGCCCATATATCTACATGATCCCATATATAAAGCCATTTTTACATAAACAATTCATTATAAAGAGATTACTGATAATTAATATGATTTCAAAAAGTTTTAAAGTTAATATTTAAATGTTTGAAAAAGTTGATTTTACTTAACATTTCGTGACATTTTGTTTTAGTAAGGAGGAGGGGAGAGACCCTATTGTTTAATAATCCTAATTTATGTATTGTCGAAAACGTCCATTATCTAAATTCTTGAGATCGCATAAAGTTCAATGCATAACACCACTTCAACATGATCTTCTACCAACATTTTTACATTCTCATCCTGATGAAAATAGTTGACAAAACTCTTCGTATAGCTAAAACAGTGTACATGGTTTTTTTTCTATTTTATTTTAATTTTTTATGTTTTTTTTCACATAAATCAAAACCTTTTAACTTATGAGTTTTAACATTTTTTTTCTTCTTCTTCAAACATTTACCGAAATTGTTATATTTCTAAATTCTTGCCAAAGAGATCGTCTGATCGCTTCTATTTCAATTATCCTTGTATCTATTTCACTTTGTAGAGTTGAATATATTTCCCAAGGTGACGTGACGACATTTTGTTTATAGATTTGAGCACGACACAATGGACAATTTGTATTATAATTTGTTGTCCACTTTTCAAGACACTTTGTGTGAAAAATATGCTTACAATTTGTAACTGTCACTGGTTGTTCGCATATAGCATCCATACAAATACAGCAGTCTTGAAATACACCTTGTAAAACATGTATACCACAAAAGTGTTTTCCGATGGTGTCTGTGATTTTTGATTTATATCTGCATAAAGTACCGTCTTTACAAATTCCATCACAAAAGTTCATCGCTTTGTTTTTTCCCGATATCACAGTTATCATTTCTTTAATTGAAAAAAAAACAAAAAACGCGCTTTGTTTTTTGGATCAAAAACTTTATTAAATAGGTTTAATTTTTTTTGTTATTTTTTCAGATCAAGGATCTCTCTCCATTTTAAAAAAAAAACGTAAGGATCTCTTTCTTGGTACGAAAGAGGGTTGTAAACACAATTTATAAAACTTGGTTATTTTGTATGGATTATATTAATCTTCTTTTTTTGTTTTAAAAAAAAAATAAAAAAAATTAATAATTTAAATTAAAACAAAAAATGTTTGATTATGTGGTTGTTGGATTAGGACCGACTGGTATAACAATTGGATTACATTTATTACAAACAAATAAAAAGGTTCTATTCATTGAAACCGAAGGGAGTATAGGTGGTTGTTGGAAGACATCCTATACACAACAAGGATATTTCACTGAACATTCTCCAAAAGTATTATCTAAAACAGGTACGAAAACATTTAATAAATTATTAAATTATCTTGAGGTCGATCCACAATACAAAGAGTTATATTTATATTCACATTTTTCATCTATATTTGAACATATTCGAAAACATTTTACTTTTTATGATCTTTGTAACTTTATAATTTACTTTGTTCTTTATTTAATCGCTTTTAATGATAAAAAAATTACTGTTGAAGAGTGGTGTAATGAAAAAAACTTATCCGACAAAAGTAAAATATTTATAAATATAATATGTATCACGGTATCTAATACAAATGACAAATTAAGTATGCATTCGTTGGTTCAATTCATGATTACTAAATATAGATATTTTATCAATCTTAATCAATTATACAATACAAGTGAATGGTTAAACAAATCTTATGAAAAAATAAAAAAAAACAAGAATTTCAAGTTTCTGTTAAATACATCTGTAACATCTTTAAATATTACAAAACATAATAACAAAATAAACTATATTATAACCAATTATGAAAAGCCTATTTATGCTAAATCGTTTATTTTATGTACACCATTAAGATCGCTTTATAAGATAATGAAATTATCCAATGAACCTAATTGGTTCAAATCTATGGATATGTTTAAATATTTCACAGACAGATCCTCTTACACAGGAATTGGATTTCAATTACATTATGACAAGAAGGTTATCCTTATAGATAAGTCATGGTGTTGGAGTTGTTTTGGGGATTGGAAAGTGATTGTGATTGATAAAACTCATTTATTAAAGAGAATATCGTTTGATAAAAGTATCAAACAAGTATTAAGTTGTGTGATTGTGGATTTAGATACAAAAAGTAAATATCTAAGAAAAAGTGTAAATGAGTGCGGGTCTGTAAAAGAAATAGTAGATGAAGGAATACGTCAAATGGGTAAATCAATACAAACTCCCAAAAAGGTTACATATTCTCCGAATATATTTAAATCCAGTGACTTTGGTTGGGAGTCTAACGATTCAAGTTTCTCACACAGTATGGGTTCAATTCCTTGGAAAGGAAAAATAAATAATCTTTATTCAGTAGGTCCTCATAATACAGACGAAGTCGTCATCATTGATACAGCAATCGATAATGCGGTCTTATTTTCTAAGACAATTCTTAAAACAAACACTTTATTTTAAAAATTAACTATTTTTTAAAATAATAAAAAAAAACTATTTCTTTTAAGAATTTTGAGCACCATTTTGTAAAAAAAGGAGTGAAAAACATGTTGAAACGGTTTTGTTACAATAGCATATACAAATATAATAGTCCATTTATATGTTTAATATTTCTAAATTATAGAGTTTTTACGAAAATATATATATTTGACGACATTACCATCATCCACATCTATGCTGTTACAAAAGAGACCGAATATTTCACCGAGATAATAAAATGCATAGTTTTTCATAAAGTCACTATTGATATGATCGAATAGCATAATTTTTAACTTTCTTTTAAATCCAGAATTCATTTCTATGAAGCTTCTATTTTCATTGATGTAATTATAAACACGTTTCATTTGAAAAATACGTTCACCCATAGGTCGCGTAGTATCCTCTCTAATTGTAAAATTTCGCGTTTGTGTGTATACATATTTATAAAACTTCTTCTTTTTCGCTTCATGTTGTTGTTTTTTTTCGCAAAGAAAGATGTTAACAGTATCAATAAAGCGTTCTTCTTTGGTAAAAGGAGCGTTTGTGATGCATAGATGAAGAGCATCTTTCGCATCAAGGTGTTGGCAGATGTTTTCAAGGATAAGAGGGTTTTCGAGGAAACTAGTACACATTTTTTAATATGAAGGATTTTTGGTAGATTTTTAAAACTTTTTCAATTTTTTTTAATATAAAACTTTTTTTAATATGAAGGATTTTTGGTAGATTTTTAAAACTTTTTCAATTTTTTTTAATATAAAACTTTTTTTAATATAAAACTTTTTTTAATATAAAACTTTTGTAACGTCACTTTTTAAGTTCTTGTAATTATATTCAAAATACATTAAATACTTTCCTTTAAGTTTTTTTTTTAGGGATCTATATATATCTCTCTCTCTCTATTCCTGCTTTTTTTTAGAGAGACGAAGAGTGTTTCTTTAAAAAAAAATTGATAAAAAAAATAATTGATTTATAGAATTTTTAAAAGTTTTTTATTTATTATTATTTTAGATTGCACAAAAAAAAATTGATTTTTTAAAAAATAAACATATAACATAACTTTCTCCAAAATTCTACACACTTTCTCCAAAACTCTACACACACACACACTCTCTCTTTTACAATTCACATATGTCGTGCGAATATGAGATTTTCGACAAGAAGACGCGTGCTTACAGGCCTTGTTCACACTATGCTAGTGTGGTTATAGAGACACTAATTGATAGTGTTACAACACGGAGGTGTTAAACTTATGATCACTGCAGATCAGTGTCAGTTCGGACACGGGAAAGGAGATAGAAATCGTAGTGATGTCATCAATATACACTTTTCGGTGACAGATACTACTACTTCTTCTTCTGAACATAGAGGGACTGTTCATTTCGGTCCTGTGACTGAACAGGTTCATCTAGAACAGCTTTACGACGAGTATTTTGATGAGTATTCACTTATAGGTATGTACGATCTACAGTATGAGTCAGATAGTTATAGAGAGACTTACGACGATTGTCTTTATAATATGAACTACATATCTAATAGGCTTTTAAGTTTTTTATGATTGTTTCATATAAATCATAAAAAAAATCATACATTGTTAAAAAATTGATATTTTTTTTGCGTTCTATATGAAAAAATATGTAAAAAGTCTTTTAAAAAAAATGGTTGATTTTAACACGTGTCAAGGTTTAACGAGGAGTGGTCACAGGTGTTGCAACCGGATGAAAGTTAGACATATTAATGATAAACTGTTTTGTTGTAAACATCTTGATCAAGAACCAGGTTATGCTCATAACACCAACAGCCAGGCTTATGCTCATAACACCAATAGCCACGATTATTCTCATAACACCAATAGCCACGATTATGCTCATAACATCTCATTGAATGAGGACGAATGTTTGGATGATGAAGGTTTTCATAATTTTTTAGAACAGCTCTCTTTGAACTATTCTCGGTCTGAACCAGAAGAAGAAGATTGTACTATTTGTATGGAGAAGATGTGTAGATCAACATTTGTTGTAACAATATGTGCTCATAAGTTTCACTCCACTTGTTTGAATAAATGGCGTGAAACAGGAAACGTTACTTGTCCACTGTGTCGTATTAATATTGTATAAAAATTGATTAAAATAATATTTCCTTTTTTTTTATTATTATTATGGAATTAAAAAAAAAAAAAATTATTAACTTTTATGATATATATAATACTAATCACATATATATATAATACCATCAGAGACAAATCCTCACTATTTAGTTTCCCATAATATTGGTTATTTTTTTTTCACATTACACTCACTGAGAGTTTTAAAAATACGAGTATATTCTTTAGAAAAACCCTCATATTCTTCATTTTCAAGATTTCGTTTGTAATATTTATACAATTTATCCTTCAATATTTTATCATGTTTTTTTTGTTTTAAAGAATTACACTCTTTAATTATATTCATTAAATAATCTAAATTTGTAACTTAATTTAGATCAAACATATATATTGTTAATTTACATTGTGTTTATATTTTTTCTATTTCATTTTGCGAGTTTTTTTTTTTTTCTCAAATTAATTCAAGTTTTTTCT
>Ga0307980_1000598_pt1 | contig 16550 bp, 12 predicted proteins | sample OrgLakmetage1060_FD_201817 | JGI IMG/M metagenome (GOLD analysis project Ga0307980, IMG submission 201817) | Saline water microbial communities from Organic Lake, Antarctica - #1060 | ecosystem: Environmental > Aquatic > Non-marine Saline and Alkaline > Saline | place: Antarctica: Organic Lake... | reverse complement strand
TAGGTAAGACTGTAGTGTTATCATCACTCTCATTACTTGTATGCTTAGTTAGAATATCATTAGTGGTGGGCTCAACCGAATTTATGTCTGACATAAAATCATTGATGAAATCCAGGCTAACATCATTGCTATCTGGTGTTTCAGATTTAGAGCTGCGCATAGTTTTCACTTCGTCAGCTCTATTCAAATTTTAATAATATTGTTTAAATAATAATTAATCTACAAATTACGCATTCGGCTTATGGTTGAACTAATGTCATCCTTCGATGATGAAATATCTGGCTGATCATCTTGTTTTGATTTGCCTTGAATATAAGTGATCAAATTAATGGCTACTTCGATGAATGATGCAAGGTTAGATCCAATATTGTTGTCTCCCAAGAATTTACCTATAGATCTAGTGGTCTGGGCTTGTATTCTTCTGATCTTAACATTAGCACCAGACCGTGTCCACCCAGTGGCATCTGGTCTTCTACCGAAGATCTTTCGTTTGCCATTTAATGTGCTCTCTACAGATTTAGTTATGAATGTAATGATCTCATTGGAGAATGAATTATACTGCTGATTAGCTTTTGCTCTTTTGTACATAGATGCAATATCTCTTAGCTTGTCAGTGTCATCATTAATATTGAACTCAGGCAGTTCATCTAGTGCAGGTGATGAGCATTCTTTTAAGTAAGCTCTGCATTGAGTAATTGCTTCTATGAACTCTTCACGTTCTTTTCGTGCTTCGGATGCCTGGACATAATTATTTTGAATGGGTGGTACTGGTGCATAATTAGTTTGCTGATTACCTAAGTTATTATATGTTTGAGCGCCACCACCATATTGATTATGAGTGGTTAACCTTTGAGTATGTTTACTTTGATCAATATCATGCACTACTCTATTTATTTCATCAAAGCGTCTCTTTTCTTCAGTCATTCGCTTTAGTTTAGTATCACCAAATTCTTCACGTGGATAATCATCATAGTCATCCTTTCCATCATTGTAACCTTTATCATCATCTCTGTCGTCGTACTTAGAATCATCATAGCTTCTACTGCTTAGGTTACTCTTTTCATTCCTTTCATTATCTATCACTGACTTTTGATACAAAAATTCGTTAATACCTTGATTACCTCGTATGCTACTTAGTGGTGTCCTTTCTTCTGATTTAATATTTATGCCACCACCAGATAAATCTAGATTACGTATTAGGTCATTTAATTCTTTATCTAACACATCATTGTTAACCCTTTGCTTGGCTGAATCTTTTGTGACCAAAGCTTTGATTATTGAATCCAAGTCTTCCTTCTTCGCGTTTTGTGTATTAACTATATCATCGAAACCCCTTAAAATATTGTAATCCTCGCTCATTTATTATCAATATAAACATTTTTTTATATTATTAAATAACAATGTTTTTGCTGATATTATTCTTAATTGGGCTAAAGTGCCTCAAAAATGATGTAAACCCTATCAAGTCTAATAAAGGGGTTACTAAGTATCTTAGCTTTGATTTAGGTGCGGGCTACTTAGCATTCTCAGTTGTGCAGATTTGGGATACTAAAGACAAAAATATGTGCTCTAGAGTAAATTTAGATGTAAAAACTAAGGATAAGCAAAGCTACATATTCACCAAAGAATACTTAGATGAAGCAGTTAATCTAGAGTTCTATGGCATAATTGGAATACCAAATCAGACTAAGAAATTATCATTACCTAATATAGCTAAGAACCTTAAATTTGCATTAGATGAATTCTTCGCAGAGAATGATGACCTAACCAAATCTGAGCTAACCATCTTAATAGAACAACAAGCTAACAAATCGAGGGTGATTGATGCAATTGAGAGCCAACTATATATGTACTTTGTAGATAATGAATGCTACACAGTGAATAATATGAAGAAAAATATAGTGTGCTTTCATGAGAATTTAGCTCATGAGGTATTCTATGAGAAAAATATTGTGGAAGCTAAGATAATGAATAGAAAACCAAGGCCACCAAGGACGGTCCACAAAAAACATGCTGATGCTAATTTTAAATACTATTTGCGTAAATTCACTGGTGATGAATACTCTGGTGAATCATGTAGATCAGTAGATATAGCTGATAGCTTCATGCAGATCTTTGGTTACTTACTAACCAAAAAATAATATGGTAGTGATTATTAATCATGCCAAATATTTTTTATGTGGTAAATATATTATGCCGGTTATAGAAAAAAGAGACTTACTTAAGGGTGCTATTACTTTAGTAGTGGCGCTTGCCTGGAATGAAGCTGCCAAGACAACCATTAATTATGCATTCCCGCTTGATAAACCAAATGATGACCCTGCCACGGATAAGACTGATGCACGCAAAAATGCAATGGGTACTATGTTTGCCACATTAATCTATGCCACAGTCGTTACTATATTAATCTTGTGCATAGTGGCACTATTTAATTATACTGTAACCAAAATAGAGTTGGTTGATAATAATGTGAAAGGTGACTCTAAACTAAGGCAAATATATAGTCAGCTAAAAGAATAAGCATAGACTAAATTAAATTTATCTTAATCAAGAAATCGGTGGCAAATATTGATAGCATTAATATTATACCCAAAATAACGGTGCCTTTGTCAGTGACAATGCCCGAATATCCAACAGCACCTTCGAACCCACTAAGTATCCTGCCGGTGAATACATCACTCGAAATAATTAGGTAAACGAAGAACATAATTATAGCTAATTTGAATGGCAGGAACCTTAGTATGTTTTTAAATATGTGGAAGATTCCATCCGAATCATCCTCACCAATTTTATCTGACTTAACCATGGTATATATATACTAAAAAAAGAATGTAAATTATATTAAGTTATTAGACAGCACTAATAGTTATAGATTCATTGGGGTTACGCTCGAAATTGAAGTAATTAATGATCTTCTCAGTGAAGATCCCACTGGTTAAGTATTTCATCTTTATTGGGTTTAATATATCATCGGCTAGCAGGTCTATAAGCACAGCCATTTTGCCTGGCTCAACCACTAACTTTTTACTTTTGCAAAAGTCTTGGTCTTTATACTCGCATGGCACATATATATTCTCTAAGGTCATCTTATCTGGTAAATTACCTTCAACGCAAAATCTGGGCACAATGACATTTAATTTCTGTATGATTTCTTCTTTGGGTAACCCATGCATATGCTTTATGGCTTGCAAGTCGAAATTATATATGTGATTATCCATCATCTCTAGTATGTCTTTCTTATTTTTTTGACCTTTATAATACAAATTAGCTATCTGTGTATTTAGTGTTATAGCATCATCCTTATACTCATTACCTAACACTAATTTTATACTATTTTGCAAATCTGACAGACTTTGGCTGATCTCTTTTACATCCAAGAACTTATTAATCTTATTTCTAATCTTAGTGTTCTTCTGCTTTTCTATGTAATTATTGAACTCAACCAAGAATAGCTGATATAAGTAATTCTTGTACAGGCTCTTACCAAGTAATTCTGTGCGATCATCCACCACGATTTTACTATCTTCAACGATTAGCTTATTTATCTCTGGTGGATAATAATTGAGCTCATAATCATATATTTCGTGTGATTGTAGCTCACTAAACAAATCTTTATTATAGTCATTTATGTAATATAAGTGATCACTATTATCTAATAATCCAATAGTACGACCTTCATATGTTTGGTGCTTATAAAATATTATTCTTTTATAGTAGTTAACTGGATTGTCTTTTATATCAGACTTGTTTACTTTGGATATGCATCTATTAATATACTTAATAAAATTAACCAATGCTTCAGATTTTAGATCATATCTGGCTGGGTCAAAAGCATTGAAATCAATATCTATATTATCTACGACATTCATAGAGTATGAGATTGGTAAGTACACTAACTCGTCATTTTTGCTTTTTATTAGTACAGCATAGCATAAATTCCTCATATTAATTAGCTTCTTTACTAGTGAATGCTCTTTATTACTTTCAAGCACAAACTTTAGCAGATTTAAGTCTATTGGTTGGTTAAGCTTCTTATTTTGCTCAATGTAAAGATTAATTATTGAGTAGAAATTCTTGATGGCTTCATCTTTGTGAGTAAATATCTTAAATAGGGTCTCTGATCTACTCAATATCTTTTGTGGATCAGTAGCAACTATAACTGGAAAGTACCTATATGCCTGTTTAAACACTATTATGTATCTTATGCCTTTGCTTGGCTCATTATTTTGGCGTATACCATTGTACACAGAGTTAGTTATTTGCAAGCTAATATTCTTGCCAGTGGTCTTCTCATCATATAAAATAAATGTATAAATATTCATGACCAAAGCAGATAATTCAATGAAGACTTTATTCCATAGGTCACTATCATTATATTTTTGTATGTAGATCTCATCCATCTCATTCAAGAATATATTCTCTAGGGCATTAATAAATGTGCTTAGTGAATCAAAATACTTAAGTAGTTTACCATTCTCGATCATATTAAACAATTTCTTATCTTTCTTTAGTGCTAATATAAACAGGTTAATTATATCATTCAGGCTTTTGTCTGTGATCTCACATAGGCTATATATGAACCCAATATTTCGCATAAATCTTGAGTGTTGATTCATGCCCTGAATAAAATAATTAGTACCACTTTCCTTGAGTGTACCATAGAATATATCTTGCATGGTCTGGTTCTGTGGCATCCTAACACTACGCCCCACATCAATATTTTTACCATAGTTCATCACATGGCGCATCTTAAACTGCAAACCACGCAAGAATTTCTTGTTTTTCTCTAAGTCCTCTGGCAGGAATTCATGCTTAGTTAAGCATATATTATTAATTAGGTTCTTCTTTGACCCTTCAATATTGGTCATTCTTTTACCACAGCAAGGCAAACAATAATGCTTTGGATGTATAGTTACTATAAATGAAAAGTGCGGGTATTTTGAGTTTGGACAACCATAATATGCTGGCTTATTCAATGTAAAATTCCAATACTTGGTTAGCTTACTCTTTTGCTTATCACTTAGCTTTTCTAATTCTGCATTAGTGTAGATGTATGGTTGCCTTGGATTCTGGCACACAATAGAGTATAATTTATTTATGTCATACTTTTTTAGCCGGTACAAGACTGGGTCTACCTCATTAAGCTTCTTTAGTTTTTTATTCTTTTTATCACTTTCGATGAAGCGCTCTTGTTCTATCTCTTTGAATTCTTTGTTAGCCAAGAGCTGAAAGATGAACCCAGCTATGTACATGTAAAAGTTATCAAATTCCTTTGCTTTGATATTAATAATCTCGAATTTAACATCAGTGGTTCTGTGCTGCATAAATACAACCCTGCCATCATAGAGTTGCATCCACTTTTGATATAAAGTACCATTGGATAAGTACATATAATAATTCTTGATTGATTCTAGCTTAGCGGCTGCCAGCACTTTCTCTATTAATAAGTGATCAAACTCGACTATGCCTTTCCTAAACATAATCTCATGACCTCTAATCTGTGTAAAATTCTTTATAGATAAAATATTAGCATTCACGTATGATTCAAGTGCAGCCCTCATAAATTTATATGCTCTTGGCTTGATTAGCTTCTTCCAGATTACATTAACATTGATTGAATCATAATACACTGTAGATTCTGTTAGTGGAACTAATGCTTGCTTACTATTTGAGATCTCTCTACTATGCTTATTTATGTCATCTATGATTTTGTCGGTGAATTTCTTAGCTAAAGCCAAAGTCTGTGCAAAATCATAGCCGTCTTCTTCATTCAAAACTAGCTTGATGAAATACTCACCGTTCTGGCGGACATTGATGAATACATACTCTTTATAATTAACATTTTTGTTCATCTTGATCGCGATGATTAACCCTTGCTTGAATGCCGCAGGGAATGGCACCTTTTGCTTATTTAAGTCAAAGGATTTCTTGATGAAATACTGCTTATTTTCATGCTTAATATAAGCTATGACCTCTGGCATGAAGAAGTCTGTTTTTAGCTTATCAAAGAGCACACGTAAATCAATCAGTTGTTTTGAGCTGTAAGTGGTAGATATTATTACATCTGTGATGGATAGCTTAATATTTATTGGTGAATATTTACCTTTGAGTATCTTATCTATTTTCTCGCTGTTTCGGTAGTTATGATTACTAATGGCAATTTGCTGTGCATACCTTGGTCTTACGTTTTGGCTAGTAAATGCCAGCATTGGGTACTTTTGATATAGTAATTTCTCTGAATCTATGTAATCATGAAATATTTCTGGTGTCATCATCGGCCAAAACTTAATGATGAACCCATAATAAAATAATTCAAATTGGTAACTATCTGATAAGAACTGGCGCATCTCTAATCTATGTGGGTTAATGAAATTAGCTAAGTCAATCACATACAGCTGATTATTATCTATATTAATGTAATCAATAGTGGTGAAGTAATCTAGTGATTCTACTTTGATATTTTTTCTATTATTATACAATGATTTATCAATGGCTATGTTAAATATGACTTGCTCTCTAGATATATTACTAAAGTGCTTAAATATATTTACCTCGTATAGATTATCAGAGATAAGATTGTATGTATTATTTAAGAAGTCATTATCATGCCAAAATAAATACTGCCTGTATGTGGGTATATTAGTTATTAGCTGGATCTTCTCTTTGAGCTCACTAAGTTTGTCTTCAGGAAATATAGATATGTCGTACTCATATGACTTACCACCCAAATCAAAGCTAGTATCTAGGTTTACTTCTTCAGTGACACTGATATTACTAGTTAGCTTAGATAAATCCTCACTCGGCTGCTCAATATTTGTGTTATCTAGTATCTCTAAATCATCTGCTGTAAGGTTTATATCATCAAAGGACATATTATCATAATTAACAGATGAAAAATTAGTATCTGCTAGTAACTTAAGAGATGCATTCTCCACTGATTCTTCATCAATAGCATCTTCATTATCTTCATTATCTCCACCAACTTTGCCTAGCCCATATTTCTTCGCGTAATTAGTTGGAGCTTGGCTTGAATCCCACTCATTATTTTGATTATTACCCGAAGTGAATCTAGCATTGCCGACTATTTCTTCATTACCTTCTTCATCTTCATCTTCATCAGAATTCACATAGCTCAACAAGCTAGATCTATTTCTGTCATCAGCACTCATCTTTCGAAGGAAATTATCAAAGTTAAAATCTGCATTGATATTAAACAATTTCTTCATCTCTTTATTTCCAGCCAATCCAAGCTTATCCTTCCATTCTTTGCCATAGTATTCTTTTAAGATATTATTAGATGACTTAGCATCTATGCTATTTATGGCAGATTTCACTGTATTAGGTACATCACCAACCACGATGAAGTTATGTATGGGCTTCATATCTATAGTTTCACTACCTAAACCAGACAAAGTGACCACATTAATATTAAGTGGATTCTTCAAGAAATAATTAACTTTTGCCATCACTATACTTATGTCATATATTTTTTAGTTTAAAAGTAATAATTTACCATAAAAAAATTTGGTTAGTATATAATGTCTAGACAAGCAATAATAGCAGTAGCTATCATATTAGTATTATTACTTTTGTATTTAGGTAATAATGAGAATTATTCCATACATAAAACATCCGGTGGTCATAGATATCATTTGCTTAGTAAATATGAAAATCGAAAGAAGGCTGGTGAACTATTTAATTGGCTAAATCACAAGATGTTTACTTTCTTAGAGCATCTAAAACGAAAGTACAATATTAATCATACTGAAGACCTGAATAGTCCATTCAACAGATCATCGATAGTGCGCAGAATCCTGATGAATTATAATTATGAGAAACTATTTGAGAACATCCCCACTGGTAAAAACGGCACGAGCTTCACCACTAATAAAGGTGACAAGCTACATTTGTGTATAAGAACCAAAGATAATCCTGGCATCTTTGAAGACAAGAACTCAATAATATTCGTTGCTGTGCATGAATTGGCGCACATGGGTAATATCTATTGGGGACACAATAATGATTTCTGGGCCATATTTAAGTTCTTATTAGCAGAAGCAATCAGCATTGGCTTATACATCCCCATTGATTATGGGCTAAACCCAATAAAATACTGTGGTCTTGCTGTTGATTACAATCCATATTTTGATGATCAATTGATGAAGGTATAATTAGATAGGTAATGACGTTACTTCACACTCAGTTATGTTAGAATTAAATGTATTAATTATGTCACCTATGTGCAACACATTGACACCCATTTTGTGTACGTGGTTAGCATCGCGCATTATACTCAAGTATGTTAAATATGATTGGCGGTGAGCATTGGATTTAGTTAGTGGATTTATTACAGAATTACAGCTGACTAATACCATATTTAATAATGATAAGAATGCAAAGATTACATAAAAACTAATGTCTCGATTATCATATTCGCCAAAGGTGTATGTTAGATTCAGTAAATCATTACCTCCTATTAAGAATGTATTTATGGTCAAAGATAATAATATCCACTTGCTTAAGCACCTATATTTTCTGCTTTCACTCTCATGTGCGACCGCCTTAATATAACAGTGGGTACTTATGTCAAATAATGTGTCTTGTTCAGATCTAGTTAGCCTATTCGTGTAATATTTTTTTTGTGGCTTAAATAGAGTGGATTCATCGTTTTCATGATGTTTCAGTATTCCGCAACATTCGTCTAACATCATATATAATATGCCACATAAAATATTTGGTGCATTAAAAAATGAAATATGCAATTTAAGTACATGGAAGCGCATGTGTATATTATCATGAACTGCACAATCAAGGAATTCTTACAGAATGTACCCGAGAGGAACAATCTTGGGTTCTTGAAATCTAGTGCAGCTGATTTTACACAAAAAATACGTAAGGGTGATGAGCTAAACTTCTTACCTATAGATTTCTACACTAAAATCGTAGGTGGCACTCAATACTGTGTATTCATAGCAGTCGCACCTGGAGGTCTAAAGTATGCATTAATATTAGATGATTATAAGCTAAACTTAGATATAGATCTAGTCATAGATACATTAAAGGGTGTAAGCGAAGAGAAGACAAATGATATAATCAATGATACACTAAAGATATTATTTGAGTATAGGTCAGAATCAAAGACATTTTTTAAAGATAGGATAACTAAAGATGACATTGAATGGAAAGTAATCTATGCGAACTCACTCATGTCATCTAAGTTTTACTTTGATAAGAGACCATTCTTGAGGATTAGCTTCAAAGATAAGTACCAATATAAGAAAGCAAAGCGAGCATATGCTGGTGTAAGAGATGTTTACTCTAATGATCCAGATAGTGATCACCAGATTGCAAAGAGGATATTCCGCGAGAAAGGTATCTTTGCATCTAGCTGGAATAAAGTAAGTGATTATGAGATAGCAGAGCTTGACTCCAGTTGTGAGTGTTGTGCTGATCTTAAGACAAAGATTAAGGCATGCAAAGCTGAGCATGTTAGATATGCTAAAGATGAAGAAGGCAAACCAAAAGGATGCCAATATTGCCCTTATCCAAAATCTAAGTGTGATCAATGCTTTATTTATGAGAAACTCTTGCCATTAGATGTTAAGCATAAGAATACCTTGCCATGCATAATTGCCAGCTGTAATAATATATCTGCCTGTACTCAAAAAGAACAAGATCAGATTAACCAGCTGTGTAATAATAAGTATTTAATAAGTATGGCATGGGATATTGAGACCTTCGCAGCAAAGAAGAATAGTATCCCACCACCAGAGGATGTTGATGATTATAAATTATTTATGGTCACTTTAGTGTTCTACTGGCATAACTCTGACATACCAATCTTAAAGATATGTTTAACCGATAAGAAATGCCTGAATGGCAAAGATAAGTATGTAGAAGAAGGCATTATTGAGTACAATGCAAAGAAATATAATATAACTAAAGAAGCCGCGAAGAAACAGCTGGCAAAGAATATATATATAATTAACTGTGGATCTGAGCGTAAGGTTATTAAGGACACAGCAACTGTGTTTGGCAGACTTTCACCCGATTTTACTTTGGCATTCAATTGCTCTAAGTTTGATTGGCCAGTATTGTTTGCCAAAGCTGCACAGTTTAGATTATTTGGTCACTATAAATCACTAATGTGTGTTGATGGACATCACAACACTAGGAATATTAATGATATAAGACCTCACTTTTTAGCAGAAGATTACAAATCTGAATCAACCGGTATGTATGACTTCAAGCTTCATAAGCACATAAATAAACACGAGCAAATCAAGATACCTGGTGCAGCTATGATATTAAAGGACTTAGTAACACCAATGTTCTATGGATTTGTGAATATGGATATCATGCTCTTGTTAAGGGTTATACATCCTAAGCAAGAGGTAGGTAATAAGTACAGCCTAAATTTCTATGTACAAAAAGTATATGGCTTAGGTGCTAAGTATGACCTAGATTATAAAACTCAATGGGAGTATTATAGCAAGTATGATCGCCATGAGAAATGGCAAGTAATGGTTGATGACATAGATAAACCTACACCAATTGTAGATAAGAATGGGTTAACCAAACTAAAATATATAAATAAAAAGAAGGTCAATGCTTTCCTTAAGAAGAAAGGTATCACCTTAGATGAATTCAAGGCAAAGCTAAAGAAGAAGCTAAAGAAAGACCGCAAGAATATGACAGAGGAAGCACTCTATTGTTTTACAGATAGTGAGCACTGTCAAAGACTATTATTAGCGAGTGGAAGATTAACCTACTTAATAGCAGTCTCTAATATCACATATATGTTAATATATGATACATTCTGGAGAGCTGATGGATCGAAAGTAATCAGTTACTTATGTTATCAAGCCCAGAGTGAGAATATATTAATCAACCACACTGTGGTTAAGTCACCAAATAAAGTAAAATATTCTGGTGCAAAAGTATATGAACCAAAGGTTGGCATGTCACCAGTGCCAATTGGTTCCTTAGATTTCTCGTCACTATATCCATCAATTATGAGAGCATATAATTGCAGTCCAGAGAAATCTATTATTGATGATGGTAAACCCGAAACATATGCGTTAGTAGATAAGCTAACCAAGATGGGTTATACATTAGTAAGAATTGATACCTTTGGCAAAGTATGTAAGAAAGCAGATTACAATGCAGATGAAGATGACTATAATGACTATGATGAACCAGATGAAGTTGGTAACAAGATTAATATCAAAGGATGGCTAATTTGGCATAATAATGTAGATGTACCCACCAATGATAAACCACTTGAATCGGTTGGTGTCTTCGCTAAATCAGTGGCTACACTAATTAAGCATAGAAAGGTATACAAAGCTAAATTTAGCTTATTAGATGGTTTACTAGAACGAATAAGCAAATATGGGTCCAATTATGTAAAAGAGAACCTTGATGATATCTTACATGAGCTAAGATCATCAAAAAAATACTATGAAGAAACCTTGGGCTTATCTATAAATGACATAGATGACATAAATAAGCTAGACATTCACATGAATAATTATAATTCAGCACAGCTAGCACTCAAGGTTATATGTAACACATTTTATGGTCAGCAAGGATCATCAGATTCACCACTTTATAATTTATTAGTGGCTGCATCCATTCCACATTTTGGAAAGAAGAGTATTGAGACTGTCACTGAGAAGATTGAGTACAAGAAATTAGTCACTAAAGATGGCAAATCAATCGAAGAACCAGATTTTGTGGTTCATTATGGTGATACTGACTCAAATTATATATCATGCCGCTTAGACAAATTTAGTGGCATAGAATGTATATTTAACAAATACAAGGATTATATCTTGAGTGAGCACGACTTGACTGATAAAGATATTTTACTTATCAATGAGCAAAATCAATTAGTATATGAGCACTTAGACCAAGCTTTGTCAGATGTTAAATCTAAGTTTGCATCTAAGTGCAACGAGTATATTAATGAGTACAAATCTACCACGAAGAATAGTGATGATAACTATGACAAAATAGATCTAGTCTTGGCTAAGTATACTAAATTATACAAAGAATTAGCCAAAGATGTATATAATATATACAAAAATGATAAACCTGGGGTTGAGGTTGATGATTATGACCTACATAAAGTATCTATAATAATTATTTACTTAAGAGAAGAATACTGGACTCAGATGGTTCAGCTAACTAGGTTATATATATCAAATCTACAAAATTCGATCAATAACCACTTCTTGGTTACTACCAAGACACCATACCTCACTTTGGCTTATGAAGAAATATTGTATCCAATAATATTATTAGGTAAGAAGAAGTACACAGGTATTAAGCATGCTGATAAAGAGATATTTAGAGTCAAATCAGCAAAGGAAATATTCAAGAGAGGCATAGAGATTATTAAGCAAGGCCAGACTGAATTTAATAAAAATATAGGTAACGAGATCTTAATGAAGATACTTGGCCTAGATAATTTTACTACAGTAGAACATCATGTTTTGGCTGTGGCATCCAAGTACTTTAAGATGGAGTTACCAATTAGTAACTATATATTAACCGCAAAGATCAAGACTAACACTAATAATGTTACCCTTGAGAACTTCAAAGCAAGAATGCAACGATTATATGATCAGCACTATGAAACAAACTATGAGTACGCTGAGATAGTAAAACCACCAGATTACAATGATAATTTTAAGTATGTGGTAATCAAGACACCTAAATATTACATAACTGGTATACAAAATAAAGAGGTGCAAAAAGGTGACAAGATGATGTACCTGGCACATTATGAATATCTAAAAAAGCATAACCTACCAGTGGAGACTAATCCAAGGTATTATTATGAGAAGCATGATTACGATTTATCTATTGATCATGAACACTACATAAAAAATATATGCATCGGCTCAATTGCCCGGTTCTTAACCTATGATGAAAGATTCTGGGTTACTAGAACCAAAGATCAGCCCTATGCAGAATATGATAAGAAAATCATTAATAATATTAAGAATTACTTGACTAAATACTTTAGTTCAATATTTAATTCCGACGAAACCACCAGGAAATCACTGGTTGATAAACTTAGCAAGACATCTAAATTGGTGCAGTATGCTATAGATGACTATGAATACAAACTAAATATTAAGATCCCATTTAGTAAAATAGTAGACTTAGTTTACTATAATATCTTGCCGGATGTGGATGATTTACTAAATGAACATGTGCAGAAGTATGGCACAGGCCCATCATCATTATTGTACATAGAAAAAGTGTATGGTATAGACAAAAAATATATAAAGAAGCATACTACATTGTACAAATCTATGATAGATAAATACAATGATGACCAAAATAAATTTATGTTGATGCCCGAACAAGATTGGTATGATTGCTTAGATGAAAAATATTATAATGAAGATGAGTACTTAATAAATTCAAGAGTAAAAGCGTTCAATGATTCTATAAAGGATTACTGCACTAAATATGTTAATGATTTAATATCACTAAATCATGAAGTATGTAATAAAGTGGTTAGTGGTGAGCTTAACTATGTATCAGTTTATAATCATTCACTAGAGTATTTAACCAGTAATAATTTAGTTAGTGATAAAATGTATGACTTAATGCATAAATTCCATGCAGATATGAGTGTCTTAACTCAAGCATATATAAACTTAGAAGTGTCAAGGAATGCTATATTATTATAACTAACTAAATGATATTAGTGGCTTAATAATAATTTTTGTTCGTGATGCATATTATATTTTTTGAGCCACCAAAATATTTTTTTTGATTTTAAAATCTACTATTATTTTTTTTTATGCTTAATATATAATATGAAGGAGTTCGTCATAGCAATCGCTATCATTACCATAATTTTCTTAGTTTATAAGACATTTGGGTACATGTATGATTATCCACTACCAACTAAGGCTGGCAGAAGTAAAGACCAAAGTGCAATTATGAAAACACTAGATACCATTAAGAAGAAACTCAATGGTGAAGAAGTGAAACCTAAGCTAGCATTAGGCAATTCTAAATTATCTGGTGGCTCAGATCCTACATACCCAGATAATTCCCAAGTACAAGATTTAAGCCAGACTGATAATGATGGTATGCTTGGTTTTCACTCACAAATGTTTAATAATGCAGACAAATTAGGTAAGGCACAATGTGAGATGTTTAGGGGTAATAGAGATGCAGTGTGTTCATATGGCACCGACATAACTGAAGATGATGCATACCCAGAAGGTAAGCACTACAAAGATTATATCTCTGATATTGGTGTCACATGTTCTATGCGAGAAAGCCACAAAGATTACCTCAAAGATATGGAGACATTAACTCAGGAGAGCAAAGGTTGGGGTCATGGAATTTTAAATAATATGGATGATGACTTTGGCTCAGTTGGTATGAATAATTCCTTTGTTGGCATGAGATACCCACAAAAGGTGCCAACCAATAACCCAGACCAAATCATTGATGTGGACTTGGATTTGCTAGCAGATCCAAATGAGAAACCAACCTTTTACTTATAAATTTGCGTGCTAAAAAAAATGCATGGCATAGTATATATTTTTTTGTCATCAAATTATTTAGCACCTTTACCTAGCTGTTCTACCTTACAAAACCTGCATACAGTTGTGCCACATTTGTCACATTCACCCTTGACCATTGCTTTGCCACCTTTTAGTTTCATTAGCTTCTTAGCAACGCAGCTAGTCTTTTTACGGCACTTCATACAATAAATACCTTCATATTCTTCACCAATTTCAAAGATTGTATTCTTACTTACTTTCATTATATATACTATGCAAAATATATTTTTTTATTTAAAATAATGATAAAATAGAACTATGCAATTCTTTATAGGTACCTCATCAATTTTAGTTTTGCATACTTCATTGCCTTCTATTTTATAATAATTAGATTTCTTACGTAGCACAGTGCATTCAAAATCACTACATTTCTTGTAATCAATAATGATTGAGTTATGAGTAGCTTCATTACTTCTGTTATATCTATAATTCTTGGCTGGTCTCCCTGGTTTATTATATCCATTGGGCCTAGAGCATATCTGAGAGCAAAGCTTATACTTACGAATCCTATCTTTTTTGTGGCTTACCTCTAGATACTTAGGTACAGTATAATTTAATGCGGATGATTTATTAAACACTAAGATTATTACATCTCTTAGCATTGAAAGGTATGATTCCTTTGTAATATATTTTGATGAACCACAACCACTACATTCATACCCATTAATACTCTTAGTTACTTTTTTTAGTGAATTAATGTCAAATGTATACTTAGTACCAATTAACCCAAGCATATCTTCCATACCACTAATAGAGCATGACTCCTTTGCATATAATTTGGTCTTATGTCCACAGCTGCTACATACCATTCTATATCTCCATCTTACTAAGAATATATCTGATATAGATTTATCCTCGTATGATAAATTATCTGGCTGCAAGAATACGAGTATGTCATTCAGCACTGTAAATATATTTTGGGCTTTTCTTTTGCGTTTCTTCTTTATGAGCATTTGTAAGAAATTATTATAGAGTTCATTGATACCTACCTTTGCTACCTTTGCTACGTTTTTATTGGGATCACTTGCGATTTTAGTACCCATATCTTCACTATTCTGGGAATTCTGTGTATCTTGAGCATCTATATATATTGATTCCACAAATTTTATGAATGATAACCCAAATAAATTGTTTTCTTTGGTATAGTGCTCTTCCATATTTTCCATTGACCTCATATTTTTTATGAATGAAGGCAATGATATCAAAGAATTGATGAAGCATATGAATATATTCATATTCTTAGTGTTACTCTCTGATATCACTGATACCGAGTTAGATTTGTACTTATTCATGTCTCTGCGTGTTAAATCTAATAATATTATTCAATTATTTAATATACTTATCTAATCTCTTTTAGGTATAAGTAGATGCCATTCTTGAAGATGTCATCTTTTTTGTAGCAGTATCTTTGCAAAGTAACTAAGATTGTTATGTCTTCACCCATCATCTTAGTGACTTCCTCTAGTAAGCTCTCTTTCTTGGCTATAACATAGAAATGAGTATAATCTCTACAGTTATTAAATTCATTACCTTTCTTTATTTTAGTGGGTATTGGACAGTGCACATCCAGTGATCTCTTAGTTAGCTCATTAAGTATACTCAGTTTAAGCTTAGATTTACTTATAGATTCTAGCTTACCCTTGAGCTCAAGCATATATCCTGATTTCTTCATGCGTATATATACGTGCATAAAAAAAATAATGATAAAAAATTGAATTATTTTCCCTTAGGTTTAGTATCTTTAGATTCATCAACTTCAGATAATTTTCCGTTTCATTCACGCGCATTCGTCAACTCGTTCTATTATTTCTTCTCATTTATTCTCATTTATTTTCATTTATTTTCAAATATGTCTGACTCAACTCAATCTCAATTGTGGTCCGATGCTGTAGAAGAAGAAGTTTATGTTCCCCAAGCCGAACCTGAATCAAACCCCGGAGATGATCC
>Ga0307980_1000594_pt1 | contig 16613 bp, 15 predicted proteins | sample OrgLakmetage1060_FD_201817 | JGI IMG/M metagenome (GOLD analysis project Ga0307980, IMG submission 201817) | Saline water microbial communities from Organic Lake, Antarctica - #1060 | ecosystem: Environmental > Aquatic > Non-marine Saline and Alkaline > Saline | place: Antarctica: Organic Lake... | reverse complement strand
CCCTTGTGCAGGAACTTGTTGCTGGCGTTAGTGTTGATGTTGAAGCGCAGGCTTCTAGGAGGGATCATGAGCGGGCGCCATGATCCAGTCTCCAGAATCAGACCATTGCACTCCTGTGCGTAGCTGTTGGCAAGGTTGTTCTTATGCGTATGGAGAGTGGAAAAGATCATACGGTTAGGATCGTACGATGATTTAATTCCCAGCTTATAGATGGCATTACGAGCCTTCTCGAAATCATCAGCGGTAGCCTTGTGCTTCTTCATGAAAAACTGGGTTGCGAGTACGCGGGCTTCATCCTTGACCTCCGTTGGTTGAGGCTGAGGGTTGATGGTGGAACGAGCGATAGTTGTAGCGGACATAATGAATATGATATTATGTACTTGGTGATAACCATATATCGCCATTTCTTTATAACGAATTATGCATATTTATCCGACCATCATCTTACAAAAAAATGAATTCTTTATGTGTATTACACACCCGCAGTACAGAAGTAGATTACTTACACTATTACCAGACATGGCTACTAAGGAAAGTCCTACTGAGGAAAGCCCTACTGAGTACTTCGTTTATTCGAAAAAGGCAGCTAAAGTCTCTGGTGTTTTCTTGAGCGTATGTGGTGTGGAATATACCATGCTTACTTCTATTGCTGACTGGCGCAGTTGCTATTTCTGGAACGATGCTAAGCTCGTGGGAACCAACCTCAAATATAGTAAGTACACTCCGTCGAAGGACGGATATGATCTAAGGAAGGATACTTGATTAATTTAACTTTTTGTTAAACTATAATTCCAACACTAATACTAAATAGTCATGGACCACAATCAGAAGATCGATGAGCAAATTAAGTCTCTGGAAGAAACGATTACATACTTGCAAAAAAACAAGCGGTATTACTGTCCGACTCGTAAGATCACTATTGATCCGGATACTCTAGCAACATGTTCCGTATGCTCGGTAGAAGACATTGAAGGAGATATGTCGTACTGTGATAATGGGCATCATGTATGTCACAACTGTCTAATTTATTGTAATTCATTCATTCCTATGGAAACATGCGATAGGTTTAGCTGTCGTAAGCTAGTATGTTACGAATGCCGCAAGACATCAAGAATCTGTACAGAACACATACCCCCGCCTCCAGTAAGTGCTTTCGCAAATATGTAAATTAATAAAATTGTAAAACTTTATTTTTTATGTAGAATAATTAACTTAGTTATAATATAACTATTACTATATTAAAATGAGTTACATTGATGAAGGAGTTGATCCCCTCGGGGCTAGCGGTTCGGCCTACGGAGGACTGCCTCAGGACATGTATTTAAGGAAGATTGAGCAAACTGATTATTATGAAGATCCTGATATGACAGAAAATTTCATGCGCTCAACACTCACAGATTTTAAGCCGGATAAACCTTTTCTTGCGTCAGACGAAGCGAGATCTTCTGATGACCGTGGTAGTGGCTACCAGTCGACAAGCCGTTTAGCACTTAGGCATTCTGGCGGGCGTAGCTCTGAAGATCCCTACCTTCCTGATGGCACATTCTTAGGACACATAGGAGGAATGACTGATCGCGATCCCCGCGGACACGCTATTGGCCCGGACATGCGTCAACATGTTGCTCAACAGTATGCGCGAGCAGACCTAATTAAATTCTATGATGATAGCGACTATTCCGTTCCCTCCGAGGGCATTAACCCGGAGCAGATGCAGGCCAATAAAATTAGTCTGCGTGCCGCGTTTAAAGAGCGCTATCAGAACTTCGATACGGCTTTCGACGCCTGGCACAACGGCGGTACCGATAATGGTAACGGTCGTATGACAGGTTCTTCTGTCGCCAAGTATACCCACGATGGTACTATCATGGATATTACGGAGGCTGAGCAAGGCAACCGCACAGATGCTACTGCGCGTCTGTCCGCTGATCCCAAGGTCTCTTATCGCCACTCAACGCCCGATCATCGATTCAAGATTGCTCGTTACGGTCAAGTACGCGTCAAGCAGTTTATGAACAACAACGATTGGGGTAACAACCGTATGTCGACTTTCCAGGATCACAATAACCTTGTCGAGATTAACGGAACTATGGTTAACCGTGAGCTTGGTAATCTGATCATTGATCTTGAGGGCGTGCGCGAAACAAAGCAGGCCGTTGCACAGGGTGCTGAATACGGTGACTCTTACAACACACAAGTGCGCAGTGCCAAGCTGTCACCTAGTGATGTGTACAAGATCATGATGATTGATATGTCCAGTCCGGAGAACGCCAATTCGCGTTACTATTCTGAGGGTATGAAGAACCGCGCTGCTGGTGTTCTTACACATGATCACCGTAGTCTTATGGAGCACGCGGAGTTCAACCATGATATTGCTGATATTATGCAACAGGCTACAAGACAGATGCGCTATCTGTCAGAGGACGATGTTCGCGCTAGTCGTGAGCAGGTCGAGCAGTCTGTCAAGGCCAGCGGTCTTTTCAACGAGCAGGCTAACCGTCGTATGACTGAGAAGACAACTAACAACCTTAACCGCGAGTCTTTTGACAACCGTCACATCGAGGACTCTAAGCAGACAATGAACTATGCAGGCATCAAGCCCAGTAAGACCAACCGTGTTCATGGTAAGCTTGATGGTGAGGCGTTTGCCAAGTTCTCTCGTGGTACTCATCAGCGTAAGGGTAAGCGTGAGGGTGCTGTCGCTAACAAGACTTATCACAACGAGTATGATCAGGATCAGGGTCGTCTTGATTTCGGCACATATGATCGTGCTGATCGCGCCGATCCTCATGAGCACATGGGTCGCAACTTCAACCAAATGGATATGGGCGATGGATCATATGGAGAAACAGTGACTGAGACCGATATGGATCGCTATCTCAGCAATTAAATTATGTAAAAATTGAATTTATTTTTTGTATTACTGATCGATAACTACTACAAATTAATATACTTGCTACAAATTAATATACTTGCTACAACTAACTTACAACTAACTACAACTAACTTACAACTAACCCACTTACAATCATGGGAGACACTGCCACCATTGTATGCAGCCTCATCGGTATCGCACTTCTAACTCTTCTTCAGCTCGGCTACGGCATTGCTGAGGCAGTGATCCTTTCCGGGTCAACGGATGCTAAGGGTGAGTGCGGTGCCGCGATTTGGTACAACATCCTAGTGTGTTGCATCCTGCACATGATCGCTGGTGTTGTCACTCCCTGTGTTGCTGCTGTCGCGATGAGTTCTGATGACGAGGATAGCAAGCCGAGTAGTTCGTCCGCGCTTGGACTCGGTGTTGCGATCTGGTCTTGCGTGATCTACTTTGACACAGCTACTGATTGCAAGAACACTTTCCAGGACCTGTACCCGCACCTGTGGAACGCTGTTGAGGCCGAGGTCATCCTGTTCTTCATTGTTCTTGGTATCTTTGGTCTGGTAATCTTTGGTCTGATCTGTTGGGGTATCTACGAGTGCGCTAAGGAGTGCTGTGGATGTTGCCAGGATCGGCCCGCTACCCGGAGGTCTGTCGTTTGAAAAAAGAAAGACATCAGTTTTAATCATTTGTTTTTTATACGCGTCTAACAACAGACATTAGATACTGAGCATCATAATAACCCTCAGCCGTTTCTTTCCTAAGCTGAATAACATACCTTCCGTTACTACGGTTGTAATCATCGATCATCGTAAGAAATGATCTCTCATAATTACTGTTGAACATAGTCCGTGTGATAGCTTGTGCAACAGTGCGTGATACATTACTAATATTCACCATGGACTGAGGCACAATGTTAAAGAATGCATTGTGCAGATCATTAAGTGTCCTAATCTCTTTTTTTGTCTCCACCAAAGACAGTCCTTGCATCTGGGCTGTGATCTCATAATCGATATCCATTGGCGCTGGATTCGTTTGTGCAGGTGTAAATTGTGCGAATTGTACAGGTGTTGATGCAGATGCAGATGCAGGTGTAAATTGTGCGGCTTGTGCTTGCGTAGATTGTGCTTGCGTAGATTGTGCTTGTGCTTGCGTAGATTGTGCGGCTTGTGCTTGCGTAGATTGTGCTTGTGCTTGTGCTTGTGCTTGTGCTTGTGGACTAGACCACAGTCTACCCCAGTTAAACCAACTATTAGATTGTCCTTGACTCATTGCTATAAATACTATATTAGTATACTAGCTCTAACAAAAAATAGATTTCTAAATGTTAAATCGTAAAATTTATAAATGTCAATTACTGCACATTGTTAGCACGGGCCGGCCCGCTGGGTGCGCTGGCTGCGCTGGCTGCCATGGCATTACCAACCTTGGCCTTATCCTGTGCCTCCTGAACAAATGTAGGAGCTTCTGCGGCTGAATAGAAATGCTCCTTAGTGATATCAGTACCACCCTTAGCAATACGCCACACATCAACCTGCACGGCATCATCGGGACAATCCTCGTTAACTGTGTCACCGATATGCTCGGCGCCCAGGTTCTGAATAGTGTTGTTCTGCTCGCGCCACTTCTTGAACGACTCAGCATCGGGACCATCAGCGACAACATTGCGCGCCTTAGCCTTAGCAACACGCTTCTTCATCAGATCCTGACCCAGACGCTCATCGGACTCAAGCTGCTTCATGATCTCCTCAAGTACAACAGTGTTGTCATTGTAGAAGTTGGTGTGCTCGCGCTGCTCCTTGTAACTGTCGAAGAAGTTCCACTTACCTGTGTGAGCCGTGAACACCTCAGCGATAACCTCATTACGATGCTTCTTCTTGAATGTCTCAGCATCCTCGGCAGAGTCGTGCATGCTATAGGGGTTAATGGCAAGCTCCAGATCGGGCTTCTCGCAGTATGCGTCGCGTACAAAGTCCTGAAGTGTTTCGAGGTTCTCCTGATAGTACATGCGGAAACGACCAAACATATCATGAGGCGGGAGGAACTCACGAACAGTGCTTGCGAGCGTAGGATCAACCGTGTCAATCTTCTCGCTAGAGTTAACCGACTCACGAACAGGCACATCAACGAAGACAACCTTCTTCTTACCATCCTTACCCTTAACAGTCTTGCGAACTCTCTTGGTTGCAACTGGTGTCTTAGCTTCCGAGTCCTCCTTGCTGCCGGCAGCCTTCGCCGCAACGATGCTATCATGCAGTTGCTCGGAGCCACGGAATGCAGCATCCGTTCCCTTAAGATGTTCAATAGCGCGCTTGCCAGCCGGTGTGTCAATAACAGTGCGCGACGGGTCGCCACGGCACGGGCGATAAGCAGAGCGAACATGCTCTTCGGGGTTGAACTGGAACATCTCCTCCAGGAACTCCTTTACGATAACACGCTTAGCCATCCACTCACGGTTGTGCTCATACGCATCGATCGTCGGGCGGTAAGCCTTCTCAAGCACGGCAGGCGGGGTGTCAACCTTTGTAGGGTCATCCAGATAATCGTACACAGGCGTAACCGGCACACCCTCGGGCACCTTCCACTCATCATTCATACGGTTAAGATATCCAACAAACGCGCTAGTAATAAACTTCTTCCAGTACTCGTGAGAGATCTGTGTAACACTGAAGTTAAGAAACTGATCAGACCCTTCGATAGTACGGCCGTAAGGATTCAGCTTTTTACGCATTTCCATAATCTCCTCCTGATCCATCTCAGCTAGATCCACATCATCCACCTGATCTAGAAGTGCGCTGAGTTTGCTCGAAAGGTTCTTGTTGTTGCTTGACATGTTTACTATAATATATAATAAATTATACGATTAGGGTTTAGATGAAATTTCCAAAAATCCCTATATGCATAATATTATTCTGGGCGGTAATTTTTATTATAAATTGTTAATTCTAAATAATTATATATGCGACATGTCGTCAACTATTGAGACGACTGATAATCATATCTTATTAAAGATCAAGGAATTATGCACAATCATTCGTGTGTATCAGTCCTATGATCTAGATCCAAAGGATATGGTGGTCATCGAACGAAGTCAAGAGGATGTTGAAAATATCCAGCTTGATTATGAAATGGGTAGTATTAATATTCTATCTGATTACTATAAGAATAAGAGTGACATTGATGAGAACCAAAAAATCTATGCGAGGTATATGCAATATGTAACTCATGAAAATATCGTGGGTAAGCTAAAACGCATCTTTAGTATTTGCCAGAAGTTTCAAAAAATCTACAAGATCAAGGATGAGGAGTTTGAGGATGCCTTTGATAGTTATGAGTTCACGCCGATTACCACAAAATATGAAGAGCCGTCTCACGAGATTTGCAAATGTGGTGAGAAGTTTACAATCGAATCAAAGGATTCAGAGTTTGTATGCCATGGATGCGGCAACACAGAAAAGCTACTTGGTAGCGTATTCGAAGACGAGCAGTTCTTCTTTCAGGAGGGACAGAGAACGAAACACGGCAAGTATGACCCAACAAAACACTGTAAGTTTTGGGTGGATCGCATTCAGGCTAGGGAGGCTACTGATATACCGATCAAGGTTATTGATGGTGTCAAACGGTGCGTCAAACGAGATAACATCTGGCTAGATCAGTTGACTTGTCCGATAATCAGGGCTTATCTCAAAGAGATCAAGCTTACCAAATACAATGATCATGTACCGTTGATTCGCAAGACCATCACAAACAAGGAACCGGACCAACTATCCGACTTAGAATTGAAGTTGGTATACTTACATTTCAGTCGTGTTATTCAAATCTATAACAAAACAAAGCCCGACAACAAACCCAATTGCCCGTACCACCCATTCTTTATTTACAAGATTCTCGAACAGATTCTCAATAAACCATCCGACAGGCGTCGCAAGAACAACATTCTGTCGTACATTCATTTGCAATCACGAGAAACCCTTATCGAGAATGACCGTATCTGGTTACCTATCTGTAACGAGATAGACGGATTCACCTATATTCCGACTGATGGTGGATAATGTTCTAAACTATATTTTTTAATTTAGTATTACACGAGATACATATATGACTAACCACAACACTCGATAAACTAATGTTTACTTACGAACAAGAGGTGTTTAAGGGGGTAACCCTGTGGCGGTTTAAAGCCCAGGGGAATGCCGTACATTACATTGCTAGTATGTTCCAACAGGGTCTAATCAATAAGGAACATATTACCCCACATGAGTTCAGCAATCAGCTAACTATCACAGTTCTAAATTCTAGGCGATTTGCTTTCGATGAAGACATGAAATACTACCTAACTTTGGAGTCATGTATCATTGATGGCTATCTTGATATTAAGATGCTTACGAGGGAAAGTCGGTTTGTTCCCAGCTGGTATCGATACGATTGCGAAGACATCACTCAGGAGACTTGGGATGAACTTGGCATCACAGCACCGGAATACATAGAAGACTATGTATACTATGGAGAGAAGGCGTATGATGATGAACTGGAGAAGAACTACGAAATCATCAATGGTGTTATCAGGCGTAAAAAAGAAATTCCCATCGAGGAATATGAAACTTTTGATGACTATGATAGTATCAATGATATTATGAATGGAAGTCCTAATGACGAAGAGCCGTACGATCCTGATGAGGATGAGACTAATCAACTAATTTAACTCAACTACTCAACTAATTTAACTTAACTACTCAACTAATTTAACTCAACTACTCAACTACTTAACCAAGCAGTTAGCTTTTCTTTTTTGCCGGCTGTTGCCTCATCACCATAGCGAGCAAGGCGTTCGAGGGTTTCGTCCGATGTATCATCAGTAGCAATATCAATTAGATCTTTATGGTTGTAACGCAGATAGTCATCACCAAGAATGATCTCGGATGCAATGTCATTAGCCTGGCTTGCGCTAGTCATAAACATATCAAGAATACCGTGTTTAACCCATTCAACTAAACCCCACTCAGTAATGTTTTCATCGGTAAATTTAGGGAACCATGAACCTGTGCCAATTGATAGAACCTTGATACGGCAGTTGGGAAACATCTTCATTGCGTGTGCAATCGCCATTAACGACGGATTGTTGATGCCAATACCACCATCAATATACCAATGGTCATCATATCTGATCGGCGGGAAGTAAATAGGTGCAGCAGATGTGATATCCGCAGCTGTGCAAATACAATCCTTTCCTTCCCATGATTTAAAGAACTGAGGACGGAAGTTACCAAGTTTGTACGCGGTGACAGCAACTGGTGTTACCACCTGATCGATGGTGCCAGTAGTCAGGACTTCTCTGATGACTTCGCTTTTCCCCTTCCCATTGTATACCGGTTTCCATTGAAACACTCCCAGAGTATTGTCGAGGAATGACTTGTCGAAAATCTTGTCAGTGTTTTTACGAGTAAATAGAGACTGGCAATGAAAATTCTTATCATTTGGAGTCTGTGCTAGTTTGAGTCCCAGCAACCCTCCAATGCTTGTGCCGAAGATCAGATCGAACTTCGCCTGTACTGGTACGCCCAGTTCTTTACTTAAATTATCCAAGATACGAGCGATGAACGCACCTTTAATACCACCGCCATCAAGGCTGAGGACATATTTGGTTTCTCGGTTATCCATGATATATATTATCAAAAAGAAAAAAGAAGATCCATATTTATATTTCGGTGCCATCAAATTGAAATAACACTTCATTCGCTGGGTTGAACTGATATAGCTCTGGTTTAATATACGGATTTTTCTTATCTGGATATGCATTTCTTGGTGTGAATAAAGTACGCTGAGCCTTTTTAAACTGCACATCAACACTCTGTTTAGACACGGCGGTTGCTGCATAGTTATTTGCACATCCGTAGGTATCGGTAGTCGGTAGATACTTAGCATACTTGTTCCCAGTGCGATACTTATCAGATGCAAAGTCTAGCAATTCCTTAGCGACTAAATATGAATTAATAGCGAACTTATCACTGTATAATATTCCCATAGTTAGTAAGTAACACATCACTTCTTGCAAGTTACTAACATAATATTTATTGGTTTTATAAGCTGATCGTTTATCTCCATAATTATCAACGATAATGTATTTGTAATCATCAAGTGAGATTTCAGTTCTAGCATTAACTTTGTCGATGATCGGACGGAATTTCTTGATTTCGGGTGTAGTACCGAAGCTAAAGGTCTTCATTGCAGCATCGACATCATCGGCTAACATCGTAAATGCTGCGGACTCTGGAAGCGATACATTCACAGCTTTTCCGTCGTCAGAAAATGTGCAATCCGCTAGTTCACCGGTAAACCCATCAGCCTTAGCTTGGTCAATCCAATAAAGCAGTGATGCATATCCTGACATACAATGTCCTTCCAAATCACTATGCTTCACGATATAATCCACAGACTTCTCAGGCGGGAACGACTCTTTACTAATGGGGAACTCATCCGACAACATTGTGTAACGAGTAATATCCTTTTTCCAACGAGCAAACACTGTTTCAAATGGCGGGTTCTCAAACGGCATTGACAGTGATCGATGCTGGTCAATCATCTGATAATGTGGGTGAATCACAACGAACCCCATGTGCACAATAGTAGGAAGCTTATCCATAATACTTTGCGGGATATAGGAAATGTCCGCAGCCTCTTGGAAATTAACACGCACCCGCATGGTCGATACATGGAATGCATTAATAACACTGACACCATCGTAAAGCTTTGCTAGAATGAGCCCTAAGTCATATGCATCCTTATGATGCTCAGCTGAATAGAAATCATAATCTGGTAACTTGTTATCTTTGTACAGGTGCTTACCCTTAGACCTCAAAGCAATATCAATGGCCATGCCACCAACTAAGACCAGCTTCTTTCTTTGAATAAATGTTTTTACACGCTCTAGCGTGTCCTTCATATCATCCTTCCAAAAATCATTTTCATACACAATAGTTTCGTAGTCTTCACACTCCATGATTGTTATATTATAGTATAAATAGTGTATTAATATATTATATATTATATACCGCAACATGTCTAATAGCATTGAATGGCAAAAGCGTCAAGAGCTACATCGGTATTCTCAAGATGATCGTGCATTAGCATATAAGTTTACTAAGGAACTTGACCCGCTAGTTGATGAGTTCTTAGCTGATCAACAAAAAAAGCGTCTGGTTATCGGTACTTACGATACTACTAGAGAACCATGGCGTCTTCTGGCTGTCGGTGGATTCCGAAAGTATAATCTTAAGCTGCGTGAGATCATTGCTGACCCTCTTAAACCTAACGAAGTAACCCTTTCACTTGGTAAAACTCGCCGATAAATATATACCTTTCTTTTTTGATATTTGTCAATAGTATACTGGTTTAGAATCATATTATTAATGTTCTAAATTAGTACTTTATATTTAGTAACACGATGGAGATCCATATTGATGACCGCGAGCGCGCTGTAATTACGCATGTTGAAGATGTCCACGAGGATGCCATTAAATATGTAGTCAAGCGTTTGACTGTAGGTGATTACGCTATTATGTATAGAGGATATATTATGATTATTATCGAGCGCAAGACATGGTCGGATCTTGCGTCTAGCTTAAGAGATGGTCGTTCGAATAATATCAATAAACTACTTAGCGTAAGGGAAAGATCGGGATGCCAACTTGTTTATCTAATTGAAGGTGAACCGTGCCCCAGACCCACTAAGAAGTTCAGTAGGATGCCAGCTAAGAACTTGAGGGCCCGACTGGATCACATCGCCTTTCGTGATGGTATTCACATGGTTTACACACTTAATGAAAAGGGTACAGCAGAACGCTTGTTTTCATTAGCTAAAAATCTATCAACCATTAAGCCATCGATGCTGACTGAGATTGATGAGCTTATTATTAGTAAGGAAGAAAAGGAAGCGAAGGAAACTACAGGTGGTGATGAAGAAACTACAAATACCACTACAAATACCACTACAACTACCACTACAACTACCACGGATCAAGCTACGATGTTAACTGAGAAGCAGGAATCAAGAGTCAGCGTGCAAGAACAACTACTAATGTGCCTTCCGTCAATTGGGTCTGTAGTCGCAACGGTAATGGCGGAATCAGGTATCTCACTTCTTGACATCTATAATGACCTGGATGAAAACACGCTTGCTAGATTGAAGTATCCTACTGGTAACGCCATTGGTCTCAAGAAAGCTCAGAAGATTTGTACTAATAAAAAACATATGACTAGCCAATCGATAGCCAGTAAAAAGGTACAAGTTCGCCTGTTGTCGGCGGTTCCATTAATTAGTAAAAAGACAGCTGAAACTATTCTTGAAACTGTTGAATTTCAGAACATTATGGACGGTGGTGTTGATGTCGATCTATTAAAAGACATTTCTCGGGGCAAGTCTAAACTTGGCCAGAAAGCATCTAGTAATATCATCAGCTATTTGTTGAACAAATCTAAAAAGGATTAATTATATTCTAAATAATAATAACTATATTAGTATATAAGACAGTTCTAATACAATAGTTTTCCGCTCGATAGTATATCGGTATTACACCGGTATTACACATTGTTGAATAACTGTGAAGTCAGTTCGATTCTATCTCGAGGGACCACTACGAATGAGAAAACTATAATTAGACCTGTCATATACAACTTGCTTTCCGCTCGATAGTGTACTGGATGACACGCACCGCTATTTCTTGGTGAATTGATAGTTCGATTCTATCTCGAGGGACCACTACGAATGAGAAAGCAAAAAATAATCATCTAGCAAACGATGTTTCTCCCATTAGCATAATGGTAATGCACAACATCTTTATAGGAAACGATAGTTGGATTCTATCCTAGGAGCTTAGCTGCCTAGTAGTATAATGTTATTACACCGTCTGTTTTAATCGGGGTTCGATTCCTTGATGGGAGACTATTATGCCATATAGGAAATATAATTTGCTAGTTGATTATTTTTTGATAGAACATCTTTCCTATTAGTATACAAACTACATAATGCCTATTGATTTGCAATCCAGTGTAAGTACCTGTTCGCGGTGGGCTTTCGGGTCAGACGCTCTGAACAGTATTTTGGGATCGAGTTTATTTGTGGCGATATTAATTTCCCTGGTAATGATGCTATTGGTCATGATTTTCTATCCAGCTAAACCAGGGACGGGATTTGGTATAGTTGCGAGAATGGGATTATATATGTTCTTTAGTACCTTGTTGATTGTATTCTTACATGATTCAGTACTTAAGTACATATTTGAAGATAAGGCACAGATTGCTAATAACGATGATATTATGCGCGGTGTTACAATGGGTGGCAGGAACCCGGTTTACGGAGCCGAGTATCAAAATGTGATGGGCGGTGGATTGAGTGAACCTGCTGTTGTTCATATAGACGGCGGGGAAGATGGTGGTAGTGATGACGATGAACCAAGCACACCTGAAAAACCAGCATACAGTGGAAGTATTGTAGAAGGTGGTCATGGGGTTTTAGGCGGGCGTCCTCCGCCACCTAAGGGCGGAAACCCATATTCTTAATAAGTTAAACTATACATAATATATGGGTATCAAATTAAAATGAGTACTACCACTAAGCAAACAATGCTTGATGTTTCTCGTGACTTTGGTCGTAAGATTCTATCTATTGACAAACTCTCTGTCGTGCTTTATGTAACCTGGTTGTGGGCATGGGCAGGACTGTACATTACCAAGGTATTTGAGACATTCTTTAAGGTGATTCTTGCGATGCCAGATAGCTGGTTGTCGATTCCTGCTAACATGTGTAATAAGATTCAAACGACACAGCGTAAGCGTATTAACATTCTTAACGCGGCCACGGAAAACGGTCAGATCACTAACCGTTTTAAGCTGTTCCTCAAGTACTACTGGGAGAAAGCAAGTGGTGATACTGCATTCGATGTTAATGGGTTTTCTATGGATAAGGCAAGCGAGTTTCTTAATTGTTCTCTGCTCTACTGTTCTTATGTCATTTCTAATGGTGAGGACATGCCTATTGAGGAGTTTATGAATAATGTAAAGCGGGCATTCATCGTTCGCGATAATGGTGTAACTGCGATGTCTTATGAAACCGATATGAGTGATCGAGAAAGGGTGCCACTTGGTCATGTTAACTTTGACGACGAAGCTGTACAGGAACCTGTTATGGACTATCTTAATGATCTGGATCTATCTGATGATTCGGATGAGAATAAAGAGGATGCTAATCCGCTAGTTGACTCGGGTGCAGGGCTAGGTGCAGGGCTAAGCGCTGAACTGGATATCGGTCTAGTCAATGAGGCAGTTCATTAAAAAAATAAAGTTTATAATTTATCTACGCTTCTTCTTTGCGTAGCGCGGGGTGCGCTTCTTTTTTGATTGTTTTGGAGACGAAATAAGATTCTTCAAGAATGGATTATTAGATAAATTAGCCTCAACCTTGGGCATCTTTTTGACAAGATCATAGAGAGATGTAGCTCCCAATCTAAACTCAGGGTGTTGATCGGCAATATGATATTTCCATGGAGTTGTGTCAGTCGCAATATAACATAATTTTTTGTGAGTAGGGATGGCCTTGCTTCTTCGATCGCCAGTGCCTTCATCTACAAACAATTTGCCAGCCATACGCTGAGCTAGTTTTTTCTCTTGAGATGTAAACCCACTACCTTGCTTTCCTAAAGAGGCCATAAGCGCCTTACTACCACAGTAAACTGTAACACGGGCATTCTTACGCAGACCGGTATCAACAACCTTGTCATCATGAGCAGCAAAGATAAATGTGATGAAATTCCATCGACCGCGAAAGAAGATAGCATTGATAGGATTAACCTCACCCTTCTTGAACATCTTCATCCACATTTCGAACTTCTCACTGCAATCATCAACAACTAACATAAACCTAGGATTGATATCTAAGTATTCTAACGCTGTAATTTCTTCATCCGTGAGTTTCATCCGTGACAGCTTATCCTTGGTCTGTCTGATACTAGCTTTGTATAGCGTTTTGACTTTCTTTGACCTGAGATCATTGATGTGTGCAGTTTGAGACTTCTTGGAACCAAAATCTAAATTGCTGTTTTCAATAGCTCTGATCCTATCGGCTGCGCGTTGAGCAATTGCCTTAATCATAATCAGTGCTTGTCTATCAGGACATTTCACGAAAAGACTAGATAGTACATCAATGTTGTTGGCGGTATTATAGATTTCTGTAATGAACTCCTGACGCTCCCAAATTTTGAGCAACATCTCTTTAGTCAAGTCTTGCTTAATGCATCGCGCCGGTAGTTTCTTGATATAAACATTCTCAGAAGTTTTAGGTGCGATAACCAAATAATTTGGAATGAATGACTTGAGTTTGTACAGAATGTCTTCTAGTACGGTTGTCTTGCCTTTGCCTGATCCTCCAAATAGCAAAACTGTTCTGTCGAGATAGTCGTCTACAGTTCCGTAAAAATATGGGATCGGGTCGTCCTCGTCTGTATAAATTGTGCGATCTTCAGTATCATGCGACATAATATATTATTAATTGGTTATGGTTTTAACTGATAGATTACAAAAAATAATACAATAATAAATACAATAATGGTTAATCAATATCCCAAACATCAGCAGCATTCTCAACATCATAGGCATCAGCAAAGTTGGTGATTTCGTTTTTGTAGTGTTCGGTTTTATCATCTGAGAACTCGCCAATAGACTCGTCTGTCCGATAACCAGCGTACTCATCACCCGACACAGCTTCGTCTGTCAGGTTATCCTCCTGCTCAGTAACGCCCTTGTTCTTTTTACTAAAGATAGATTCGGCCTTGCTAAACAGAACATCCTGGGTCATAATGTTCTTGGTGAAATGTTGAATAAGCATCTTGGCCATGAGCTTGTATTGTTTGGTACTAACCTGGTCAATCTCAACCATGATACCGGCGAGATACTCAAGTAGGAAGTTCGCATATAATTTGGGTTTAAGTGTGTACTTATATTTGTTATCGAGTACCATAAAGGCGTCTGTTACCTGAGGCATCGACTTGTGAAGTCCCTTAATATCAACTTTCTTCTGAGCTGTAAGGATCTCCTTAAGATACAATGGAAGACCAACGATGTTTTCGTGGTTCATAAGCATGTTGTAATCGCGCAGAATCTGGAGAATGTAGTTCTTGATCTTAATAGATTGTGTCATATAGGCACCGGGAGACAACTCTGTTTTACTCGGGTTGATGCGACTGGACTGGATGTCTTCCATAGCGACGCCCTCGGTAAGCCCGATGTTGGCCAAAATGTTATACTTGACGCCAGCTAACTGACTCCATTCGGCAATCTTCTGTTGTGTAAATTTATAATTTGCAGTCTTGTTAAGTACAACAGTAGATGCGTATTTCCTGGACTCATCGTTCTCTTCATGTGCTTGTTTTAAACTCTGGAGTGAAAGCGCTTGCTTCTCGCGCTCAATCTTCTTGAACTTAGAGATATGCTTCTTGTAATACGCGTCTTCGGTATCATGTGGTATATCAGTCTTAATCTTACATTTGGCACATACATTATTCTTGATGTCATGAAGATCTCCTTCAGGACAACGAGTAGTATAATACTGATAGAATGCAATAATATCATCAAGCTTAGCAAAGATGTTTTCCAGACTTTTACCACTTGTTTTATCACTAGTAGACGAACGGATATGCTTCTTGCACAATTTGCACTTCTCGTCGATAAGTTTCATAGTCGTTAGCTCGGCGAGCTTAGATAGATTCTTGTCAGAGATCCATCCATTAATCTCTTTGTTTGTAAGCTCGACCTCTTTACCGCCCTTCGTTTTATAGATGAATGAACCAGGAACATGTTGATGCCCATTGGAACAATAGTGTTTGGCAAGATCAAGCTTGTCCGGCCGGAAATCACCTAAGTCGCCTTGGATATCGTTTAGCAATTCGAATTCAAACATTGGTCTGAGTACCTGTCGAGCTAATCGCAAATGATACTGCTTTTCTTGTTCCAGAACATCCTTAGTGTCCTCATAGTATTGAACGACCTGCATATGCCTAGGAACAAACGGCTTCAGGTAAATCTCGCGTTCCAAATACATAAGAGATGTTTCGAATGATCTATATGTATAATCGTCGTACAGCTTATCACCGAAGTCCCATTTCTTAGGAGCCTTAATCGTCGTATATAAATTGATACTTTCTTTCATATCATCAGCGATCTTTTCAATGCTGCGTCCAAGAATATCCTTAACTGCGCCCATACTCTTAGGACAGTGCTTCTCAACATTAGAATTGCACGCGAGTCTCTTAGCGTAGTAGAGGTATTGATAGAATGGATCGGTGTCTACAATGTTTTGAGTAGAAACCGCCAGTTGGTTCTCGGAGTTCTCAGACACTTTAATAGGCTTGGAATAGCGCTTGGCCCATGGGTATGCAGTCTTTAAAAAGATTTGTTTGATCACATCCACATTGATGTATGTCAGACGCTTAATGATAGAATCCTTAGTCACTAGAATAAGATTTAAGGCCGTAGTTAGAATAAAGCGCTCGTACAGTTTAATATCCTTCGTTGTCTTGCCACCTCGGTACTTACGGGTCTTTCTCTCCCGACGCCTACGACGCCTACGACGAGCAGCTAAGCGTTCTTCCGACGCACCAACCGCAGCTTGTGATGTGGCCGTTGATAACTCTGGTTTAACATAATCACTAATTCCAATCTTACTTGCAAGGTTCTCTTTCGTTGGTTTGTC
>Ga0307980_1000593_pt1 | contig 16617 bp, 13 predicted proteins | sample OrgLakmetage1060_FD_201817 | JGI IMG/M metagenome (GOLD analysis project Ga0307980, IMG submission 201817) | Saline water microbial communities from Organic Lake, Antarctica - #1060 | ecosystem: Environmental > Aquatic > Non-marine Saline and Alkaline > Saline | place: Antarctica: Organic Lake... | reverse complement strand
CATGGCTCTGGAGAATTCGCCTAGTGGCCTATGGCGCACGCTTGGAAAGCGTGTTGGGTGCAAGCCCTCAGGGGTTCGAATCCCCTATTCTCCGCCAGTAAAAACCCCGCCAATTCAAGGATTCGGCGGGTCTTTTCGTTGTGGTGTGCACTTGCATGTGCGTATAGTCATCTTTCGCCGAAAGAACCTTCTGATCCGTGGTTACGTTGCAATACCTCAATATGTAGGTGCAGTGGCAATGTACACCAGTATTTTATTAGTCAAGCCACACTTTGCAGATATGCCCAATTCCGACCGTTTCCGTCCATTGAACGGAACGTAAACGAACTAATCGGATCTCGCCTAAGCGAACAGAGACCGTTCTTCCTCGGTGAACCGGTACATACTCAAAAGCATCTCCTCGACAGCGCGCTTGGCTTCAATCAAGTCAAATCCGTCCGTTGAGGCATTGACGTAAATTGATTTCACTAACTCGACAAATTTGGCCTTCTTATCCTTTTCGGCAGGGCCTGGAATTGGTAACTCAGCCAGCATGTCCTTAGTGAACGTGATGCCTTGGTTGTAACTCGATGCGGGGTATCGATTCTTTATGTAGAACAACGCAAATCTGCTATTTAGAATCCCAAGTGCGAAGTAAAGATCATCGTGGTTCTCAGAGCTGCCAATTATGGTGGGGATTCCAGGAATTACAGTGCCCTCTAGATCCAATGTTGCATCCAGGAGATTCAGGCCCTTTACAATTAGCTTGGGTTTTTGAGCTTTTTGAGAGTAAGTGTTAGGAAACTTTTCAAGGAAGTCTGCACGTTTTACAACTGGGCATAGGTACTTTCCGCCCAAATAAACCATCTCTGATTTACCCCACTTGTCTCCAAAGGGGAGAATTGTTCCAGTGTTGATCACCTTGAAATATTCTCGAGGATCAAATTCACCAGTCAGGTTTTGAACTAAACGCTTTAATTTGTATGCATCATCGGTCGCACAGGCACTCTCAAAAACACACAGGTCGCCTAATTTACCAAAATTGTGTGAGCTATCGCGGAGAAAATTAAAGTGAGGCGAAAAGGCGGCATCAAGTGCAAAAGGGGGTTCAAAAAAACTTTTTGAAATCGAGTGTTTTTTTGTGGGAATTCCGTCAAGAAATTCAAGTATTTCCAAATCTGGGTACTCTTTTGAGGTGAAAGAAGTGATAACTGAGTCAACTTTCGCAGAGTCAAAAACTTGACGCCCAGCTACAACGATTGACTTGATACGTTTGAGTTCATGAGTGCGCAACGCTTCACCAAATGGCTTTGATAGCCATTTGTCAGGCGTAATAAACACAAGTGTTCCTAAATCATTCAGCAATCCCAGGCCTCGTTCAAAGAACGCAATATAAATGTCCCAGCTGCCTTTCGCGAAGCCATAACTCTTCGTGATAAATTCTCGAGTTCCGGCCTGCCCGGATCTGACCATTTCCCGGGAGTTGATGTAAGGGGGGTTCGCCAGCACAATGTCGAAAGACGCTTGCCCAAACATTTGCGATGCATCAAAGAATTCCGCTGCATTTTCAGCCTGGAAAGGGTGGTAGCTCTTGAGCTGAGCTGTCCTAGTAGATTCGATAAACAGGCTCTCACTGCCTCGGATTAATTGAAGATACAGATCTTGCAGCTTTTTCTTCTGGGAATGATCAGTGTTATCGAAGTATTTTCTTCTAAGGCTAAGTAGTTTTTGATCTAAGTCGGGATCTTCGCCGAAAACAGTGTGTTCTTTCGGGCTCAACGGAATCAGCGAATTTGCACATACAAACTTGAAGTCTAGGTTTGGAAGCGGATCAATTCCTCTGTTCGATTCATCGTCCAAAACTGATTGCTCCACAATAAGGGTTAAAAAGCATCTAAGTCTTGATATCTCGAGAGCGATGGGTTGTATGTCCGCTCCGAAAATTGAATTTCGAATTATGTGTTTTTTTATTCTATAAAGAGCCGTCGATGGATCTAGGTCTGAAGTCTTTCCCTTTGAACCGCTTTCCTTGAGAAATTTCTCTCCAGAGGGATCGAGCTGTTCAATTATCCAAAGCAACTTTTGAAGCATACCGATTGGAAACGCGCCACTGCCACAAGCAGGATCAAAGAATTTCAATTCTCTTAGGTTCGAGATTAAATCAGACTTCTCGTCAAGACTTAATGGATGCTCCTGATCGTGAACCGTATCCGTTGTGATTAGCGCCCTAATCTTTTCAGTAGGGACATTAGTTTTTGAGACTAGATACTGCTCCAGGGATTCTTCAACCATGTAATTTACGATGCTTCTCGGCGTGTAAAAGCTTCCTGTTGACTTTCGAGCCACCTCTCCCGTTACTGGGTTAATCTCTGCCAGGAGATTCTCGAAAACTCTTCCTAGCATTTCAGGGTCAATGGAAAGGTCAACATCGTTGTCTAAGTTCTCATCAATCGTGAAATTATATGTGTTTAGAGTCTCGAACAATTTCACGAACCAAGCGTCAGGAACGACCACCTTGTCCTCATCATTGTTCCAATGATAAAAATCGCCAGAAGGTCCTGAGCTTGGTTGAAACAGCCCTCCATTCAAGTACGGCACCAGTTCGTAACCATTTTTCTTATACGCTGGTCTGCGTTCAGCTAAAGGTTTATTCAGAACCTCGAAGAAGAGAGGCTCAAGGCATTGGCGCAGGATGTTTTGCGATGTCGGATCTTCCACTAATTCTTTAGGAAGTAACGGTTTTCCACTAACGCTATGTTTTTGCTTGAGAAACCAAATGAAAAGAATTCGGCCTAGAAGCCGAACCGAGTAATTTTGAAGAACCACTAAGGAATTTGGGTTAGGAAGTGACAATATTGGGGGCTCGATAGCTACCCCACCGTCATCGTATTTACCCACAAGTTCGTAAAAAGCCGAGTTGACCTCAGCATAAAAATCTCTATTTACCGCTTCGACAGAGAATCGAAATACTAGGTCTTCAAAGTCCTTAACTCGACCCAGTTTTGACAGGTATTTTCTAGCGGTTCTAGTTCCCAGTTCGGTTCCGAGAACATAGGAATGTCTTTTAGGGTTGGAATATTGAACGAGGACGGAACCTTTGATTATTCGTGGCACCGCTGTGAGAAGGGAAAGTCGCCACATTTCTTCGTCTTCATTGAGATAAACAATCAGGCATCGGAAAATTGAAAGCTTTTTTAGAACCTGGAAGCTTTTTTTGGTCAAGGCCAACCTGCTGTCCAGATTAAATTTTCCCTTTATCGCTATGACCTTGGTTCGCAATTCAGGGGATTCCCCGAGCATCTTTATCGCTGTAAAACCACTTTTGCCAACATCAATCGACTGGATATCTTCGAGGAAGTCTGGCAAGAATTCTTTTAGGTAATCTAAGAAGTTTCTTTCTAAATAAGGGTCTGTCAGAATCATCTAACAAATTCCTCGGCCAGCAAGATTATGTCTCCATCACGCTGCATGCGATCAACTCGGCTCAAAACATTTCGAATGAAGGACTCAGGTATCAATTCCTGGATTTTCAAGAATAACTCTTCAGCATTACTCGCCTTAAGTTGTGCAAGATCTTTTAAGGTTCCCTCGCTGACATCATCGTACTCCCGAATAACCTTGGCTAAATCAGTGCAATATCCATCAGAGGCTTTAACGTCCATTCGGACGGCTTCAATCAAATGCAGGGCGCCTTTTCTTCTACCTCGAATTTCAGGTAGCGGATGACGCTCACTTAGCTTTGTTTTCGCAAATTCAAAGAGCTCGGGAAAATTCTTGGACACTGACAGGCCTCCTTCATCTGCCGATGCTCTGAAGACAGCGAGGGCCTCCTCTGCAGAAATTACCCGTGGGCCAGACTCATCTGTGAGGGAAACAAAAACTGCGTTTTCGCCCCGCTTACTGAATATCATTCCACGGTATTTCCCGACGGCTTTTCTGCCAATGCGGGATCTTCTAGGAATCTGCAATACGGCATCCGTCAAAACATTATTTTTCAGACTGCTCTCATATTCTTCTAGGTGAGTTGAGTCCCAACTAAGGTCGGCCTCTGCCTGCTCAGCTCGATCAAGTTCGCCCTTAAAGAATGTCTGGAGGTCCTCTTCTGGAGTAAGGGTTCTTGTGTCGCTTCCAATAATGCTGTTGATAAGTCCAATTTTCAGTGTCGAAATCGCCTTCAGTCGCGTTTCGGCCTCCCCAACAACAGTCGGAAAAAAGTTGAAAATCATGATTTCCTCAAACATTTTTTTATTGATTCGATTTAATCGACCAATTCGCTGAATGACTCGAGTGGGGTTATACGGAATGTCAAAATTGATAATCACACCCGCTCTATGAAGGTTCACGCCTTCACTAAGGGCATCGGTGCAAACAAGAATTTGAAAATCATTCTCTTGGCGACCGCCAGAGTATGATGCATCAAAGTTACTTAGAAGAGTTTTTCTATTGTCTTTACTTGCATCTGCTGCGGTGTACTTTAGGACTCCAGTTATTCCTTGACTCTTCAGTTCTTGTGCAACATAGTTGGCCGTGTCGGCATAGCTTGTGAACACGACGATTTTTCGCTGTGGGTCTTCTTCTAAAAGGTTTTGAATTTGATGTCTCAACTCCTGAAGCTTTGGGTCAATCTCCTCATCTACGTGTTCCCCAAACCAGGTCTCCCAGATGCCCTCAAGGAGCTCGGTGTCCCTTTTTACGTCATTCATGTACTGAGCATCGAGCAAATCAACCGGTACTTCAAGTAGTCCTTTAGCATTTCTAAGTTTGTCTAATTGACTTTCGAGATCATCACTGATTCCACCATCATCCAAGTTGAAGTCTCTTGGATCAGGTAAGTTACCCTTCTTCATAATTGGAACAACGCCTAGCTCATTCCACCAACTCTGAATCAATAGATTATTTTGAATCATTCTCTCCAAGGTGGTTCTAAAGGCGTACTTGGAGCTCTCGAAGCGCATCACGAGGAGTTTTCTCATGAAGTCTGCGAGGTTAGTTTGTGCTACTTTTAGGCCTCCAGAATCTGCATCTCCAAATTTTCTCGCGAAAGCTTCGGGGTCTTTAATATACGTGGCGGGCTTGTATCTGGCACCAACAAACCCTTTGTTCTCATCTAGGCCATCGATTTTTTGAAGTGTTTCAACGTATACACTCGCCTGCTTCCCTAAGTCGTACTCGAGAAGTTGAGGGCCGACAATTTTTGGGAATGATATGTTTTGGTTCTTCAAGTCTTCACGATACCTAGACACGTACTCAAGGTCGAGACGTGTTCTACGGATGATGATCGGCTCTAGGAATCTACGCTGTTCAATAGCTATTTCGTTGCTAATCACGCTGAAGTCGCTATTGGGTGATTTCCTTAAGTCAACACGGAGCTTCTTGTATCGCTGAATAAGGTCCCGAAATCTAAGGCTGAGGTTGTCCACGCTGCGAATTGTAGCTTGACCCGGCGTTTGAAAAAGCTTCATTAAGGCGAAGATGTCCTGGGGGGCGTTATTGAAGGGCGTAGCCGTTAGCAATAGGACTTTATTTTCTGGATTACTCCTAGCTATTTGATGAAGCAGCTTGTAATCGTTGGTGTCTTCATTTCTAAACCTGTGAGCCTCGTCAACAATGATCAGGAGAGGTGTTTTGGAGTCCTGATATCTTTCATGAACCTCGGAAACATTTCCAGAACTAAAAACTTTCGAGCCTTTTATACCAAAAAGTTCTTTGTAATCCTCCCACTGTGAAACTAGGTGTGGTGGGCAAATTATTACTGTATTCATGTCTATATTTGCTGCAACGGCGGAGGCAATGATGCTCTTCCCGAGGCCAACAACGTCGGCTACGATAGCCCCGTCAAATCGGTTCAATCTATCAATTGCCATTTTTATAGCGTCAAGTTGGTATTCAAAATCTAGAAACGATCCGTTAGTTAATTCGCTTGGTTTTTTTAATCTGTCTGTCTCATTGACTCTGCCGTACATCTCATGAAGCACTCGAATATAGATCTCGTAGGGTCTTGGATTTTTATAAATCCATAGTTTGTTTTTTATTTCATCTAAAAACGCTTTCTCGTTACCCTTTTCTGCGATGGAAATTGAATTTGAGGAATCCCACATTTCGTTGAAACGCTTTTTCCGTTCCTTAAACATTCCCGCATCTCTAAACGCATCGTTCATTTCCCCTTGGCCGATAAGTCCCCGAAAGGTGAAATTTGAAGATCCCATAAAGAGCGTGCCAGGGGCGTCGCCGTTTTGGGACAATTCTTGCTTGTTGTTTACGAGATAGAACTTTCCGTGAAAGTCTTCTTTTGTTTTTCGGATCTCCACTGTGCCATCCGCGATTTTGGAAACGAACATTTCAAACGCGCTTTCGGACTCTGGTGAATCAAAGGTGTCGCTTCCGTTAACGAGTCCCACTAGTGCATCGACATAGTTCTTCCTGAGCTGAAGTGCTGAGGCTGTTGGGGTCCTAGGTGCATAGCGCTCTAAAGAGACGTCCCGTTCTCTCGAATTGTGAACGATTTCATCAACGCAAGATGGGTCAATTTCCATTCCTACTAAGATGCGAATTTTCTTGTTTCTAAGCTCGTCAGCTAACAGTTGAAATCCGGAGAAGTAAAAGTAGCCCGCGCAGATGTCTATAGAATCTGATGTCTCTAGGGCGTTAGAAAGCGCCTTGAGCATTGTTTTGTCCTGATTGTCTATAAGCATTAAGCGTGGCCCCTCCCGTTCATCAAGCAGTCTAGGCGGGACCCTCCGACAGTGTGTGGCTCTAGCTTCACGTATATCTAAGAAAAGGCTTGTGCTGCCCCTTCAGCCGCTTACTAGTCAAGAGAGTAATGCCTTGTGGAAAACCCTGGCGAACGCTACGTAACTTCTGACACGATCTAGATATAAATGAGACTGAATGCGCTCGCTGCGGTTGGAATTGGATCGTGTTTGAGGGTCAGCTTTTTGCTGGCTTTATCTAAAGCGCCGGGTGGCACTCCGTTTCCATCGTTCGAGTCCACCGAGAACGGATCAAAGCTTATCTTCAGCAAAACCTATAATCAGGGTCAGGTTCAGGTTCCCTCTTTATGAGCCGATCAATAGAGGAATAGAACGTCCTGCCGGTGCCTTTTCTGTTTCTGACTCCAGAAGTCATCGCTTTGCCCATAAACCAGACGATGTAGCCTGCGGCAGTGGCTGCAATGGTTAGTGTTTTCTTTTGGTTCTCGTTCATCTTTCACCTCCTTAATAGAGACTAAGAATGACCACCGACATTATTCAGCGTCACTATCGGTGCCTCATTTTATGAAGTAGCCACTCTCACTGTCCGAGCTAGCGCACATAGCTAGCTCATCCTTGCTCAGGTAAGCAGAAAACCAAGCCCCCTTGGTATCAGCCTTTGGCCCATTGGTCTTGACATAGAGCAGGTTTGACTCCGGGCAGTACTGAATGTCTCCATCTATTGCCATGAGGCACTTCAATTGCAGGGCTACTGCATCGTGGTAATAGAGAACTTCAGCTTGGGCCCTTGTGGTTACCCGCAAGGAGTATGGAGAAATCAGTTCAACCTTTGCCTGATAACGCTTTTTATCTCTCATCACATTGCACTGCACATAGTGGCTCTTGTGGCCCGGCTTATATAGCCAGCAGTCTTGTGGAAATGATTCGGGCATTAGAGCCTCTCTTACAGGGGGCTGGTGCCCCACGACTTGCCCCAGCTGTTGCTGGGGCCGCATCTTCTACTGGAGCACCCTGGTCGTGAGATCCGGGTTGCTAGGAAGCTAGCCAGTTACTTAGCGCTGCCATTCTTGATGCTTTTTTTGTCTAGTTCTTTGCTGCTTTATTTATAAGAAACACCCTGTTAGCGCTCCTCCTCGTTCCACTCTGCTTCCTCATCAAACATTGAGCCATATTGAGTTTCAGAGTAAGCAGTATTTGCCGAGTAGCCCTCTGGGCCAGAGTGCATATCGCCCTCGTCCATTTGTGCTGGATCGCTAGTTGCCCTAGGTGGAGTCGAGACTCCGGGCGGCGATGAGAATATAGCAACGAAGAAGAGCACCACGGCCAGCGCAGCGGCTAGAAAGCCGATGATCAATACAAACATTAAAATCTCCATGCCTCGAAACATAGCTGGGGGGTAGGACATTTAATGGGGGTGGCGTCTGGGAAAGGCGTGACTCAGAATCTGAGATAACTACTACTTGCCCCGGATGTCTCTTGTCCGTAGGCCGAAAGGACCAAGGTATCAGGAGTTGCAAGCCCAATTACTATCGGAGTGGCGTCCACTTTCACGCGACGATGCATACCTCCTGCAAGCCCTCAATTTATTTGCAGGGTAAATTGCACGTCGCGTTACTAAACTCCTCTCCTCTACATAACTCATGCCCGCTGAGGCCACTTCTGGCAACCGTAATCTAGAAACCGAGAGAAAAGTTGATGCCGAGCCTGGGGACAACTTAAAACGCAGTAGCCATTCCGTCAATAAGTTTCGTTCATGAAAATTATCTGCCCTATTTGCGAGCTGTTTCTTGTCGAGGTCTTTGAGAACAACGGATTTATTGAGATGTATTGCGTGCGCTGCGCTCACCAGCCCGAGAGATTGACCGAATTTTAGATTGGGGTATAGTCGGGCGTAATTTGCTTGAGGTGGGCGAGAAAGACCTTGCATGTTTGATCCTTGATTGCAAAACACTTTCAATAACCCACCGATGCCTCCGTTCATCAGAAAAACAGTTGACATTCTTTCATGCTGGCAGGATCGTGGCATCGAGGCTTGGCAAACGCTTTGTCTCAACGCCGATGAATCGAACCCTCCCAAGCAAGAAAAATTACCAGTCGAGAATCAAGAATCACACGCCTCAATGTTGGGGCCCTAACGGAATGTCGTAGCCCAACTATGAGCTAATCGGGCACCCGCGTTTTTGCCAACGTGGTATCTAGAGCAGCGACACCTGCATCAGGCGGTTACGACGTCCGCAGTCCGAAAGTCACCGTAAACCATTCGTTTCGAAAACCTAATCTACCCAAGGCCCCCGAGCCTCAAGGCACATCTCTGAGTGCCCACTTGGAGGATTAGTTAGCCAATTTTTTGCGATAGCTACTGCAAAAACCGCGACCCTACCTGACAGGTTATCTTGATGTTCGACCCATGATCTGAACTCGTCGCTCAATTCGCCTATTGTACCCATGTCGTCAACGTCGTAAGACCAACTAAGGTCTTGGTTCACTGTGAACGAGTCTGCGCCAAGCGTCTCAGCAGACCAAGATACATTCGTCGAAGTGTCGACAAAAGTAAAACTTAATTGAAATAGGGGTCCACCCCCCAAAGTTTCCCAGCATTCCAAACAGTGCTGCTCGCTCAGATACAATTTCGCATGGCCAAGATGACCCGAGCTAATGAGAGTGCCAATTTCGGTTCGGAGGGCCAAGAAAAAATCGCCCCATTCAAAAAGAGAGCTTGGAATTCGATCAAACCAGTGGGTTGAATACTGAACCATCGTCATTACGCATCTCCTAACGAAGATGCCCCAAAACCAATGGCTTCAAGTGCAATCAAAGACTGGTTTCCTTGCGAGCCGAAGGTTGATGGATTTTCTAGAACTCGAAGAACTTCAACCTTCCCCTCATGCGAGCGCACGCTCCAACTGTGAACATCCTCAAGCATTGCCAGCTCACCCTGCAGCTTCCGAGAGTCAAGAGGGCTGACCGCATCTATCTGCAATATCGTGTAAGCCGCCATGCTAATCACTCTCAATTTCCCGATAACCTTGCCCGGGGACTCGCGAATCGCTATCAGGCGGATGGTAAGCGTCGCGGTTACGCTCACTTCTTCCGCTCGTTCAATGGATCTGGCTACTTCATCTGACTCGTTTGAACGCGACGAGGGTATGCGGGCAATAGTCTCTTTTGACATTATTCACTTTCGCTTTCGTAAGGTCCCGAAGGATTTTTGGCTAATTTCAAGCATTGGTCATCCAGTTTTCATACTTCTCGAATGCCTCGGCTTGAATGGTCGGGGTCACATGGGAGTAAATATCCATCGTTGTCGCGATATTGGAGTGGCCAAGTCTTTCTTGGACGACCTTTGGGTTCACTCCTGCCTGGAGGAGCAACGTGGCGTGTGTGTGGCGCAGGCCCTTGATGGTGATGTTCGGTAGATCAGGCATGGACAGTCGCGCTTTCACTGCGAGCCGATTCCATCGAGCGCTCACATCGTTAGGGCCTCTAAGGTCACCGTTGATAGTCGAAAAAACAAAAGCGCGAGGGTGAACAAAAGGCGCTCCAAGCACCGACCTATTCGACCTGTACTGCTCAAGCAGTGCCAGAGTTTCTCGGCCTAGAAAAATAGCTCTGGGCCTATAGGTCTTTGTCGGCTTTACAGCTCTGGAGATCGCCGTATCAGCAGCACGTCTGATTGAAAGAATGCCATTTTCAAAATCTATATCGGACCACTGGATTGCTAAGCCCTCGCTCCTTCGAACACCAGTCTCAGCGACCAAGTGCCACAGCGGGTAGAGATCATCTTGCAAAAAATCCCTTATCCATGTGAGTAGATCCTTGAGCTGCTTTCGAGACAAGACTTCGTCACCCTCAAGGATTGCCCGCGAGCGCCGAGATTGGCCGGGGGCACGAATGCTCTTGTGCTTGACGGGATTAGAAATGATGAGCCCCTCGTCCATTGCCGACTCGAGAACTGCCGACAGAACCAAATGGATTTTTGACACAGACGATTCCGAAAGCTGCCCTCCATAATCCTTGGAGTCCTTCCGCCCAGACACGCGCAACTTCATGTAGAGACGCTTTACGTCGCTCGCTTCGATCTCAGCCAAAGCTCTGTTACCAAAAACTGGGTTCAAGTGAGCTCTTAGAATCTTCAGGTAACCGGCCCTCGTCGAAGCTGCAACGTCCAAAGAAACAAGCCACTCTTCGCTGAAGCTAGAAAACTTTCGCTTTGTTCCAACTGCCGGTCGAGCCGAGACGACTCTGAGCATCGCCTCACTTAGTTCTTGTTTGGCATCCCTACGAGATGAATAGCCTCCCTTGGATACTCGATGCCTGGGGCCCTTAGGGTCAGAGCCATCCGCAGGGACAGTTGCCTGCCATCTGAATAGCGTCTCGCCTGCCGTATTTTTATAAGAGTAGACCGACCCATCTCCTCGCCTTGGCTTAGACAAGAGACTCAACCACTTCCGCGCCTGACTCCAGCAAGTCAAGAAATGGCTGCTTCAGAATCAGTTTCTTACGCCCACCCAGTGGAAAGGTCTGAATGCGCTTTTCGCTGATAGCTCGACTGACAGTCTTTGTATCAACGCCCAACACCGAAGCCACCTCCCTAATTGTCAACACGGCGCCCGAATGGTTCTTTAGCTCCTCGTAAGTCAATCTCACTCCTTAGTACTCCTCTTAATTGTAGTACCAGTGTATCACTGATTTCGGAGTTTCATGGTACTTTGCTCAAACATGGTGCCATAATACTTTTATGACCACCGTAGTAAAGAGCTTCGAGCAAGTGACGAAACCGTCTGGATATATGGCCGTTGGGCCCGTCAGCGACCTTGGGCTCCTAGAAGTACCTAAGGATTTTCATTACAGGTTCCAACTTGAGTCCTTACCGGATCTGGAAATCAAGGGTATGTTCGACGGCGAGAAGCTTCGAGTTACGAAGCTTGATCTTGAACTAAATGAAGGCATCACTGCCACGCATCTCATTCGAGTGAAGCTCCCGGACCTGATTGAATTGATTGCGCTGGATGCAATTCCCAATGCAAAGTGTTGGACAATGAATGGAATTCCACAGGGCTTGGAGCTAACTTCAAAAGAAAATCTTTACCCCTACTTAGCTCAGGCTTACTGGTTCCACCACCTGAGTTGGGGGGCGCCCCGCATCTTCATAATGAGTTTTATGGGCTGGTCGCGAAACAACACTAATTTTCACCTCAAGAAAATTTCCAAGATCATGAGGCTTCCGGCATCACGAGATAAGGCAACTACCAAGCGTTCCGATGAGCCTAAGCCCCGATGATCAATTGTGGACTAATACCAATTGCACGTTTTTATAAAAGCAAGCTTTTACCTTCATTAAGGGAAGAGCTCTTTGGGACAATCGAAACGATGCGCAATCGATTGGTAATTATCGGTTTATTGGCCCTTTACCTCTCCAAGACTTAATAGTTGCGTAGAGAGGTTCGTTAACTTTATTGAGTTGGGGAAAAAGGGAAACAGGTCATATTAAAATAAGGGGAGCTAACATTTTCCGAAGAGAACAAGATGACTCAACCTAAAAACTTTAATAGAACGGTCTTCCCTACTTCCCTCACCTCATTCTTCGAGAAACTGGATCTGCTCGTAATAGTTCTCTCCGTTGGATTTAAGAGGCCGGGCTTTGTCCCCGCATTCCGTTGTTAGCTCTTCGTAAAAGGCCGGTTTTTTAAGCGAATCCTGAGCATTCTCCTCGGCCCACGTGCTGTAGCTTTCATAAAGATCCTTACGAGGCAAACGATCTTGCCTGTCGCCAGTGAATTGGATAGCTGAAACCATCCATGGCTGGATGTTTATAGAACCGTTGCGATATCTATCTAAGGCCTCTTCGCACCTTTTTACGGGCTTGAGGGACCCCCTATTCATGGCACGTCGCAAGCCGTCTACGGCCTTTAGAAGCACACCCTCCAGCTCCAAGTGCATGCGAGGCTCTAAGGTTGCGTCCACTTCGTGCTTCTCCAGAGAGACTTTGTCAAACGGCACGATTAGTAGTCTTTCAAAAAATCCATAGGTCGTGTCGTGGGTTTTAGGCAACTCATTAGCCCCAAATATTAGAGTCGCTTGGCTGGTAAAAGAGAAGGTCGGCCCGTACTTAAACTCTCCGCTCAGGGTGTCCTGTCCGGTTACTTGCTTGAACAGACTCGCGTCTGAAAGCGCCCTGGGGCTCAAGTCTCCTACGATACTTAGGATCTTTCCAAATAACTGTGCGGTTGCAAATTTGTCCTTCGATAGGTTCTGAAGTTCAACATGGGCAACAAAATCCCGGGGGATGAGCTTTTCGATTAGCCGCAAAAGTGCGCCCTTGCCGTTCCGGCCAGTCCCATCCAGGAAAATCGCTAATTGGAAGCCGATTCCCGTGTAAATACAAATACCGATAATTTCCCAAATCAATTCAATGAGGTCCTCGTGGACAACCTGCTCAAGAAACTTGTCTACGGTGGGGCAGGTCGCGCTGAGATTCCAATCGATTGGCAGCTGAACCGTTGAGTAATAACTTGGCGAGTGGCTTTTCACTTCGCCCGTCTGCCAATCCAGCATTCCATTCATCAAGTTCAAATACTCCAAGGGCCCAAGATTATGAATCGTCTGCTCCTCGCGCTTCATGAAGTGGATCAGGTTCTCGGTGTGCGCAGGACGAGCGTCCTCACCTAGAAGCCGTCCGGCTCGAAAAATCACGACATCCTGACCACCGCGCTTCCAATAACCATCCGAATATGACCAGAGTTCACTCGCTGGGCCGACTTCTATAGGCCCCAGGCTCCGCACGGCACGCTCAAGCGATTGACGCTTTAGGCTGCCACTGCGATTGACAAACCCTTGCCTGGCGGCCGAAAGTAGATCGTCGCCCTGAACAAACTCGCCCACTTTGATTATTTTTTGGGAACTTACCCATTCCTGAGTAGCTGAATCGACTTCTTTTGGAAAACGGGGTTCCAGCGCACCGGCTTCAAAACCTCCACCCCAAAGACGAAGAGTATTTTCAACCGTTGTCTCCTTGACTCCAAACTCACGGCCGTATGTCTTCTCCATGGCTTTCGTAAGCGCACCCTTGGCCTCAGCTCGGCACAACTGTCCCCCAGCAACCAAGCGCCCAAGTGAAAAGGCCTTTGCATTGAGCGCGTTATTTCGCCCGGAACCTGGGGGCATTTCGGAAAGCTCCTCACATGCATTTTTTAGGGCTGCCTTTGCGTAAGGGGTGGCCTGGCTCTCCGCTGATGACAAGTTGGACCACTGCTTCTCCCATTCGTCATCACCCAACGACACTCTGGGCCTAAGAGTTGAACCGGACTTTGACTTTTTACCCATGTACCCGAGCGCAATCTCAGGCAGCTTGGCTACTTCTACTTCCCATGGGGCATGACCAGGGTTCCACTCATAGGGCACACCGCTGGCATGCATCGAACCCGGCCCTACGACGTAGGCGTTGTGCCGCAAATCGATTGACGGAAATCCAAAATCCGTAAGGTTGGAGGCAAACTTGAAGCCTTCCACTTGTTGGTGATACTTGTGAGAACCGCGGGCATTCTGACCTCGAAAAGAGCTAAACCCCGTCGACACTTCAACCGTTGGAACAAAGTCGTATTGGCACCTGTCATCCAGAAGATCCCAGGAGTCCCAGCCACCGGCTTTCACGTCTATGTCAATTGCCATCATTCCAGAACCCAGCATAAAAATTCCGTAATTGCGATCCTCCCGGCCAGCAAACCACACAGATAGTTGCTCCAAGTCATTAGATGCTAGTTCACCCCAATTTGAAATCGCCGGGTGCTTGCCGATTGCACTGCCATTAGCCGAATGTTGACCACCGCAGCTACAGAGGCCCTTATCTACTCCATATAACGGAATAATTTTCCATCCGAAATTGACTGCCAAGTAATTAACTTGCTCCAAGCGAGTCAACTCAAGCCAATCCTTGATAGGTCTTTCAGGAAGCTCCAGTATTTGTTCCATTTTTTGCCTTTCGTACATCGTCGACCTGCGCCTTTATTAGGATAGACGCGAAGCATGGCACTTAGTTTAAGCGCAGTACTACCGTATCGACCAGCTATGAAACATTGAGGACGTGTTCGCCGTAGGCGTTATAAGTTAAATCGGCTGATTGCCATTTCGCTCGCTTTGGAAATGCATCACCATTGCTGAATCGACATAGAGTAGGGGGTGGATACTTCCATTTCGAAGGGGTCTAGTGATAAATATTTTGAAGACTATTACGACCACGTTGGTGGTCGGCTTTTTTCTTTCAGGATGCGTAGCGCAACTCGATAACAGCAACGAATCCAGAGAGACATGGCCGGCTATTTTGGGGGACAGCTTCGGAGCGAAGTATGTGTCAAATTTTGTTGGCGAAGAAGCCGGCTATGCCGCTTGGTCGCAAGCCAACGTCCTGAACACTTGGTTTAGTTCTATTTACAATTTAGATACAGAACGGGAATTGTCCGTTATCCACGCAGCCGATGGTGACTTTTCCACACTGGATGGTCTATTTGTCTGTTCGCAATCAATTGCCCCCGGCGCGGACGCAACTCTTGACGCCAAAAAGAGTCTCTCCATTACGGTGTCATCGGAATGCAATGGGCGCAAAGCCGATTTTCTAATGGGGCCCGCTGCTGAGCAAGCGGGTAGATCATGGATTCCAGCAGCATTAAATGGCTGTTTCTTAGAAAATAAAGCCCTCGTCAACTGCCCAGTTATAGACGGCCATATTCGAGGCTTTCTGGACGAAGAGGAGGGCGGGTACAAAACGGCCCTAGTTGAAACGGCACTAGGCACCATAGCTGTTGAGCTCGCATGGATTGATATCGCCACGAAATTTTGCCCTCAATACGGAGAACAAGAAAATCTGCGCGCCAAAGCGATCAGCCACCGCGATTTGTTTCTGCCATTCGGAGAGCGAGTGAGGCTGGTGTTTCCAGAGCCAGAACAAATGGCGGCCTTGTTTTATCCAATAGACGACATAGTTGAAGGTGAAGGGAAGAACGACGTTGGGGACTACAGCGCGAACCATGCTCTTGTGTCCCAAGGAGCATGGGTACCAACCGCAGACGCAGCATCTTTTGCAGCTGCAGACGAATCTTCCACCATCGCATCTAGGACTTGGACCTCATTGCCCTCAACTGAGTTTTATCCCGCCTTCCATGCGTGGGCTGAGCTGCTTGCTGGAGTGGCAAACTTCGGGCTGGAAAATGCCGAGGATAATGTTCTGGGATGCGTTAACAGTGAGCAGAAAGATGCCTTGTTAGTGGCAGAGAAAGCCGAGAAAGAGGAAAAAGACCGAAGGGACAGGGACCGGTTGCTCCTTGTGAAGCCGACTCAGCCGAACAACAAAGACAATAGTGAAAATGACTCTTGGACTCTGGACTGCGAAGGTGATGCATACTACGAATGGCCGATTCTATGCGACGGGGGCGAGAGATCGCGAAGAGATGCATTGGCCGGAGAGGGGCCGTATGGTTCGTGGGGTAACTCCTCAGGGGGAAGCTCGGGCGGATCGGGAGCCGGATCGGGCTCATCATGCCACTACGTAAATGGATACATCCGAAATGGAAAGTCGGTCAGAGGCTACTGGAGAAATTGCTGAGAACAGGCATGCAAAACTTCGGACATTCAATAACTTCAGGTGTGCACTTTAATGTGAGGATGTAAAAGCCTCAAGAAGGACTTTGATGTGCATTTCGTGTGCAGATAGTGCGGCAAATGGGGCCCAAGTGGACCCTATGAGGCCCTAGTTCCCTAGTAAGTACGTTAGCCTAGGGCTGTTCGAATCCCCTATTCTCCGCCAGAAAAGAGTAAGTGGTTCTGAGTCGGCAGATTTAGTTGCTAACAGCCAACTAGGGTTTAGGGCTTGCTCACCAACCCATGGTTCCTTGGGCACCCTTAAAGGGCCCTTTTATGTTTGAGGTTATCCAGCCAC
>Ga0307980_1000592_pt1 | contig 16638 bp, 23 predicted proteins | sample OrgLakmetage1060_FD_201817 | JGI IMG/M metagenome (GOLD analysis project Ga0307980, IMG submission 201817) | Saline water microbial communities from Organic Lake, Antarctica - #1060 | ecosystem: Environmental > Aquatic > Non-marine Saline and Alkaline > Saline | place: Antarctica: Organic Lake... | reverse complement strand
GATATCAAAGAGGGAATTATAAAATACAAATAGAATTTAATTTTGGGCAAGAAAAGATAATAAGTCCGATATTAGAATTTAAGATAATATAATAAAAAAGCCCCTTTATTAGGGGCTATTTTTTTTGTAATTTAAATTTTGTCAATCGTAGTGTTTATATCTTCTACAATTTTCTTTTCAATATCATCAACTTTTTTATCAATGTTTATTGAAAATTCTGTGATTTCCTGTGTCAAAACACCCATTAATTCAGACTGAATTGGCTCTGGAATTCTTTTCACAATTGGTGCAATCTTGGATAATATTTTATCCAAAAACCCATTTTTAGAGGTAATTAGTTCGGCTATTTTTAACTGGATAAGAGATATAAGAGCTTTTTTCACTCTATCCTTGATTCCTCGAATAATAGACTCAACCCCAAAAATTCTTTTGAAAAATCTGTTCATTATTTCCTCCTGTCTTCAACCTTTTTTTCATGGCTGAATTTTAAATTAATTAAAGCTTTATTTTTTTCTACTAAAAATATAGATCCCTGTTCTTTTAAGAAAAAATAGTAATTGCCATGAGAGATATTTTCTAGGTAATTCTTAACGCTAGACATTCTATTCTCAAGCTCCTTTTCTATAGTAGAGAATTCTGGAATCCAGACTTTTTCTAAAATTACATCTGTCCCACTCAATATTTCTATTTCACCTAGTCTAAAGGTCATAATTTTTAAGTTCTCCATTTTCATTTATTATACTAAAAACAACATCATCTTTTAATTTTTTATGTTGAGAGATAATGTTTTTTATCTTCTCTGTATCCTTGTCAGTTTCAAATATGATATTAATCATAGCATAATTTGAAATCAAAGACAATATCCACAATAACAAATTAACCCGACTTGTATCAAAAATAGTAAAATAAATAGCAGGAAAACAGTTATATTTATTAGTATTTTCTATACATTTACAGATTATTTTATTAATAGAATCAAGATTTGTGTTTGCTCCTTTGTATGAAAAAAAGATAGGATTAGGATCAAAGAAACTATATGTCTTTAAATGAAAGAAATCCTCAATTAGAGATAATCTTACCCCACCTTCCTCTTTAATTTCATCTCCATCGTAATATACTTTTATCGAGTCTAATGGAGGAAATATTCCCGGATAATATGAATCTCCTTCAATAATAAATTTTAATTTTTCCAAATCTGTCATTTTTTTATCTCTCCTTTGACTGGATATGAATAAAAGAATATCTGTCATCTTTCTTTATAACATAATGATATTTTATAATTTCCATTTTTTCAAATGTCCTTAACATTTTGCCGACAAAGCAATTATCTACAGATCTAATTCTAAAATCAGCAGCTATAATTTTCTTTTCATAAGAGACGAGGTGAAATGAATCTACCTTTCCACCAACTTTTTTATTATGTTCTTCACATCTTAATCCTGATGTGATTATTAAAGCGTATTCAAGAAAGAATCTTAGGTATTGCAGTGTAAAAAGAATAGGATTTTCAAGATTGAAGTTGTCTATATATTTTAAAAATTCCTTCCCTTTACATTTTTTATCTTCACACTTACATAAAAATTCTTCTATCTTAAAATTTTGAGGATAATTCATTTTCCTGTATTCTCCTTTAACCATTCTATTATAGACTTAACATCATCTGGATCTTCCACCATATTTTTTGCAAAGTCCCATACATATCCACCTTTTTTACAGCCTAAACACTGAAAAGAATTTTGTCCTTCATAGATATATAAACTTCCTTCTTTCTCTCCACTGTGCTTAGGAAATGGACATTTATAGTGAACCCCGTCCTTGGAGGTCAGAGACTCGACCAATCTGACAAGAGACACTTCTCTATTATAGTATCTCTTAATCCTTTTGTCAATTTCTTGGAGCGGAGGTAAAACTTTAGGAGGAGTTACATTAACTGGGGACTGGATAAACCCCAATATATCCTTTTTCTTGAAACCGGCTTTTAAGCAGTCATTTAAATCAAAAAGTTTGTCTGGCATATTTAAGACAATAAAAGATACATTGTCGAATCCTTCTGAAGTCATAGTTTTATAAACATTTACCATTCCATTTAATCCCGCAGAATCAGTATCAAAAATTAAATATATATTTTTTTTAAAAAATTGAAAGGAGTTATACATTTGTTTTGATATATTACAAGTTGGAGTAGCTACTACATTTTTAAATCCCATCTCTATTGCTGAAAGGCAATCTATTCCTCCCTCAGTAACATAAACATCTTTATTAAAATCAGCTTTCTCAAAGTTATAAGGAATCTGAAAAGCTCCCTTGGTATTAAAATATCTCCTTCCTGTAGTATTATTAGACCTGAAAACCATACTATTAACATTATCAAAATGATCTATATGAGGAAGTAAAAGCCCTCTCAAGAAAGAGTATTCGTGTCCATTAAACACAAATCCTATTTTCTCTAATTCTTCCCTAGAACATCCGGCAACTTCCATAAGTTTAGATACTTTTAGCTTGGGTAGATAAGATACATTATTTCTAAAGCTTATCCTTCTATCAAAGAGGTATTTTTCTCCAATAGTTTTATATTTAAAGGAATAGTTATATATTTTATTTAATATTTCGTTCTTTCTTATCTTTAATAAATTTTTTGTCATTTAAGATTATACCTCTCTGTTTTATTTATATTTAAGCTTGGATTTCCTATATACTCTCCTATAAATCCAAAAAAGAAGTAAAAACCTTCCTCTATCTTCTTTTCTCGAAATATTCTTACCATAAGGAAATAATGTTTAAAAGAACATTCTAACAGAAAATAGTCATTTCCCTTCACTGTTTTTTTTGTAATTACCTTAGAAACATATCCTAACTCTTGAAATTTATCTGAGATATTATAATCCTCAAATTTAGGCTTGGCAAAATTCCTTCTATCATCTGGAAAATCAGGGATAACCCCTGTTATAGTAACAATTGATTTTATATCATCTTCTTTCTCTGAATTTAATTCTCTATTATATAGAAATGAAAAGAATTCAGCTAATTGATCTTCATCTTTTTTTGATTTTTTTCTTGTTTTATTAGCTCTTAATTCTTTGAATAAGGATTCGGAACATTGAATGAGTTTTCCCATATTAAAAAAATCTAAGAATAATCCAGATTTATTAAGAGCATCAAAAGTAGATTTATCCATATTCACAGCTTCCATAAATCTTATCATTTTTAAAAAATTATTTTTTTCTAAATTTTCTTTTTCTATTTCATTCTCGATGATTCTTTCCATTGTTTTTTGTCTTACCCCTTTTACATCTCCTAATCCAATATAAAGGTTTCCATTTTTTACAGTATATCCAGACTCAGAATGTTTCAGACAAGGAGGGTTTACAAAAATGTCTGAATTTCTTAAAAGATCTAATAATTTTTTTTGAGTTGTAGATAAATGGATTAAAGCATATTTCATAAAATTTGCAGGATAATGACATTTCAAGTAGGCTGTAAAAAATCCGAGCAAGGCATAAGCTACAGAATGAGATTTATTGAAGGAATACTCTGCTGCCATTTCAATAGCAACCCATATTTTGATAGCATCATTTTTATCCGGTGCATTGTTTATAAATTTTTCTTTTAATGACTCCATTAATATCATATCCTTTTTCCCTATAGCCTTTCTTAGAACATCAGCTTCCGCATCAGTAAATCCGCTTAAAACTTTGGATATTTCCATAAATTGTTCTTGAAACAAAATAATTCCATAAGTTGGGGTAACTATATCAAGGATATCTTTAAAATAAGGAATCTCATCAAGAATATTTTTGTTATTTAATTTAACATTAGCATAATTAGGAATGAATTTCTTTGACCCGGGTCTAATTAGAGCTACAGCTGCTATTAAATCTTCAAAACAGCTACACTTAATATCTATTAAACATTTCTTCATTTCAGGAGTTCCAATTTGGAAGCAACCTGTAACAAGACCTTTTTGAATCATTTCATATATTTTAGGATCTTCAAGATCTATATGATATAGATCTCTCCAATCTATTCCTGCATCTTCCGTAATACTTTGAATTAGGTCACAGGTACTTAATCCTAACAGGTCTATTTTGACCCCTCCCATATTTTCAACATCTTTCTTATCCCCTTGCAATGCAAGTGTATTTTTTATTTTTCTAAGAGGAAATATGTTAGAAACATTTTCATCAAAAATAACAACCCCAGAGGCATGAATAGACAAGTTGCTTACATTCCCATTCATTTTATCTGCAATGTCACATATTTTTTGAAATTCTTTATCTGAATTATAATATTTAAAAAAGATACTATTTTCCTTATTCTCTATGACAGTTTTTAGACTGTCGCCCTTTTCAATAATAGTATTTTTCAGAATCATATTCCCTGATTCTGCTTCAAAATCAGAAACAGAAATAACTTTTCTGATAGCACTATTTAGGGTAAAATAACTATAATTAGAAATTAAAAAAACTTTATCTTCTCCATATTTATCTTGAAGATATTCTATTACTTCCTGTCTTTTAGACTTAGGAACATCAAAGTCAATATCTGGCATTGAACTCGCATCTCCCTTTGTAACCCTTGTTTCATTCAAGAATCGAGAAAATAAAAGATCATATTTTATAGGATCTATTTCAGTAATTCCTAGAAGATAACAAACTAAACTTCCGCCTGCACTTCCTCTGCCCGGACCAACGAACCAATTCTTTCTCTTACACATATTTATAATATCGGCAACAATTAAAAAATAATTTTCGAGATTATATTTTTCTAAAACTATTAATTCTGTGTTTATTCTTTCTCTATATTTTTCATTATCTAAATCTATATCTTTTAAATGTTTTTCACAAATTTTTCTTATATTCATTCAGCAAACCTCTCTTTAAGAAGCCCTTCCTAAAAAGAAAGGGCTATTTTTTTTATATCTATTTTTTGAACTCAGCATTATAACAATTTTGATTGACGCCAGAAATTTCTTTTTCATAACATCTCATAACTTCGTCTGCTATGGATTTGTAAACTTCTTTATCTTTTGGTATGACCAAAGGTTTATTTATCCATTCATTACCCATTTTATAGGACAATTCAGGAAGTTTTACGAATAACCCGCCATCTTTTTTTTCTCTGATTTCAACCTTAATTGAAAGTCCGAAAAATTCGATTTCTCCAAAGGCAATCGCCAATGATCTTGACCCTTCTCTTCTTAGGTTAATTTTTTTCATTTTTATCATTTTTTATTATTCTCCTCTTTAAATTCTTTTGGAGTATTCACTTCTCTTATACTTTCAGAGTCACTATTTTTTAAAAAATTAGCAACTTCTCCTATTTCTTTCAAATACTCGAATGCTTTTTCTTTATCTATATCAATTTTTCTTGATGTAGTTATTCTTTTTAAAGATTTGTTTCCTATTACTATCATGCTAGCTTCGGTAGTCTCAATAAGAGAGTTTCTCTCAGAATTAAGACGAGCAATATTATCTTTAATTTCTTTTAATGACATTTGAACATCATCTCTTTCTACTTTTAAAGACTCAACCTCTTCTTTTACCTCTTTATATCTTTTAGCCTCATCTTTTGTCGCATAGATTACATTCAATTCAGAATCTCTCCTTGATTTATTGTAATCCTTCCAACAAGAAGAAACGAAATTACAATATTTACAATCGCCAGAATTCCCTTCTTTCCTTGTGAAATAAGGACGATCTGGTAAAACTCCCTCTCCTAAATGTTTTTGAAGAGTCATTATCTTAGATAAAACCTTAGCAATTTTATCTTTAGGAAGTTTAGATTCTTTAACATAAAAATCAAAGGTATCTCTTTCTACAAATAAATAGAATGTAAAGTCAGCATTGACAGCTTCTTTATACATTCCTAATTGGATTTCATATTGTTCTTTTTTATACCCACCAAGATATAAAAGAAACATATTGCTATTACAGGTTTTTATATCAATTATGATTTTCATTCCTGCTATATTAAAAATTAAATCGATATGTCCTTTTGCTCCTGATATTTCTACTTCTTTTTCTACCTCTACATCTACTCCATATACTTCTTTGGCTACACCTTGTATAATCATATGAAGATAATGACCGGTAACCAAACCTAATACATTTTGATATTCTGGAAGATCGGATTTAGGGTAGTGTCTCAAGTCATAATACATTTTTCTAAGACAGTGTCCCCCTATTCCTGATAATCCTATATATTCTCTTCTTTTTAAATCAGATTCCTTCAAAGAGATATATTTTAATAATTCTATTGGATTTTCAGCATATAATGCCTGTATTGTTGTAAAGATATTTTTACAAAACTTGTAAACTTCTTTCCTTGCATTCTTGTCTCTATTCTCTGTCATTTTAGCCTCCTTTTAATTAATTAGTAAATTTAATTCTATTCTTAAATATATAATCTACATTTCCTAATATAAAAAACTCATCTCCACCTATAGAATTCTTCGTTATGGTCAAAGGTTCTCTATCTTTAGTTTCGATTTTTATTTTAGTTTTACTAAAAATTTCTAAAGATTCATTATCGTCTTTTATATTGTCGTAACTTACTATCTTAGCAATGTGATTAGTTCCCTTTAATGAAATTATAGTATCTTCTTCATCTGGTTCAAGAAAAATCATAGAAGGCTTAACTATAAGGTCTTTCATTCCTTTTTTAAATGATGAGATTATTTTTGTTTCACCATCTAAAAACATAACAGGATTAGATAAAGAAGTATCATCAATCCAAATTCTCATTTCAAACGGTTTGAACAATGTTATATTTTCAATTCTTCCCAATTCCTTATTGAATGATTCCTGCTGATCTAAATAAGTTCCAAATATTCTAAAAAATCTTTCATCATTATCATCTTGTTCAATTACGGAAGAATCAAGTAACGGATTATTCTCTGAATAACTTTCAAGTAACTTCTGTTCATCTAACTTTTCGTTTAGTATAAAATATTTCATTATAAATCTCCTTTTTTTTAGGGGTAATACCCTGTCTGGAATTACTATAACACTTTTTGTATATTTAAGTCTACTTTTAAATTAACTTTACCAACACACCCATTTCTATTCTTAGCAATATACAGCTCTAATAAATCTTCTGGCTGATCTCTAGAGTAATAATGTGGTCTAAATGGAAACAATATAATATCTGCATCTTGTTCTAAAGAACCACTTTCTCTTAAATCTGATAACAATGGTACTTTACAATCTCTTTCTTCTACTTTTCTCGATAACTGAGACAATAGGACCGATGTCCCATTAATTTCTTTTGCTATTCTTTTGCAAGTTTTTGAAATATGTCCCATTTCATAGTTTCTACTTTGGAATTTTTCTGATTTAATATCTACTAAAGCAGCATGATCTATAAAGATAACATCTACGCCAATATCGGAATTTAATCTCATTGTTTCTGAATATATATCTTCAATGGAATTAATTTCCCCAACAATCTTAATATTTATATTCTTTGTTTTCTTTATAAATTCTTGAACTTTTTTGAATTCAGAATCAGTAAATTTTTTGTCCTTTACATACCTTAAAGGGATATTTGTAAAAGTAGAAATAAGCCTAGTCATAATCTGCATAACAGGCATTTCTACAGAGAAAAAAACTACATTTAATGGCTTCTTTTCGAGGTAATCAAGCTGAGCTGCTTGTTCAGAAACAAAACCGAATCCCATGTTTAATAACATATTCAGGCACAACATAGTTTTTCCTTGAGATGGTCTTCCCCCCACTATAACTAAGTCTCCTCTATCAAAATCAAGTTTATCATCGAGACCATTTATCCCTGTTGCAAATCGAGATAAATTTTCTCCTTTAAGGAAAAGATCTCCTAACTCAGATAAAGAAGAAGATGAAGAGTTAGAATAATTCTGAGACAGAATATTTTGGAGTTTTTTTATTGATTTTCTTGTAACCTCTTCAATATCTAATCCTTCCATAGAATTACTTAGAGCTGATTCAAATGTCGATGTTATTTCTGTATGACAACGATCATCTCTGATTATATCAAGAAGCTCTTTAGTATTTTTAGAAGGAACAAGAGATAAGACAGAATCTACCTTATCCCTAATTTCTTTAGACATATCTTTTTGAAGAGATGTTTTTCCAATAGATCTACTCTTAAGGTGGAGAAATTCGATTCTTTTAAATATAGGTTCAATAAATTCAGAAAATAAATCTGATTTTATTCTAAAAGATTCTATTTCTTGAGGTTTTTCTATTATGTTAGCAAGGATGTTCATCTCTACATTAATCATTATTAATAAACTCCTTTTATAGAGTCGCTAGAAATTACTTTCAACTTATCTACATTATTCTCTGCTTTTAACAGGAATAATTGACTTTGTCCATTTTCAAAATCTGAAGTAATGGATTCCGTATTGTCTACAAATATAGGAAGAGATATATTATAAAATTCGGACATAGAATAAATTATATCAAGTCCAACAAGAACTTTACTTCCGGTATTCAGTTCTTTAAAAGGAACTCCGTTGAAAACAGTATCACAGCATTCTTCAATATTTCCATTCAAGAATACATTAAATAGTTTGAAATTAGCCATTTTGAAAAGTTTGTTAACTCTCTTTTCTATATCTTCGCATCTTAAAATAATAAATGATTCTAATAATTTTAATCTTTCCTTAATTTCTCCTAAAGTAAGATCAATTTTAGATAATTTTTCAGATAGCACATTAAGTCTGTCTTTTTTTTCTTTGTATTTATCAAAACTTTCCATGATCTTAGAAACATCTAATATTTCTATGTCAATCTTAGTTATTTTATCGTTTCTTTCTTTCTTGAATTCGTTCATCTTAATGTCTATTTTTGCTATTTCTTCTTTTAACTTATTTATAGAACCTTCCGCTTTATTGGTCTTTAAACTTTCATTATATTTGTCTCTTAATTTTTTCTCAACTCTTTCAAGTTGAATAATTTCGCTATCAAGAAGAGTTATTTCTCTTTGAACTTTATCTATTTCTTCTCTTATTGTATCTTCTTCTAATTTTAATCCTTCTCCTTTCCTTTTAAGGTGATCTAAAGTTTTGTCTTTTTTCTCTTTAAAGATAGATAAAGGTAAATCTTGTCCACATTTAGAACATATTTTTTCATCCGGTTCATTCTTTCTTAGCAATTCGCCATACTGTTTCCTTGCTGTTTCGAGAGCCTTATTTATATCTTCTTGAGTCTGAAACAATCCTGAATATTCTTCAAGAGATTTTTTTAGTTTGGACCTTTCTCCCTTTTTATTCAGAGTATCTTTTTCTGCATTTTTTAAGTCTTTATAAACTTCTTTATCTCCACTATTACTATTTACCGATAAGTCTAATTCTTGTTTTTTTAACTCTTCGACTTTGTCAATAAACGAATCATATTTTTGGAGATATTCCTTTGAAATATCTTCTCTTTCCTTATTTTTTTGAGCATATTTTTCAAGAATATCTTTATCTTCCAATACTTCTTCTTCAGGAAATCCTATCTTAACTTCTTTTATTCTTGTCTCTACTTCTTTTTTTTCTTTTTCTAGATTGGCTTTTTGTGATTTCAGTTTATCCTGTTCTTTGGATTTGTCTTGAATATCTGCTATTGTTTTAAACTGTTTATCTTTTTTTAGAATGTCTGATTCTATTTTATCTATATCATCAATTCTTTCAATCAAGATATTTCTTTTATCTGTCCAATGTAATATATTAGAAAAGAAATCTGTAGATGAAAGTATTTCTATCTTATAACTATCTCCGATATTGCTTTCAATAAAAGATTCAAATTCTGATTTTTTACAAATCTTTATTTCATCTCCAACTTCATACGAGTACTGAATAGAATATCCATTAAATTCAGATTTTTTTTCTTTTGTTTCTTTTGTCCACTTTTCTTGAAGTATTTTTTGAATAGCAAAATCTCCGAAATCAACTCTTACCAGTGGTTCGCTTCCATAAATAACATTTCCTTTTTTATCAAGTGGAGTGAATATGAATTTCGCATCTCCATCAATATTTTTACCAGTTAACAACCAAGAGAAAGCATGGAAAACAGATGTTTTACCAGTCGCATTTTCTCCTACTATTTTGTTATATTTTTTAGGGGTTAATGTTAATTTTTCAATCCCTTTAAAATTTTGTATCTCCATTTCCTTAACTCTGAGTTCTTTCATAAACTCCTCCTTTTTTTTTTATATAACATACGATAAACTTTTTTCCATATTACTTTTAGCCAACTCTCTATCCTTTCTTCTACTATACCGAAATTCTAAAAATTCTTCAAATGTAAATTTTTTAAAAAGTCTCGGCATATTGCAAAAACAAGCAAGGTCAGCATAAAAAGATTTTCTCGGGTCTATATAACAAGATTGATCTCTCATCAGATAAGGTAAAATAAAATTATTTTTACAATATCTAAGTCTTCTTATAATATCTGTTTTTATATCCATATTAGGATGTGTATAAATAAATAACTTAATTTTCCATTTATATGGATAGTATTTCCTAAAAATTTTAATATGTGAATCGATAGTAGGAATAAGAGAGATATCATCTAAAGCAAAAGTGAATTCTCCACCTCTTCTTATTCTCGATAATAATTCAGAATTCTCATCGTCGAGGAGTCTGGCATCCAATCCTTGATAAAATGTTAGCTTAGTCTTAGGATATTTTTCAAGAATTTCCCTAAGAGCATCCTTGTGTTTATCCCAAGCTAAAAAATTATTATCAAGCAATCTTACATCCTTAGCTTCTTTAAAAATAGAATCTATAGTTGAAATTTGTCTCAATTTTCCTTCCTTTTTTGGAACAAAACAAAAATAACAATTTCTGATACATCCTCTTGTTATAAATCCATAAGAGTGTTCTTCTTCTGGATATATAGAATAATCAGGAAGACTTTCTTCAATTTCTTTTGGAAGGACTGTTGTTAAATCTATTCCTGTCCCACCCATTACCACATTATTATTATTTATTACCTTAAATAAATTTTTATTTACAGGAAAGATACAACTTACATAAACTTTACCATATTTTGAAGCTTCAATAATCTTAATATCGTCCTTCTTTTTAGGTTTATGATAATAAGTTTTATGTAGTTTTATTATTTCTATTTTATTTCCATTTCCTTTTTCCCAAGTTGATATTTTCATTAATGCTAAGTTCGCTATTTTGCTATCAATATCTACGAGTAATATTAAAGCCATGATATATCTCTTTTGACCCTATCTTTTCTGTTTATTTTCCCTTCTTTGTCCTTATTTCTCAGAACAGCTGCAAAATACTTAGTTATATGATCTTGAGTTTCAAATTCTTTCCAAGCAAAAGAGTTAAATAAATTTACTAACTCTTCCTCTGATATATTCTTTTTAGCTTTATTGATTACTGAAAAAGGATTTATTTTACCCTTTTCTAAAGTGTTTATGTAATCAAATATTTCCTTCATTGAATTATAAATTTTTTGCATTTTTTCATTTCCTCCTAAGCATAATTTGAAATAAACGAAGAATAAGTATGTCTTGCTAAATCATCTCCTTCTAGATCAGGAAATGTTTTTAGTATAGCTTGAGAAAGTCGGCTTAATGTTTCTTTAAAATCCAATTCTTTCAATCTGCACATTCTTAATAACTCTATTTTTATATCTTTTGAATTTTTGTTTCTTAACTGTTTCTGAAACGAGATGTTTATAAGTTCTTCTTTCTTTGGAGTCTCAACTTCATCTATAGGGTCATAGGTTTCTTCAGTTATAAAAACCTTATTTTCATCTGTCTTAGAATAATTTAAATCTTTTGAAGGTAAAAACTTTGAAGGTAATTTTGGTTTTACAAAAAATTTAGGTTTTCCCTTCAACATTGTTTTTACATAGCACTGATTCTTAGGTGCTTCATCTAAAAATTTAACCATATAGTCATCGAATTCATATAAGTATCGTCCTACTCCCCAAACAGATGCTGCTCTTTTTAAAGCTCCTGATATTCCGCCTTTAAAAGCTTCTATCGGTGAAAATTGAGACCCGTCTTGTTTCAAAATCCATTGTCCTTTTTCCACATCCCAAACTTCAAGAGATGCAACAGTACCATTTACAGATTCTCCCTTAACTCCTTTGATCCCCTTTTCTATAAAATCATAAGATATTCTCCAATTATTCTTGCCTAAAACTTTATCAAACCTATCCATTACAGCCCTTGCATTTATGTAAGCTAATATAAATGCTCCATTCCCAGATTTAAACGGTCTGTCAACCCTCCATTCAATTTCATCTGGGTGAAATGGTTCACTCAATAGTTCTAATTTCTCTGAAAAACTCATTTAATCCTCCTTTTCATTTCGTAGAATTCAAAACTCCCAGTAAAAGAAGGTAGTCTTAATTTTATTGGGATATTTAACTTAACTGATTTTGTTATTTTGTAAGTGTTTTCTATAGCTCTCTCTAATATTTTTGGATCAATATAATCTATAGCTTTCTCAATATCTTCTCCGGTATAGAGAAAAAAATCAGCTTCTTTGAAATATGTCATATCTTTGTATTTTTTGTGCATTGCAGCAGCCATCATATGACCTTGAGCTAAAGCACTTTCTCTAGTCGGATAGTGAGAGTCTGTTGTTAAGATTAACTCTACTTTATGCTTTTCAGCCATTCTAACTAATTCTAAATTATATTCTTTCTGTTCGGGATCAGAGTTTGGCATTATTTCAAGAAAAAACCTATCCCCTAGACCCCTTTTATAACCGGCGACCATTTCATTCATCCTTTCTCTTTTCTTATTAAAAATGGAAGCTAAACACCCAGTTAAAATATAAGAATTCTTTAATTTATTCAAGTCAGAGAAAAGAACTCTAGGCTTCCTGAAAAAGTTTTCCATAATAGAATGTTCGTTGTTTATTTTAAACAGAACTTTTAACTCTTCAAAATCTTTAGGAATGATAACCATATGAAACGATTCTTTAGAGTCTGGGGTTTGTGTCATATAGGCTTCGAGACCAATGACCGGATTTATATTATTCTTTAAGCAAATCTTATAGAATTTTACCCAACCATCGAAATTACCGTGTTGAGTTATGCAAAGAGACTCTAACCCCTCTTTTTTTGCAAAATCAATTAGATCTTGATGAGAGATCATTCCGTCTAAAGCATCATATGTTGAGTGAGTGTGTACTGGAACTGGTGTTTTAAACATTATTTTTCCTCTCTATAATTTTATTTATTATATAATCTCTTTCTTCTTTCGTTTTAACTTTTACCGGAATCCTTTCGCTGAAACCTTTCATATAAAAGTAAAGTATTTTTATACTCCCCTGATCGGGATTAACCATAACTACACTATCAATGTCAATTATAAGCCCGTTTATTTCTATCAACCTCATCACCCCCCGTTTTTATTTATCATTCTATTTGAATCAAGGTAACTTTTCAACACGGACAGATTCGATATAAATAACAATACCTAATTTTTTCTTGAAATAGCTCTTAGATAGTCGAATTCTTATATTCATCCTCTGAAATTAAATCTATATTTTTTTCTTCACTATATTTAATCAACCCCTTATATTTTAATCTCCTTCCCTTAGTTGAGATGTCTATAAAATCATTATAGAATAGCCCCGGTTGAATATAAGTTTCAAACATTTTTTTAGATACACCTATTGCTGTAGAAAGACTTTGTATTCCCATTGCGAAACTATCTTGATTGGCTAATTTTTCCATAGCTGCATAATGATAAGTTCCTAATCCTAGAGAATCTATTTTCTTCTGAGCAAATACATCTTCTACATGGCACTCTTTAATAATTTGTTCATTCTTAGACTCAACATAAATTTTTATATTCTTATAGTAATTTATAGCTACTCTAGGAGTTCCGAAACTTCTCTGAGCTATAAGCTTAGCACATTTTTCAGTCATCGGAAAAGTAGATATGTTTGAGACTATTTTAGAAATATCTTCTTCTGTGTATAAAGGAATATCAAAATGATACTCAAATCTATCTCGAAGAGGTTTTGAAACATCTTCAGGAATAGTAGTTGCTCCAATAATAGAGAACTTAGGTAAGTGTAGGATCTCTCCTTCCGGTGTAGAAATATAAGAATCTTGCATTGCTGAATACATTACTTCTTCAAGTTCTATTTTTAATCCATGGATCTCATCTATGAAGAGAACATCTCCTCTCTTTAGTTTTGTCAAAGCTAGAATTACATCATTGGTATTTCTAAAACTTCTTGATACAGTCTCAAAGAAGTTAACTCCGGCTTCATTAGCCATTGTCTTAGCTAAAGTAGTTTTTCCTGTTCCTGGCATTCCAAACAATAGAATATGAGGAATAGGTTTTCCTTTTTCTAAAAATCTATCTACTAATATTTTTGCAGTATTAGAAATATCTTTGTTTCCAATATATTTTTCAAAAGAAAATCTTAATAAATGATTTTTCATTTTCTCCATTTTGGGATCTTCTACCTTTTCTTCATCTACTAAATCTAATCCAAAATATATAGGGTATTTGAAATCAGGATAAGAAGTCCTAAATTCAATTTGTTTCTTTAAATAATATTCTTTATCAGAATACATTTTATTTAACTCTTTGGAATAATACCTTTTACCTATTAGTAAACAGATAACAACAAAGAAATTTACTCCTATTAGGAAAGAGCTAAAATCATAAAGAAGTAGTTCACTTGATAGACGAAGAAAAAACAAAATTAGAGAAATTATTAAAAGAATCCAAACAGAAGTATCTCCGTTAAATTCAGATTTAAATGATTCTCTTTGCCCTGCTATAGTAAGAGCATATTGTATTTTATATTTTAAAAAACTACAAAAAGCGATTGTCCACATAAGAAATAATATTACTATCATAAATAAATCCTCCTATTTAACTCTGTCCATAGTTCCAAAAATAGGTAATAATTCCCCATTTTCTATTTCTAAACAAGTATCTGTTTCATCTTTTCTTACAATATATCCACATCCTAAACACTGAGACATCATTTTTTTCGCAGACACATTTTTAGGATCAAAATCTTCCGAATCAAAAACATCCATTTTATCATTTAATAATAAATCAAATGATTGCACTCTGCTACACTTTGGGCATTTAAATTTCCATAATAAGAAATTCCTAACCCCATAGCTTTTAATTAAATCAAATATTGATATTATCATTTTCTCTCTCCTATATTCTTAAAATTTCGACATGAGATAATTTATTATTTACATTCTTTGAAAATATTTTTTTGTAAATTCTACTTTCTTCATATTTCCCTATACATTTATAATCTGTAATAAAACAAATTTCTCCATCCTCTCTTATTAATTTCAAAAAAGGTCTGTCTGAAATATACTCTATTCCGAAATAAACCATATCTATCCTCCTTTTTTTTAATAAAATAGATCAGGACAAGACTCTTGAGAATTCTTTTCTCCACAATCATAACATTTTATCATTATCTGTTTTCTTCTAGTGATAATAACAGAGCCACAATCTGGACAGGTAATTATATTAAATCCTTTTTCTTGAAGTTCTTCTATTAAACTAACTTGTTTGTCATATTCTTTTTGATAAAGTAATTTTAATTCCATTTTTATCTCCTATTTTCATTTTTTTTAATCCTCCTGTTTTTTAATAGATTGCACATATCCATATCTTTTTAGGTGTTTTTATCTTCGTTACTATCTTACAATCATATAATTTCTCAATTTTCTCGATAAGGTCAATTAAGGAATTGAATTTCTGTATTTTATTTTTTACTCCATCTATTATAGGTCTGAATCTCTTATTCTTATATATCCTAACCTCTATTATCTTCATATTTTCTCTAGATGTATTTCTCATTTATCACCTCTTTTAATTTTTCTTTGTATTTCTTTTCAAGATGTATTTTTACAGTTTTATTATACATTACCTTTATTTTATATGTTGATGTATCTCCATATAAAGTAAATAGAGTGTATTTTTTACAATCTTTTTTCATTTGTTTATTGTCAATGTAGTCTAATAGCAGGTCTATCACTTCACTATCAATTTTTTCGGTGACTGTCATACTGTTTTTTAAATCAACAATGTTTTTATAAAATTCATTAATTTCAATATCCTCTTCTCTTAAATCAAAACTCTTTTCAAGAAAAGTAGATATATCTTCATTTCGATAGCACTCTTCTGGGATAATATCTTCTTCAGATGATCTTGTCTGAGAAACAAATCCTATTTCTTTTTTGTTCCAATATAATATCCCTTGAACTAAAGGTTCTCCTTCGCTTCCTGTAAACTTAACAATCTTTTTAAATGTTATCATTATTTATTCCCTCCGATTTCAATTTTAGGATAATATCTATGTCTTTTTCCCCGATCTCAACAGGAATAGAATCATCTATTGTTACTTGATCTCCACCCAAATGAATGATTGAATCTATTTCAAATACTAGATTAGTATAACAAAAACAATTCTTTTTATTGTCGTATAATGGTTTGTCATTTTTTGTCTTAATTAACTCAAAGTTAACACCTATCATATTATCCTGATGTCCTGTTTCTATAACTTCACCATTTGTTAGAGTTACCAAAACTCCATAACTTCCGCTCTTATATTCTATGCTTTTTATATTACTTATGTTAATTAAACAGTTTTCTATTCTTAAATATTTCATGATCCCCCCTTAATCTTCTTCA
>Ga0307980_1000588_pt1 | contig 16720 bp, 18 predicted proteins | sample OrgLakmetage1060_FD_201817 | JGI IMG/M metagenome (GOLD analysis project Ga0307980, IMG submission 201817) | Saline water microbial communities from Organic Lake, Antarctica - #1060 | ecosystem: Environmental > Aquatic > Non-marine Saline and Alkaline > Saline | place: Antarctica: Organic Lake... | reverse complement strand
GTCTAACTTTTAACGCCGCGAAATTGGAAGGAGGGGGTCAAAATGGCTAGAGGAAGAAGGCCCAAACCAGTTGAACTCAGGAAACTTGAGGGCAACAGGGGGAAGAGAAAGTTGAAAGCTGTTCCCCAATATACGCCGATCACTTCAGAGCCTCCAGCCTTCCTTGATGACCTTGCAAAAGACGAATGGATCAGGATCTACTCAGAGCTTTCAGAGTCCGGAGTCCTGAAGACAACAGACCTCATGGTCTTTGCGGCTTACTGTCAAGCCGCTTCACGTTGGCAGCTTGCAGAGATCATGGTTCTGGAAGAAGGGTTCATTGTGTCAACTCCCAACGGGACGCCAATGCAGAACCCATGGATCCACGTCCTGAACAAGTCCTTCAAACAACTCATGGACTCAGCTTCAAGGCTCGGGCTGGACCCGTCTTCAAGAACGGCCATTGGAACACCGGAGGGCAAAAGCAAAGCAAGCCCATGGGGTCAACTGGATGCCGTATAAGAGCAGTTATTGCAACCGGGCCATGACCTATGCCAGATCAATTATTGCTGGAAGAATACCTTCTGGAAAGTATCTCAAAGCGGCATGCCAACGTCACATTGATGATCTGAAAGAGAGCAGGAACAAAAAGTTCAAGTATAGATTTGATCCAGTAAGAGCTCACCGGATTTGTAAGTTTGCAGAAGGCATGGTTCATGTCCGGGGGAAGTGGGCCAAGAGGGTGATCGGAAACCCCAACGCCAACAAGATCCGGCTTGAAGACTGGCAATGTTTTTTCTTTTGTGTTCTGTTTGGCTGGCTTGAGAAGAGGACCCTGAACCGGAGATTCAAGAAAGCATACAGCGAGATCCCCCGAAAGAATGCCAAGTCAACCATGGCTTCCATTATAGGGAATTATATGTTCCTTGCTGACGGTGAGGAGGGCGCTGAAGTTTACTCAGGAGCCACCAAAGAGAAGCAAGCCTTTGAGGTGTTCAAACCTTCCAGGCTCATGATTCTCAAGGCCCCTGGGCTGAAGCAGTATTTTGAGGTTGCTGTTGGTATCAAGAACATGGCGATCACCGGGACCGCTTCAAAGTATGAGCCCTTGGTTGGAGATCCCGGGGAAGGCTCCTCTCCCTCTTGTGCAATTATCGACGAATACCATGAACACAAAACGGCCAAACTTTATGACGCCATGGACACTGGCATGGGAGCCAGGGATCAGCCTCTCCTCTTTGTGATAACAACAGCCGGTGATAATATAGCCGGGCCTTGTTACGCCATGAGGGATGACATGGTAAAGTTGATCAAAGGTGTTGAAGGCTTTGTTGATGAAGAGTGCTTTGTTTTTATTTGCACTATTGACAAAGAAGACAACTGGGAAGACTTTGAAGTCTGGAAGAAAGCAAACCCCAACTATGGGGTATCAGTAAACAAAGAATATCTTCAGCGGCAGCATGCAACGGCCATGCGATCTGCCAGGAAGAGAAATGTTCTTATCTGTAGACATTTGAACATTTGGAAACGGACAAGGACGGCATGGATGGATATAAGAGCATACAGGGCTTGTAAGAATGAGCAACTGAAACTTGAAGATTTCAGGGGTTGTCAGTGTTGGATCGGGCTTGACCTTGCCTCCAAGGTTGACATTGCCGCCATGAGGTTCCTCTTCAGAAGGCCGATTGATGAAGCCAGAGAGGGACTTGAATTCAAGTATATTGGATTTGGGAAGTATTACCTTCCTGAAGAAACAATTGAACAACCAGACAATGAGCATTATCGGGAATGGAGAGAGAAGGGATTCATTACAGAAACGGACGGAGCGATCATCGATTTTGAAGTAATTCAAGAGGATCTCAAATGGGCTTGTAAAACTTTCGATGTTGAATCTGTTGGTTATGATCCTTACCAAGCAACTGAATTTTCAACCAGAATGATGAAGGAGAATATCCCCATGGTTGAGGTTGGGGCAACGGTCAAGAACTTCTCTGAGCCTATGAAGAAGCTTGAGGCTCAAGTCATTTCTGGGTTATATGAACATAATGGTGATCCAGTTCAGACTTGGCAAATGACTAATGTTGTTGCTAAGATAGATGCAAAAGATAATATTTACCCTCGCAAAGAGTTTGAAAAAAACAAAATTGATGGAGTGGTTGCTGAGATTATGGCAATGAACAGAGCAACTCTGGCCCCTGAAAAGGCTGTCAGTGTTTATGAGTCCAGAGGATTGAGGAGCTTATGAGCTTTCTTGGTACGGTTAAAAATTATGTTGTTGCCCTTGCTCAGAGGTCCTTCAATATAAACAGCAACGATGAAGGGCTTTGGTCCTCTCTTACTTCTGGACCTGTTGTTGTTAATGAAGCCAACGCGCTTCAGCTCTCTTCAGTTTGGGGTTGTACTCGGGTACTATCAGAGACTCCAGCCTCTCTTCCAATAAGTCTCTTCAAGAGCAGGGCTTCAGGCAAGGGCCGTGACAAGGTGAAGGATCATCCAGCCGCGATCCTTCTTATGATCCCCAACAGTGAAATGACATGGATGAACTATCTTGAAACCATTCAGGCTCATTGTGTCAATTGGGGGAACGGGTATTCATACATTGAAAGGGACCGCGCCGGGTTTCCAATTGCTCTCTGGCCCCTTCTCCCTGATCGGACATTCCCGGAGAGAAACCTCAAGACGCGTGAAATGGAATACAGAACAGTTATTGATCCAGATCTCGGGGTCCAAGTTATTCTTCCAGCTCATTCAGTTCTCCATGTCAAGGGCCTTGGCTTTGACGGGCTCAAGGGTTACTCAGTGATCGGCATGGCAAGAAGAGGGTTGTCCGGTGCAATGAGCGCGGATCGTTATGGTCAAACATTCTTTGAACAAGGAATGAAACCTTCAACAGCTTTCACAACTGAGCATGTCCTTGGTGACAAAGCCTATGAGAGATTGAAAACACAACTCAACGATCGCCATGCTGGCGTCAATAATTTTCATAAACCTCTCTTGCTTGAGGACGGGTTGAAGAACCTGAACCTCAGCTTGACACCCATGGACGCTCAGTTCTTGGAACAAAGACAATTCTCTGTTGCTGAAGTTTGCCGCTGGTATAGGGTCCAGCCTCACAAGGTCATGGACCTTTCCCGGGCCACCTTCTCAAACATTGAACAACAGAACATTGAACATGCTGTTGATACTCAAACCCCATGGTTGACACGTTGGGAACAAGAGCTGAACAGAAACCTTCTCACCAAGGAAGAACTCATGGCCGGGTTCTTTTTCAAGTTCAACATGGCCGGGCTTGTTCGCGGTGACATTGAAACAAGATACAAAGCCTATGCAGTAGGGCGTCAATGGGGTTGGTTCAGCGCCAATGATATCAGAGAGCTTGAAGATATGAACCCCCTTCCAGGGGACGAAGGAGACATATACTTGAACCCCATGAACATGGTTCCAGCCGGTGAGCTTACCTATGTAAACAAAGAGAAGGAAGCTCCACCGGAGGACAAAACAACAGCCCCTCCTTCTGAGGATTCAGGAAAGGAAGAAGACGATGCCGAATAAAGAACTCAGGATTCTGAGGAGCCTTCCAGTTCTCAAGAGAGAAGGAAGCAAGAATTTGATCGTTGGTTATGCCGCGCGATTCAATGAGTGGTCCCATGACCTTGGAGGATTCAGAGAGAGGATCGCCCCTGGCGCATTTTCTGAAGCTTTGAAAGATACCAACATTCTTGGACTATATAATCATAATCCAGATCATCTTCTTGGCCGCAATGGTGCCGGGACAATGAAAACTTGGGAAGATTCAGAGGGGCTCATGTATGAGATCGACGCAGACGTTGAGCAACAATTTGTCAGCGATCTTCTCAGGAAACTTGAAAGGAAAGATCTCTTTGGATCTTCTTTCAGTTTTCGCCTCAGGTATGATGACACAACATGGGAATGGCAAGAGGAAGAAGGTTCAGAGGAACTTCCTTCAAGAACAATCTTGAGAGTAGAAAAGATTTATGATGTTGGTCCAGTTACTCAGCCAGCATACCCAACAACAACAACCGGGATCCGGAGCTCGGAGAATATTCTCCAAGAGTTCAGGGATCTCCACAATTCTAACATGCCCAAAACGGGCGCAACATGGGCCGATGATCTTCAGCGGCTTGAACGCCTCTTACATTTGGCGTAGAAGGGTATTGAAAACATGGAACTATACGCAGAAATTCAGGAACTCAGAAGCCAATTGAAAGGGCTCACCGTTGAGGGTAGAACTCTTGTTGACCTTGGCAAGAAGGAAGAGCGCAAGCTCAATGACGAAGAGGAGAAGAGGTTCCTTGAAGTTGAGGCTCAGATCACTGAGAAGAGATCTCTCCTTGAAAGTAAAGAAAGAGAATACAGACTTCTGACAGTTGAGAAAGAAGTTGCCGGCTATACAGATCCAACTTCACCAGCTCAGAGGGCTCAGCCAAGAACTGAAGTTGATACTCGATCCACTGGAACAACTCCTTCCTCTTCTTCTATCACAACAGCCGCCAACGCTGAAGAGTTTAGAAGTATTGGAGAGTTTCTTGAATGCGCAAGATTTGCCCCAACCTCTGAGAGAATGCAGGAGCATGCCAGAAGAACTCAGACTGTCAATGTAGGCTCTGAAGGTGGCCTTCTTGTTCCAAAGAAGATCTCCACTGATTTGATGATGTTGACTGTTGAGAAGTCCATTGTTGAAGCTCGGGCTTCTGTTGATTATGGCGATGCATCTATGCCAGATCAGGAAGTTGAATACCCTGCAATCAAACAGGGCGCTGAAGGTGAATTTGGCGGCTTTGATGTTAGATTTGAAGGAGAAGGAGAAGCCGGGCCTGAAACAGGTGTGGAGATAGAAGGCATGTGCCTGAAGCCTCTTGAAATGAAGGCAACTGTTTCAATCACTAATAAGCTTCTCAGAAATGCTTCAGCTCTTACTTCTTATATCAACGATATTGGAGCAAAGGCCATGGCTGCAAAACGTGACTGGATGTATCTTAATGGCTCAGGCGTCAAACAGCCTCTTGGTGTTTTGAAAGCTCCCGGAGCAATCTGGATCAATAGAGACACCGCTGGCACTATTGTATATGAAGATCTTCTGAAGCTTGAGGCCGCTCAGCTTTCTGACTCAGCATTGCTCATGTCAGCCAGACGATCCAGTTATAATGTTCTGAAAGATATCATGGACGCTGATGATAACAGGGTTTACAGAGACACTCAGTTGATCAATGGTCAACCTGTTTCTCTCAATGGCTCTGAGTATATCCGATCCGGTAGAATGCCGATCCTCGGTGTTTCTGGAGATCTTGCCATGATCGACTGGTCACAGTATAAGATTCTGATCGGCCTTGGACTCAAGATTGACATGTCTGAACATGTTGACTTCAAGACCAACAAGACAGTGATCCGATTCATTATGAGTGTTGACGGTCAGCCAAAGATCACAGAACCAATGACTCTTGAGAATGGTGAAGAGGTTTCACCTTATACTCTCCTGAAATAGAGTTGTAATTGTGCGCCTCTTATCGGGGGCGCATTGTCCCGGGTCCCTTATTTGAAAACTATATTTGATTTTAATTTGATTTTTTATCGAAAGGAAGAAACATGAACAGACTTCATGAAGCCGCTCTCTTTTTAATCGGCCTTGTTTGTCAGGCTCTCAACAACACAAACATCACAGGAAAATACTTCAACCTGAGAAACTCCAGAAGGATCTCCTTCAAGTTGATCGGTGGAGCTATGGCAGCAACGAAGACCACAACGATCGCTCTCTATGAGGCAACTGATGCCGATGGAACAGACTCTCAAGCAATTGCTGATGCCAGCGCAATAATTACAGCAAACACTCTGGTCAGGAAAGCAACGATCGCTCTTGCCTCTGTTGGCCTTGCTGACACTGTAACAATCAACGGTGTTGTCTTTACTCAGGCCGCTGCAACTTCTGTTGAGGACAGAGAATTCTTGAATGCTGCTGGGCTTGTTCTTTGTATCAATAGTGTTGTTTATGGTGTTGCAGGAGTTGAGGCTTCAGCTTCAACAACTAACGTGACAGTATATCCAGCCGATCCAGGTATTCACATGGAAGATACAGCAATCACTGTTGTTGGTGCCGATGTTGGTGGAACAGTTACAGTTGCAACTCTTGAGGCTCTGGCCTTTGTTGACTTTGACAGCCAGTTCTTCAGTGAGGGATATTCCCATGTTGCTTGCAAAGTGACCACAACAGCCAACACAATAATTTGTGTTGAGGCTGACGGTTATGATTCAAGATACATGCCCGATCAGGTTGCCGCCGCTTCAGCGACAGTTTAACCGCCGCCCCTGAAATTGTTTGAAGTCCGGGGCGGTTTAACCGCCGCCCCTGATCTCTTCCCTTAATCCCCTTTGAGAAAGGAATTAATCTTGGATATTATCATCCTTCATTCTTGTGCCTATGGCCGCGCTGGTTCTCGTGTAAAAGAGAGCAAAGACCTGAACAACGACCAAGCCAAAAAACTGATCCGATCCGGATATGCCCGTTGGGCTGTTCCTTCTGACAATGCCCCGGCTAAAAAGGCCCCGGCTAAAAAGGCCCCGGCTGGAAAACAGAACCGTATTGTTGAACCTGAAGAGAAGGCTGTTCTTCCTGGGAACAAAGCTCTCAAGCCTTCTGACAAGAACGGGAAAAAGTAATGTATAAATCTGGCAACCTGATCACTCCTCCAGCGAAAGAACCCGTCACTCTTGAAGAGGTTCTTGGAATTTTGCGGCTTGAGGCCGGTGTTGATGACGATGTTGTCAACTCTCTCATTGCAACGGCAAGAGACAAAGTTGAGATCATAACAGGCCGCCAGATGGTGACAGCAACCAGACAACTTGTTCTGAACAACTTTCCCTCAGGGGATCTAGTTATTGCCAATGCTCCTCTTCAATCTGTTGAACTTGTCAGATACCATGACGGTGAAGAATGGGTTGAGCTTGTTGAAGATACTGATTACATTGTTGAAGAGAATGGAGGAGGGGACGATCCCGATCCTCTCTGTGATTATGGATTCATTCACCCTGTTGACTCATGGCCATGCGTAGGGACAGAACCCAACTCAGTTGAAGTGACTTATATTTGTGGCTATCCTTTGGACGTTGAAGACGATCCAACAACCCCGGAAGCCCTGAAGAACGCGATCAAGTTTCAGGTTGCTGATCTCTATGACGTATGCTCATACAAAGACACGATCAATTATATCTTGGCCTCTTACCGGCTGAACTGGCAGGTATAACCATGGGAACTTGTTTCAGGCTCAACACAAAATTGACACTTCAGCGGCTCACCGTTGTTGAAGATTCCACCGGGGGAAAGTCTGATCTCTGGACTACTTACTCAGAACCATGGGCCAAGGTCTTTGAGAGAAGACTTGGACGGGCTGGAGAGAACTTTGAGGCTGATCAGAAAGTGGCAAACATTGTGAGAGAGTTTGTTGTGAGATATCGGACCGATGTTAGCTCAAAGGATCGGGTCATTTATAAAGGCCGGTTCTTTGATGTTGTTGACTGGTTTGAACTCACCAGAGATTCAGTGAAACCAAGAACCTATTTAAAAATTATCGGGGAGGCAAGATCAGAATGATCGGCTTCTCAATTGTTGGCGCTCCTGAACTAACCAAGGCCCTCCTTGAGGCTCGGAAGTTTGGCTTTGGAACTCCTTTTTTGGTGCGAGTGATCACCAAGGCGGTGAAGCCCATGAAGGATAAAGCTGAACAACTGGTCCCCCGGGGGAAGACTGGAAACCTTGCAAAAGGTTTTAAAATTGTGAAGGCAAGAGTTGGGCGTAAGGGCCTTGCAAAAATTTACTTCACAAACCTTGCCAACCATGCTCACCTCATTGAATGGGGAACGGCAGACAGAGAGACAAAGAAAGGGAAGTCCACCGGACAAGGTACAGCAACACCCTTCATGCTCCCGGCCTATCTTGCAACCAAGGATCAAGTTGAGAGAGAAATGTTCATTCAACTTTCCTCTGAGCTTGTCAAACTTGGAAAGAGAATCAGAAAAAGAGCTGAAGCCGGGACCTTGGGAAAAAGAGCAAGAAAGGGGCTTTCATAATGCTAATAGAAGAGGCCCTGAAGGCCCTCATTGAATCAGTTGTTCTTGAAGTAACAGGAAGAACTCAACCCGGATTCATTGAACAGGATTCCATCCTCCCGGCGATTAGTTACTTGAAAGTTTCAGAGGGGACCAGTTACACTCAACAAGGCCCTTCAAACTTGTTGAAGCCAATGTTTCAGATCGATATTTGGGACAAGTCATTCAAACAGGCCGTCACTCTGGCAAAGAAATTGAGGAAAGGGATCTCTGGTTACAATGGAACAGTTGAGGGAATTGAGATCAAGGGTATTTTTTTGAGAAACAATTCTGGAGTATATGAAGACGCGCCGGAGCTCTGGCGCAATAGAACCCTAATTGAATTATGGTATAAGGAGGATTAAGACATGGCAAGAACAGCAATTGCAGTTCAAACACCAACAGGAAGTTATCCAGCACTTCCATTGGTTGCATTGTCAGCGGATTTGGCCTTTGTGGCTTCTGATGTTGCCGATGGTAATTATTATGCAAGTACAGGAAAAGAACTTGTGATCGTCAAGAATGTTGGCGTTGCACCGGTAACAGTAACAGTTGGATCATCCGCTGACGCTCAAAACAGAGAAGGAGATATAACAGATTATTCTGTTGCAGTTGATGCAATCTCAATTCTCGGTCCTTTTGGGATCAACGGCTGGCAACAGTCAGACGGTTCTGTTGAGATCAACGGTTCTTCAGCTGATCTTGAGATCGCAGTTTTGCGACTTTAGAACGTATAAGGAGGAATAGCAATGAGTGAAACCAATGCACAGCTAGGTTTTGGAACAACCCTTCAACGTGGTGACGTTGGAGCCGCCACAAATTTTGCCGTTATCGGTGAACAGAAGGACATCGGCGGCCCAAACAGAGAAAGAAATGACGTTGACGCAACACACCAACAGAGCCCAAACAGAACAAAAGAATATATACCCGGCCTTTCAGAGCCCGGGGAAGTTTCTCTTGATCTTCAGTTGAATGAAACTGATGGAGTTCGTGAGCTCATTGAAGCTGACATGGACAGCTCAGTGACAAGATACTGGCGCGTTGTATATCCTTCTGGTGGTTATTACACCTTTAGGGGATATATCAAGTCCACCGAAGAGAACAGTCCAGTTGAAGACATTCAGACAACAAACCTTGTTGTCAAAGTTGCAGGAGCCGCCCCTTGGACTCCAGCATAAAATAGATCGCCATGTAGGGGTTCTTTAATAGAAGAAGGAGGTTTTGAGATGCAAGAGTTTGTAGTTTTAAAGACAAAGAAAATGGAATACAATCTCAAGTTCAAGCATAATGTTATGTGTGAAATTGAGAACCAGTTGAAGTTGAGCATGACTGAGCTTTCAGCCGTGTTCAATTCCGGCCAAGTTTCCATGAATGTTATCAGAACCTTGTTGAAGATCCTAATCAATGAATCAGGAAATAAGATCACGCCAAGAGAAACTGGAGATCTGATTGATGAAATCGGTCTTGCTGTTGCCGCTGAGAAAATTTCTGAATGTATTGTTGCAGCCTTCCCAAGTTCTGAGGATGAAGAAGACTCTGAACCTTCTGAGGGCTCTGAAGCTCCTGAGGGTGATGACCAGTTGGGAAACTAACAAACTGGAAGGCTCTGTTGATTGAGGCAATATCAATGGGGCTTTCCATGACTCTCTTTTGGAATTATACGCCGCTGGAATATTTCCTTCACAAGAAGGGGATCCAGAAGAACAGAACCAGAGAACTGAATAATATTCTCACAGGTTCATACATGACAGAATGCTTGAGGAGAATGAAGAAGATTCCTGAGTTGGAAACTCTTCTCATTAATACTGAGAAGAAGAAACCAAGGAAACTTCCAAGCCAAGCCGCCCTTGAAGCCAAGACTCATGCGATCTTTGGATCGTTAAAATAGGAGCCCCATGCCAAAAGTTCAAGATATTGGAGTCCTGAGAACGCTGATCACAGCTGACTCAACGCAGTTCAAGAAGGAACTTGACAAAGCGGCAAAGGCTCTGAGGGGTCCCTTTGGCAAAATGAAGAAGCTTGGCAAGTCCATGAGCAAGGTTGGAAAGACTCTCTCAACCAGAGTGACTCTTCCAATTTTGGCCATGGGCGCGGTCATTGCTCGGACCGCTGGAAAATTTGAAGCTTCCATGAATCATGTTCAAACCTTGACCCGGGCCTCAGGAGAAGAGTTTGACAAACTGAAAAGGAAAGCCCGGGACCTTGGAAGGGACACTCAGTTCACCGCTTCTGAAGCGGCTGACGGGATGGGGCTTCTGGCTCAGGCTGGCCTCAACACCAATGAAATCATGGCCGCGATCCCAAACTCCTTGAACCTTGCAGCCGCCGCCAACATTGACCTTGCTGAAGCAACAGACAGATCTCTCAAAGTCATGTCTGGTTATGGAAAAGGCGTTGGAGATCTTGCTCACATCAATGACGTTTTAGCCAGAGGATCATCCGCTGTTAATACAACGATCACCGATCTGACTGAAGCATTTTTCAAGGCTGGCCCTATTGCCAAAACAGCCGGGATCCAGTTTGAACAAACAGCGGCAGTTCTTGCAACTCTTCAGAATGCAGGGTTCCAAGGCGCGGAAGCTGGAACAGCCCTCAAGGCGATCATTGGTGGAATTCTCAACCCTTCTCAAAAAGTATCAGACAAAATGAAGGAACTTGGGATCAACCTTACCGATGCCGCTGGAAAAATGAAGGCGTTTCCTGAAATTCTAAAAGAACTCAAACCCGTTGCAGATGATACCGGGTTCTTGCTTGAAGCGTTTGGCAAGCGTGGAGGACCGGCCATGGCCGCTCTTCTACAAGTTGGAATTGACAAGTTGGGAGATCTTGAAGGGAAACTCAAGAACTCAACAGGAGAAGCCGCAAGAATAGCAGAAGGCAGAATGAAGGGCCTCAACGGCTCAATTAAAAGAATGAACTCAGCCTTCCAAGAGCTTCAATTGACTCTTGCTGACACTGGAATTTTGAAAACACTCACCGGCCTTGTTGATAAAATCTCAGGCCTTCTCAAAGAAGCTTCAGACACAAACCCGGAACTTCTCAAAATGGGGGTTCAGCTCTTGGCTGTTACCGCCGCCGCCGGTCCAGTTCTGTTGGTAGTTGGAAAGCTTATTGGAGTTGTTGCCACGGTTGGAGGTGGCCTAGCTACCGCTGGAGCTGCAATTCTTGCCTTCCTTGGTGGACCGCTCACTCTTCTTGTTGCCGCCTTTATTGGTGGAACCGCTGCAATTGTTACATATAGAAAAGAGATCAAGGTTTTCACTGACGCCATTTATCTCAAAATGAATGCGGCCATTGCCTCAGTACACAAGAACCTGAAGCTCTTTGGGGATTCAACCTTTGTGAGTGATTTTTTCGATGGAATGCTTGCCGATATTGATGGAGCTGTTGCCGCTCTTGTCAAGTTTACAGACGGGATCAAAGCGGCCCTCTATGACAAGATGAAAAAGTTTGCCGGCTTTGCCGTCACCGCCTTTGAATCAGTAACCTCAGCCGCCGCTTCAATGTATGATAAAGTTATTGGTCATTCATACGTCCCGGACATGGTGGATCAGATCGGATCCGAATTCTCAAAGCTGGCAAGCAACATGGTTTCACCGGCTGAGCAAGCAACAGACGAAGTTGGAAATCTATTTGATAGAATGGGATCCAAGGTTGCTTCTGTTCTCAAAGACGTTGCAGAGAACATGAAGAAAACTTTTGTCAGCAACCTCATGTCAAAGCTTATTGGAGGGTTGTTCTCTGGAGGATCCAAGGCTTCAGTTCCAACTGACGATCGATCCGTTACCGCTGGAGATGTTCTTGGCTATAATGAGAACGCCGCCGGGGGAATTCTGAAGAGAGCTGCAGTTGTTGCCCCTGGTCAGATTGCAGGAGAGAAGGGGCCTGAAGGAATGCTTCCTCTTTCCAATGTTGCTGGCAAGCTCGGAGTCAGTGCTTCAGGCATGGCTTCAACTATCAACTTCTATGACCAAAGGACAGCTCCAACCTCAGCTCCTATTCAGGCCAAGACTTCAAGCGATGGACTTTCAATTGATGTGATCATTGGAGATATTACCAATGCAAACTTTGCAAATGGAGTTCACTCTCAGGCCCTTCAGCAACTCGGAATTAATACAAACGAAGGAGGGATCAGAAGATGACCTCAATCAACTGGCCTTCAACACTTGATCCGCTTCCACTGTTAAAGGGTGCCGGGTTGAGCTTTCAAGAGACAACAATCAGAAGCCCCAACAGTGTTGGACCTGCAAAGGTCAGAAGCCGATCAACTCTTGATCTCATGGATCATGTTGCTCCTTACTTATTCACAAGAGAAGAAGCCCTCATTCTGAGAGCCTTCTGGAGGGATGATTGCAACAGGGGTTCAACCTCCTTCAATTGGATCAGCCCGTTCACGCTTGAAACTGTTGAAGTAAGATTCATGGAGAAGCCTTCCATGACATTGTCTGAAGACTATTATTTGGTTGCTTTGAAAATTGAGGAAGTTTGACTCATGGCCCTTTCCCTCAGAATGCTTGGCGCTCAGTTTGCCCGGGAAACTGGAGAAACTCCTGTTCTACTGGTGACAATTGACTCAACTGAAATGGTTTCCCCGATCAACATCTGCAACAATGGTGAGGACGTTGAAAGCGATTCAGTTATATACACCGCATGGCCCTTTGATATATCCCTTCCTTCTGAGGTCCCCGGGAAAAAGTCAAGAACAACGATCAAGATCTCAAATGTTTCTCAACAGGTTGAGTCTATTCTTGATGTTCTTGTTGAAAGTCCTGAGGTTACAATCTCATTAGTGTTGGCCTCGACGCCAGACACGATCGAAAGAGGGCCTTCTCAGTTCATTCTCGATTCTTATGTTGCTGACAAATTTGATGCCTCTGGATCTCTCTCCTATGGGGACGATATACATGAGCCAGTTTCAAAACATTCATTCACACCGCAAGAGTTCCCGGGGGATTTTTAACATGAAACGATACAAGCAATACATGGGGATCCCGTATGAAGACATGGGAAGAACCAACAAGGGTGTTGACTGTTGGGGGCTTGTTCGTTTGGTGCTTGCTGAACAATTTTATATACAATGCCCTTCATACGATTACAACAACAACGATCCCGGAGAGCTGGCCCTTTGTATCAGAAACAGGGATGAAGCTTCCTGGATCGAAACTGAGAAGCCTCAAGAAGGGGACGTTGTTCTTTTGAGACAACTGAGAGAGATCTCTCATGTTGGGCTCATGGTTGACTCCAAGACCTTCATTCATGCCTCCAAAAGTTGTGGAGTTGTGGCTCAATCAATCAATGATAAACACTGGAAGAATAGAGTTGGATCCTTTTATCGTCACTCTGGATTGAACAAGGTGAGAGTCATTGTTCAGGATTCACCTTTCAGGACCACAACGGAAACAACAGAACATGAACCGGAGATTCTGATCAGTGACCTTGTGGGAAAGACTGTTGAAAAGCGGTGGTTGCAGTTTGCACATGTCACCGTTCAGGGTCAAGTTGTGAAGCCGAAATTTTGGGATAGTGCAAGAGTTCACCGGGGGGCCTTGGTCAACATTACCTTGATCCCAAAGAAGGACTCAGGAGTCCTCAGGGCTCTTCTAACAATTGCTGTTGTTGTTTTTACTGGTGGCCTTGGCGCTGGTGCTCTTGGTGGATTGATCGGACACACCGGATTACAGATCGCGATCGGTCAAGCTATAGTTGGAGCGGTAGGGATGATGCTTGTTGATGCAATTGCTCCTCCTCCAAGACAGGACATGAACCAGATCACCGGGACCGCCGCCAGCTCATTATATTCAATACAAGGAGCAAGGAACAGGGTTCAACAATATGGAATGGTCCCTCTACCGTTGGGTGTTCATAGAATGGTCCCTCCTTATGGGACGAAACCATATACTTCAATCGAAGGGAACAAGCAATTCCTTCATTGCCATTTCATTGTTGGAGAAGGCCCTCTTGACATATCGGACATCCGCATCGGTGATACTCCAATAGGAAATTATCTTCCTGATGTTGAATGGGAAGTAAGAGAAGGATATGCAACAGATGTTCCCTTGACCTTGATCCCCTCCAATGTTGATGAGACTCAGCTCTCAGTCCTCCTTCTTCAAGCAAGTTCTCCAACAGTCAGAACTGTTGCGGCAGGTACGGATCGTGTATCTTTGGATCTCACCTTGCCAAGTGGGCTCACCTCGATTCATGACAATGGGTCCCTTGTTTGTCGGCGTGTTGGGATCAATGTTCAATACAGAACAAGCCCTTCAGGAGCATATACTGATGCTGTTGGGAAATATGTTGGAACAGTTGCGATCGGGGCTCAGGGTTCTGGTTACACCGTAGGAACTCATTATTTGGTATTCACTGGCGGCGGCGGTTCTGGCGCTTCTTGCAAAGTCAAAGTCAAAGTTGGCTATTTAACCGGAGTTGTTTATTCAATAGAGATGATCTCTTATGGTGAAGGTTACACTTCAGCCCCTACAGTGACCATGCCAGCCTCAGCCGGGGCCGGAGTTGGAGCAGTCCTCACCGCTTCAATGTATAGCGGCTATTCTTTCAGGGATTCAACCAGACAGCCTCAGAGAAAGAACTTCTCTTTTGATCTTCCCTCTGATGTTGCCTATGATATACAAGTCTATAGAACAACCGTTGACTCAACCTCTGACAGGGTTATTGATAAAGTTTATTGGACCGCGATCCGCTCAATCTCAAATGAACCAACAATGAACATCGATTATTATGTTGGACAAATTGCAGTCAAGATCCTTGCAACTGACAAGCTCAACGGAACAGTTGACACTCTCTCATGTCTTGCCAAAACAAAAGGTTTGCAATGGAACCCGATCGGGTCAGTTTGGGACGCGGATCAAATTATAAACAACCCGGCCAATTTATACCGGCATGTTCTTCAGGGTTCTTTCAGAGAGAACCCGGTCCCTGATTCAAAAATTGTCATGGCTGACCTTGAAGAGTGGGCTGAGTTTTGTTATACAAAAGGGTTCTTCTTCAACTATGTCATTGACCGAAACATGAGCATATATGAAACCCTAGCAATGATCGCTTCAGCTGGCCGGGCTTCATATTCTCGGGACGATGACAAGTACACAATTGTTATTGATCAGCCACAAACATTGCCAGTCAACATCTTCACGCCAAAGAACAGCAACTCCCTATCAAAACATAGGACCTATCAAAAGCCGGTCCATTGTATCAAGGTACGTTTCATTAATGAGCTGAAGGACTTTCTCCAATGTGAGCGCCGGGTATATTCTGACGGGTACAACGAAGACGGATCCGGGGGGCTCATTGCCGCCACTGTATTTGAGACTCTTGACTGGTCAGGGGTAACAAGTCCCGATCAGATCTGGATGCTGACTAGGTATCAAATGGCATGCGCGGTTGTTAGACAAAAAGGTTATTCTCTGACCTCAGACTTTGAAGCCCTCACTTGCAAGAGAGGAGCCCTTGTTCAGATTGCCGGGGATCTCTTCCTTGCTGGACTTGCTCAGGGCCGGGTCCAAGGAGTCACCGCTTCAACAATAACAGTGAGAGAAAATTGTCCCATGGAGCTCGGAGAAACTTACTCAGTAGAAATCAGAAAGGCCGATCAAACCTTTGAAACCTTGCCACTTGTTACCGTTCCCGGGGATAATATGATCCTCACCAGAACCGGCGGCTCAGACTTTACATGCGCGGTTGGGGATCTGTTTGCCTTTGGTGAAACAGGGAAGACCTCTCTTCCTGTATTGGTTAAAAAGGGAAGATACAACAACCGCCTTGGATCAACCTTTGACTTCTTCCCCTATGACGCGGATGTTTATACAGCCGATTCAGGAGCGATCCCAACTTACACCGCGATCCAGTCATTGCCCCCGGATCTTGTTGCGCCGTTACCAATAACCAATTTGACCGCCGCTGAATATCTTTATATTGAAGACGGTGTTCTGGTGCAAGGGGTGCCGATCTCCTTTGACTTTGCAGAGAATGAACTGGTTGACTTTTATGAAGTACAACAACTGGCCCCCAACAAACCAGAATGGGAATTGCTCGGAAGAATTGAAGGAAGACTGTTCAATATATACAATGTTTTTCCTGGGATTTATTCCTTCAGGGTCAAAGCTGTCAGGGGAGTTCTTTCTTCTCCTTGGCTGACTCTTGAGAATGAAGAAATTGACGCGCTCAAGATTCCCCCTCCAGATGTTGTCAATGTTCAATCTGGCTTCAGAGGCAACACTATTCTCATTACGTGGGACCCGGTCCAAGATATCAGAGGGATCGAATATGAGATCCGCTTTGGAACAACTTTCTCAGGAAGCATTCTCATGATCAATCAGCCGGGAACAGAGTTCTCTCCTTCGCAGAATGGAACATATTATATACAAGCGAAAAGCATCTCCGGTGGAGCTCTCAGTGAGAATGAAGCCTCTGTTGTTATTTCAGAAATCAATCTCAACTTCAATGCTGTTCAGGCCGTGACCGAAACCTTTGTTGGCTCTTTCGATGGGGCTTGCTATAGGCCGATCACGTACATGTCCCGGCGTTGGGTTGGCGGTTCAAACCCTGTTGGAATTCCTTCTGAAGATGACGGCTGGGACGTGACAATCAACTCAGGATCAGCTCCAACCAGACTTGGTTCTGAAATGAA
>Ga0307980_1000581_pt1 | contig 16841 bp, 8 predicted proteins | sample OrgLakmetage1060_FD_201817 | JGI IMG/M metagenome (GOLD analysis project Ga0307980, IMG submission 201817) | Saline water microbial communities from Organic Lake, Antarctica - #1060 | ecosystem: Environmental > Aquatic > Non-marine Saline and Alkaline > Saline | place: Antarctica: Organic Lake... | reverse complement strand
AAGTCTCAAACGTTTCACTTCCGCGTCCACTAATAAAACTTTGATTCGTTAGTACTACACCGTGCTCTTTCTCAGCCAAAATCCAAAAGGTTGGTTGTGCCGGGTTTGATATGGAATGAGTAGACATTTTTTGTTTGTTTTACCGTATATATTATTTAAATTTTATTAAAACGCGCGGGCTAAGGACCACCGTCTGTGATTGACCACCCTTCCGCAATCAACGCATTCTTCGCGTTTATTATATTCACGTTTCCATTTACAGGTGAATTACCGAAATGAACCGTCACGCCAGTTTGTACACCAGTAGTTCCTATTTGATTTGCCCATGAAACAATGGTTGCCTCGTAATTTGCTTCACTCAGTCCACCGCCCTGGAGGAAACTTATCATATCAGTTGCTGATGTAATATTCCAATCCGCCAACGACTGATCGAAAGCAGGACACTGTAAAAGCATGGTCCGGAAAGTTGTTACACCTGAAACGTCCCACCCCCCTATGGGCTGATTGAATACTGCGCAGTTCGCAAACATTGTTCTCAAATTTGTGCAACTTGATGTAATATTCCAATCGTTGATATTAGGTGACCCGCCGTTGTTAAAAGAGGTGCATGCAAGAAACATGACCCAACAACTTTGGGCATTTGTCATATCAAACCCACTAACGTCTTCATCAAAATTGTCACAATCTTGGAACATTCCAAAAAAATTAGTTATTCCACTTGTATCCCACAAATTAACATTATTGATGCTTGTCAATGCATAGTTTCTAAAAAAAAATCTACTGAAACTGTTTCCGTCGAAAATAGGTGCACCCTGAACATTCGTTAATATCATATCTGCATTGTCCTGGAACCCCTCAACCCCTCTGATCTTGACGTCACCCGTTCCCCATGATACTAATTCTTTCACCTCTGTACTTGATCCCGGCTGACGCAAACTAACTACGCAATCACCCGTAACAGTAATTTTGTGCCGAATGGAACCATCTGCGTAAGTATGTGATTTGATTCCAGTATTTCCCGCCAAATAAGTATCTGAATTCGTATCTCCCCAATCCACAGTCGTATCCGTAGTGACCGTTAATAAGTTGAGGTCATTATAAGTATTCGATTCGACTGTAAACGAAAAGTCGTCAGTCACTGTGATTACGTTCTTAGGTGTTTCAGTGACAAAATTAGTCGTGGTAAGCGTGACAAGCGCGGCGTCTGTATTATCGACCAACGGCACGCTAAGCACCTTATTGTGGTACGATTTAATCTCAGGTGTTCGATTCGCGTTTGTGCCCGATCCATCTATCGACGATTGAAATACAAGCCACATTTTTTGCAACTCATCGGCGTACGTGTCGCCGCCGTCCACCTCGCCGGCTAACACTGTATTTTTGACTACCATGATATCGTACGTATAACCATTAGCCACCACAAAGGCCGAATCGTCTACCACAATTTGTCCCTCAATGTAATTATTGTACAAACGATACGTCCCAGGCGGCGTGGCCGAAAACACGGCAATGCGCATTTTCGATTTCAACCCATTTCCACCCTGATTGTTGAATGTATTGTTGTAAATGTAGGAAGCCTCGTCGTTTTTCACAGTGAAAGCGCACTTACACGCGTTACCTGCCATTTGCAGTGTCGCGCCTTGCAAGTCAAGATTCACACCGTACAGTAAATCAGGGCGGATTGTGTCGAACAGATTATTATTCAGTGAAATCGACCCTACCGCCGTCGCCGCTGCCGGGCACAAAATGTCAATTGTGCTGTTCACGTCAGCGCCCTGCAAGGTAAACGCGCAAGAATCAATTGACAGTGGCGCAAAAGTACTGTCACCCGTCGCTTCCAGTGAAAATGTATTACTATCAAAAGTGCTATTGTTAAAATACGCGTTATTGAGTCCCGCCGCTGAAGTGACAGTGAAGTCGCCAATAAAATGACTATTTCGAGCCGACACAGTGGCCGCAAGTGTGCTTTGAATGGCCACATCTCCTTCACACTTGAAATTGTCGAATCGAACCGTCAGCGCTTGAGCGGTGGCCAAATTCAGCGTGGCGCCGCCTGAAAATTGAGTATTCCGCGCCGCCAACTCTTGGTTACCCGTCGACGTGCCTTGGAATGCGTTACCGGAAGCCACTGAAAAGTCGCATCGCTCTAATTGCACGGTATATTCACCCTCCGTGTTCGTAGTGGCCATGGACTGACACGTAACTGAAGTGTCTTTGCATACAATAATCACGTGATTGCTCCCGGGGTTCGGCGTTGCCGCGCCCGTTATGGAAAAATCCGTAGTCTCAATCGTGCATTTGCTCAACGCAACGTCGACTGAGAAATCATTTACCATCAAGTCAAACGAATTTCCACACAAAATGCGCGAGTCGGAAACACTTAGATTCACAGTGTCGGTGCACGTGAAACTAAAATCAGTGGCGCACGTGATTGTGCAATTTTCAAGTAGCGCCGTGCACGAAGCGGGTGGCGTTAAACTATCACTCGGAGCGCCAAACGATTCGCCGTTAAATGTGCAATTCTGCGCGGTAAATGATGCCGCATTTTCCAAGAGATCAAAGAAATTGACGGCGCCCACGATAATCGACGAATCGCTCATGGTTAGCGACACACAATCCGCAGCCGTGTTAACTGATCCCTCTATTTTCGTACTTATAAGCCTTCCGGACGCACCCGCAATGGAAAACAATGTACTTGCAAGCGTAGATGTGATTAAACAATTGTCCAACGTGATGCCCGCGCTCGTCACGTTAATATTGCAATTCGTAAAGGTAGTATGTGAAACGCGCAGATTGGTAGCACTCGCCACGTCTAAAGCATTAACCAAAACACCGCCGCTGCTTTTATTCACAAAGGTGCAATGCGAAAAACTCACCAACTCGGAATTTGTATTGGGTAGTGTAATGAAATCAGTGTCCACATTGATAAAATCACATAGGCTAAATGAAACTTCTTGCGCGTTTTCAGCCAACGTAAGCGGCGCCAAACACGTAATAGATGTGGAATTGAACATCACTTTGCAATCAGTGTTACACGTCAACGCGGCCACGGCGGTCAAATTGCAGTTTTCAACCCGCACCTCGCCAGCGGTTTGTGTGAATGAAATGGAACTCGCATCGCAATTCTGCATAAAAGTACTTACGTTAAAAGTAACGTTATTAATCACCACTGTCGCACTTTTCAGGTCACATGATCTGTGCACTGAATTAACGTCGTTCAAGGTGACCGACGCACTTAATTGGCAATTCCCTAATGCAACTTGATTTCCGTTAACCGCACTTGCTTCAATGACTACGTTAGAAACGGCCGAGTCGTTGACAAATAAAAACGGAGAATCCCCGCCAAGCGCCGTCGTCGCACCCAAACCGTCCCACTTGCAACTATTCATTACGATCACTTGATAACCACCGCTCTCCGATGTATAATTAAGTAATCCTTCAACAGTGCAATTCAGTAAATACACAAAATTGAAAGTCGTTCCCACTGCACCGGCCGCGCTCGCAATGGTAATGGCCTCATTCAACGCGGGCGCCACGATTTCACAAGATTCCATGAATAATGTACCTCGTTGCGCCGCTGAGTAGTAATTGGCGCCGTCGCTCGTTGAATTCACTTGAATGCTGCACGATTCCATAATACAATCATTGAGGTGTAAATTTGCCGCCGCCGTTTCCGTCATTACGACGCCACCGTTGATTATTTTTACGCCATCAAGTTTCACATCTTGCGCGCCGCCTACTTGAGAATTGACGGTTACTGTGCCGTCAATGACACAATCTTCTCCGATGGCCTTTATCGACACGTAATACGGCACCGTAATATTTTCCGTGTACACGCCAGGGCGCAAGAGAATTAAAATACGTTTTGATGTGGTGCCCGTTAAGTCGCCCAACGGCACACCCACGTCAATACTTGCCTTATCCAATGCACTTTGAATAGAATCGAATAGATTAAAGTTATTAGGGACCAAGTCGAAATTAGGCCCGTTTAATGGTGAGACAAGAAACGTCGACCATTCGGCGATTCCATTGTCAGCCGATGCCGCCGTCTCGCCCCATTCCATTGTACCCGTAGCGTCGACGCATTTAAGCACCAAACCGACTTCGGCGTTTTTGGTCAAGTGGAAAATTTGTGCACTTAAATTGCGAAAATCTCGTACATGACCACTCATATTTTTTTTAATTATGTAATTATTTTATTGTTCACTTAAAACGGCGGTAATTAAGTCCACCTTTGTCGGGTCGGCTTGAGCAGTCTCGGAAAGCCCGTCGATTTCATTGTAATTGGATTTCACCGAAACCAATCCGGTTCCACTTGCAGTGATCCACGGTGTGTCGTCACTGAAAACCGTATTATTCACAATATAACACGACTGAAAGTCAAGTGATTGCGCGGCCTCAATTAGTGTAAATGTAATGGGCACCGCTAAAAACGTGTTATTAGAAATCACGCATGTAATACCGGTGATGGTGGCGGCTGACACATTGGAACACGACAAATTCAAAATCGATGAAAACACATTGAAAGCGACATTGAAATTAAAAGTGCTCGCCGACATGGTCAAGAGCGGGCCGATTGAAGTCACGCCGCTAACCGAATTATGCGAAAACGTATTAGCGACGCCGCCCGTTGCCATGTCGCCTACGAGCAAATCGGCTGTGCCTTGAATCACATTGCGCTCAATTTCAATTTCAGGCGCCTTGTCGTTTGAAATGGTTACGTTGCGCGCCTTACATTTTTCCACTTTAACCGAGTGCGCCGTGGAAGTGCCTCCGCTCTCTTCCAACCACAAATCCTTTGCACCCATGTCGCAATTCAGTAATTCGACCGCCACATCTTCATTGAGCACCGACAAGTACAGTGCGTGCCGCGAAGAATCAGTCGCAGCGCCAGCGTCCGCGCCAGTGACAATAAAAGAACTATTCGACGCGGTTATAGATGATTGTACAGTTCCATTGTCAGCCGATTGCAAGTGAATTCCACCCACCGTGCCCACGTAATCGAAATTGTCGGAGACAAGTGTGAATTGCTTAGAGGCGATTTCGAGCGCGCCCGCTTCCACTCGCGATTGCTCCGCCATTAATGAGAACAGCACATTATCTTCCGCATTTGTGAATAATACTCTATTTGTGTATTTCATGCTACTATTCTGCAAATTGAGCGCAATCGACCTGTCTCCGCCACCCGCGTTATTCGAGTACAGATTGAGCGTTAGGGCGTCCACGGACGTGCCGTTTCGCATATGAATCACTTCAATTGGACTATCAAACAACAATACACCGTTTGCGCATTTAACTGAAGTGCCATCCAAATCAACATTGACCGTCGACGCTGAAACTGTCGCTGAAAACGTCACATTAGCCGATGCTTCAATATTGCTCTTTCTCAGTATTGTGTTATTGGAATCAAAAGTAAGTGATTGCGCAATAAAGGTGCACTGGTCCGACTCAAATACACCATCGACACCGCCTCGTCGTGATATGAAGTCCAAGTCCAACGCAGGTGAGTCGAAGTGTGTGTTTCGCAGCAGTAATTTCACCGGCGTCGATGCGTTGGCGATTCCGCAATTTAAAAATGCGCTATTCAAAAATGAAATGGTGTCGTTCGTGGCACCTACCACAACTTGTACATTTAAATCTTTAAAAGTGCACGAATCAAATATAGATTTCTTACCGACGGTCAACGTCGAGTCGCCATAGAAGGAGACTCCTTTGTAATAAGAACGAAATAAACTATTTACACCTCCCGCTATTTCACAGTTTGATGCGTGAAACTCTTCAGCGCCACTACCAACCCCAAAATCCAAACAATAAGTGGCTATAGTATTGCTTATAAAAGTGCAAGAAGATGCAATAGTTTTACCAACGTTGTTAAATGAAAAGTCTGGTGTGTCGGCGTTTCCATTGATGCCCCCATTCACAGTGGTTATTTTTGTATTCACAAATCGCACTTCAATGGCGTCATCAAAATTAACGGCAGACGCTTCTTGCGTGGTAATAAATTCTAAATTGCAATCACTGATCAATGGATTGTTGAACGAAAACACCCACGTTTGTGTGAGGCCCGTCCCAACACAATTGCGCAACTCCGCATCGACATTAACCGTCGAAATAAAAGTGGACGCCAGCAGAGTGCAAGAATCAAGTGTCAATACCAAATCACCTGCAAAACCAAGTGAAAAGTCCAATGTACACGAATCAATCGAGCAATTGTGAAAATGAACCGTCACATCGGCGGCCGTGGTCGAAGTCAACGTGCACGACGTCATGCGACACGTCTGAAAATCCAGCGCGCATGTAATGGGAATCAAGGGCGCACTGAGCGACGTCAAATCGCAATCTCGCATTTGCACCGCTGAATTTGAATTTAGATTCAACGTGCCACCGTTCCATTGACAACGTTTCACATCAAAAGTAAAGTCAGACGCCGTGTTTGTATTATTCGCACCGTACGTGTTTAGCGCACAGTTTTCAAGTTCAAACGTGTGCGAACCGGAGGCGCCAAAAACGAATTCACCACTCGCTAATTCACAGTCGCGCAGCGTAAATGCCGCCGGAGAATCCGCAGAAGCCGAACTAATGTCACCCAAAACGTTGCAGTTTTTCAGTAACACTTTACCGTCCACCGTTGGCTCACGTGAAATACCACCCGTTAAGCGCACGCGTTCGATTACAGTCGTTTCGGAGGCGGGCGGTGCTAAAACCGTAAGCGAGCCCGTTATTTGTGCAGCGTAAGGGTCGGTTGCGGCGCCTCGTATTTTCACGTAATGCGGCAATTGGACGTTTTCCGAATACACGCCCGGTCTCACCAAGATCAACACGCGTCTGCTTGCAACTCCGTTGACAATAGCAGTCGCTCGCGTAATAGCGGCGGGGATATTATCAAATAAATTATCGGGTAGTGACGCTGGATCGGCTTCAAACACGGGGCCGTTATTGGGTGCAACAAGAACTGTAGCCCATTCGAATGAATTCACAGTCGTTTCAGCCACAGGCGTAGGGTTATCTCGCCATCCCACTAACCCATCGACACTTTGGCATACGGGGTAATAATTTGGCTCGGCGTTAGTGGGCAAAGCAAAATGTTGTGCAGAAATAACACTAAAATCTTGTGAAGTCATTATTTTTTGTATGAAATGGATTTTTTTTTTATTGTTATTGCGTAAAGGCGTTGAAGGTACTTGGCGGCGTCAATATTGTCGGCTCAAACGTAATATTGGCAGGCGGCGTCGATGCCCCGTAAATCTCATTGCGGTACGCTTTTACGGTAATCGCACTGGAGGTCAAAGTCGTATTCTCAATCCATTCTTCGGTGCCGTTTGCAGTTTTGATTACGTTATTAAATAACTTAATGCCAGTCACGAACGGCGCGATCAATTCAGGTGTCGATTGAAATCGGATGGTTGCGCCAGCAGGTGAAAGATTGGCCCTCAATGGTAAAAACACGTTTTGTGAAAAAGTATAACTTAGATCAGTGGTTCCGCTCAAGAAAAATCTAACGCCTTCCTCAAATGAATTGCATGTAACCGTAGACGATAAATGTGATTTAGGGAAAATGACCAAAAAATTACCGACGACCTTATTATTATGAAGAACCATGCTTTGTAGATTATCAGCGTTAATCGTTAAATCGTCTTTAAAATCACTATTGTAGAATGAAACCTTATTCGTGACCACCGCTGGGTTATCCGATGTAATATTTGTAGTCAAACTTACGCTCACGTTATCCAATTCAACATCTAATATACCTGAAATGCAATTTATAAAAACACTACCTTTCATATAGCAATTTTTCATACTCGTTTGACATGTACCGAGTCCATTTAACTCGACAGTAAAGGGTCCGTCGAACGACGAGTTTAAAGCATTCACCACACACCCTTGTGTACAATCAGCATATAACCCTGCTACATTACTATTCGCAATTGTAATTTGCAAATCATCCGTGCTTTGACTACTGCCGTTTAGTCTATATAAAAATAGATTCTGCGTAAATGTGCAATTAGATACATCGAATACCGCCAGCGCGCCCGCTGCAGCCACGACACCAAATTGAATCTGCGCATTGTACGAAGTGTTGCGAGCGACAAACACTATGTCATTCGTTACACCCCACGTGGTTGGTGACCCTAAATCGAATACAACGCCATCAGCCATAAATGCGCAATCAGTAATGGACGAAATCGATAAATTGGAGAATTGTAGTACGGAATTGTATGAATTCCACGTCAACTGCGGCGTCGAAAGCGTAACACCCACCGATGGACACTGTGCGCTCACGTTACGTAGCGTTAAAAGAGCCGATTGGGCACTTGCTTCACTCACCGTAAGAGCGCTATTCACCAATGTAGTGCCCGTAAGCGACACACTGAGTTGAGACAATGCCACTGCCGCGCCGGATGTGGCGATATCGTAATTATTGAAATTACAGTCGGTAATGGAAACACTCGACGCTGATCCCGTCGACTGGTTGCTAAAATCAAGTGTGAATGAATCATTTTCAAATACACATCCACCAAGTGACGCATCAAAAAGGTCTGCGACTGTGAAATTATTGCGCAACACAAAAGCAGTCTGATCAAACGTGCTGTTGCTCAAATGCAAAGGCGTCGCGGAAAACGTGCACGCCGTCGAATCTGAAAAAGTGCACTCTGAAACATTTGCCGCGCCCTTTGTATTGACCAAAATGCCCGCGCCACCTTTGAATGTCGAATTCGTAAGCGTAACGGGGTAAAGTGATTGCGAAGCAGCGGCATCTCCCACACGTAAGGCGAGCCCGTTTTCGCACTCAAGCGTACTATTTGTTATGCTAATAGACGCCTCAGTCAGACTACCCGCCGAATTCAACACTCGAATACACCCTGCGGCGTTCGTGGATGAAAAAACGCAAGCGTTCAGTTTCAAATTGAAATTACCTGAATTACACACAAGCGCAAATGTGTCGGCGCCACCATTGGCGTACGTGAAACTTGTATTATTCATTTCAATTGTGTAATTTCCGCTAAACGTCCACGGGTCGTTGAATAATGTCACCGCGGTTGAATTATTCACACTCACATTACATTGGACATTAAAAAATGCACAAGTTTCCATTCGGCATCGAGAGATATTCAATTGACTATTAGCACTGCCGTTTCCCGAATTGTACACCCCCACCCCCACTAACTTGCAATTCTCAAATTCTGCAACACCCAATGCACTTGTAATTGTGAAATCAGACCCCAATATTTCACATGTATCAAAAAGGTAATTACTTGCGCTCGATAAACTTACATTTTCAATACGAGAATTTCGAGCGATAAATACAGGAGCAGTGCTTTGAAAACTTGATGCTTGCAGTACATCCTTCCACACGCATTTTTTTTCTAAAACGCAAACAGCAATCTTGGTGGTTGGCGACGAGCCAATGGGGCCGTTTATAACACACGTCGTGGCGCGCATCAGACTGTAGCCGGCGCCGCCCGTGGACTGAAACGTAATGGCTTTAGCGACCCCTCCTGAGTCTATACGCGTATTCTTTAGCAATAAAGCGCCCGTGTACGGTAAAGTACTCTCGTAGGCGGTGCCACCGATTGCGGGTGCGAATGAATTAATTTCAATGGCCGACGACGCGCCCGCCACACACTCAACGTGGCAATTTCGCAGTACCACATTTGTTTTCGCGGCGCTTGTCAATTCAATTGCTGCGCCGGCCGCCGGACTAATGCGCAATCCTTCAACTACTGTATCAACACTTGCTTGTGCGTCATTGAAAATCATTTTGGCGCGTACAAGTACTTCGGACTGAGCGCTTGCCGAAATTTGAGCGCCGGCCGAGTCTGTCGTCGTGGAGCGCAGCATCACATAGTGCGGCACTGTGATCGCATTGCCCACCTCAGTATTGTATTCACCGGGTCGCACAAGTACCGTAATTCGCAAATCCGGGTCACCTGCTGCGACAAACAATTCAGTGGCTTTTGCAACAGCACCGCCAATAGTGGCAAATGTATTCACATTATCGGCGACCACGCTGAAAACGCCATCTAAATTACGAGCCACTAAAAGCGTCGAATATTGATACACCTTTTCACCAAGACCACCGCCGCCGCCGCCGCCGCCGCCATTATCGTCAACCCATTGTACATTACCACTTGCGTCGGAACTTCTCAGAATACGACCAGTCGCAGCGTTTTTCGGTAAAATGATTCGCTTCGTTTTCAGTAATCGGTAGTTTTCAGATATGGTGGTCGACATTGACGATTATTTTTGAAATACTTATTTATTTAAATATACTGTAATGGTAATTGTCATCGTCGTCAATACCACCACTACCGCTTGTACGGCGGGGCGGTGGCCTACTCATACGCACCACACGCAGCACATCACCGTTCGCATAAAATATCGCATAGCCTACTCCCAATAAGCCGCGCTGCATCGCACAGCCAATGCACGTTTTGCCGACCACATTAGGCGCCGCGCGAGTCTCCCACCGCAATTCCATGTCACACAATGTACTTGCACTCTCTTTGCACCAATAACAAATAAAAGAAGAAGAAGATGTCATAGATAATAGTATTGTTTTATTAAACGTAAACGCATTTAGTTGGCGAACAAGAGACCCAACATGCCCGACGATTGCTTGTAAAAGTTAATCGTCTCGGCGTGGAAGAAAATCTTACCGGTAGTCGAACCTGGATCAACCGTATCACTTGCGACACCTGTCGACAATGCACCAAGTTGATTAGCATCAGTGTTGCCAACTGCGCGGAACGTAAACGACACGACAAAGTTGTCAATACGCGACAAATTCATCGAACCCGAATAAATGTCCTCCGACTCCGGGTGCGCCGCAATCGCGTACGAGTACACAATGCGCGACGGCACACGCTTCGCCGATTGGTAGGGTTGAGCGTACAAAAAGTACTCAGCGGCTTGGTGCACGCGCGAGTTGTTGTTAATACTCAACTCGAATTGAGTGCTCTCCGGGATAACTTCTTGCGATAAGGCAAGTCCTCCGCGAAGTGCCTTTCTACCGGCAAAACCACCGAAGCGGAACCACTGCTTGCTCGCCTCAGCCTCAGCCGAACGCCAGCCCCACACGAAGCGCGTGACCGGGTGGTTGAAGTAGTTCGACACTTGCTTCGTCGAAGCAGCGTCCGACGCAACCGTCGAGTACGAAGTGTGTTGCGTGTACACGAAACGCACAGTCTGCGCGGCTTGCGCCTTCAAGCGACGCTCGGCCGTATCAAGTTGCACGTAAACGGCCAAAAGGCTCAATCCCGACAAAACACCTTCAGCGCCAGTCGTCGCAGTAGCGGGCGGAAGCGCGCCACTCGCGAGTGTAATGGCACCCGAAGTAGCAGCAACTGTGATCTTACGGGCCAAATCCGAAAAGGCGCGCGTCTTCATCTCAAACACCATATTGTGGTACTGCATGCCCACAATGTTCATGTAGTTACCCGGGTGTTTTGTCCAAAAGTGCGGCAATGGAGCGAAAATGCTCTGCGTGCGCGACGAAAACTGAATAGCACGTTGGATCGTCTCCTCATCCGAAGCAGATGGCGCGGCTGAAAGTTGAGAACCGGCTACGCCAACGTCTGAGATAGCACCTGAGCGCAAGTACGAACCATAATCGCCAATCAACTTCGATGCACGGTGACCCTCCGAACGCGAAATCTCGTCGTGCATCATAAAGTACTCGCCCGTGCAACTCTCGAATTCTTGCGAACCGATAATCACCTTGCTTTCCTCGATAATACCGTAACCAATGCCTGGCATGTAAATATCCGATACACTGGTAGTTGAAACCGGCAACTTCGACACCGTGAAGTCCAAGTACACTGGGCCCAACAAATCACCGGCGCGAAGCACTTCGGCACGCAACGACGAAGCAGCCGACCAATTGTTACCACTCGGCGCACCTTGGAATTGCAAGGTTTGCTCGCCCATGGCAAAGTTCGTAATACGGCAATACGATTGCTGGAAAAGCGAACATTTTGGGTCGCACGTCAAGAGCGTATCTTGTGCGCCCAAAGCAGCAAGTTCGGTAAGAGTCGCCGCTGTAGAGTTTGAGTTAATTGAAACCATTTTTAAGTATGTGTTAGTTGTGTGTTTTTTATTTACTTGACAATATTTTTTGTCGCGTGACCATTTTTTACGCGCCTCGCCGTTTTCATTTCCGCCGACCGTTTTTCATTTACTCCGGGAACAAGAGTGCGCACATGCCGGCCGATTGCTTGTAAAAATTAATCGTTTCGGCGTGCACCTGATAAGTGCCCACTGTGCTTCCTTCAGTTACCTGCGCGGCCGAATTATCTAAACTTACTTGCACCGTGTTCAATCCGCCAATCTGATTCGAGTAGTCCAAATACACGGAATTCACATTTGGCGGCGTCAAGTCCGTGACTCGCTGCTTCATGGACGCGCGGAACACGAAATTATCCACACGCGATAAATTCAGTGATCCCGAGTACTCATCTTCGCAATCAGGGTGCAGTGAAAATGCGTACGAGTACACCATTCGGTCCGGTATGCGGTGCGCGCGGTCATAAGGTTGCGCGTACAAAAAGTACTCTGGCGCTTGCCACACTCGTTGCGCATTATTCACCGTAAATTCAAAACTTGCGCTTTCCGGTACAACTTCATGTGCGCTTGAAGCCTCGCTGGAACCCCCTAAAAATCCCAACGGAACAATTCTTGAGCGCGTGCCTCGGTATGAGCCAAATTGAAAATACTCTTTACGATCCAACGCCGCCTGCGAGCGCCACGTCCACAATAGACGCGAAACGGGATTCTTAAAGTGTAAAGCGTAATCAGTTGTGCGCCCTGCATTATCATTTGTGGTGCTGAACGACTCGTTTTGCGTGTACGTAAAGCGCACAGTCTGTGAAACTTGTGCCTTCAAACGACGTTCGGCCGGCGCCAAATACATGAAAACGCCTAATACATTGAGGCCGCTAATAACGCCATTCGGCTCGTCAACTGAAATGTTCGATTGCGGTGCCAATGATCCATCAATGGCGTACTCGAATTTCATGGCCAAATCAGTGTATTTTCGTAAATCCATTTGCATTTTCAATGTTTGATACTGTAAGCCTACCAAATTGAGGTAATTACCCGGATGCTTTGTCCAAAAATGCGGCAGCGGTGCCATAATGGAGTGCGTTCGCGTCGAAAATTCCATGCCCTTGATAATAGCACTTGAATCACTTGAGGCCATTGCTGCAAGCGTTGGTGTAAGTGGACCCACAGGACTGTTAACTGCGGGCGGGTCGGCAAAAATTTCCAATGGGGCGTGTGGTAAATAACTACGCAAATAAGGCGCGTAATCGCCAATCATTTTCGACGCGCGGTGACCTTCGGATCGCGAAATCTCGTCGTGTGCCATAAAGTATTCACCCGTGCACTTTTCGTATGAATCCGCCCCAATTTTAACTTGACTATTCTTTAGAATCGCGTACCCCACGGCCGGCGTCCACAGAAAAAATGAAGGTGCGTTAAAAGTGTGATTAATGAGACCGGTGAGCGTGAAATTCAAGTACACCGGGCCCAACAAGTCACCTTGCGACGACGAGAATTCGGCCGTCGCCGTTTTCTCCGACCAATTTCCACCTGACGGCGCATTGTCCATAAACGTCGTGCTCTCAGCAATGGCGAAATTCGTAATGCGGCTGTACGACTGATGAAAAAACGATTTTTGCGGGTCGCAAGTCAAAAGTGTGTCATTCGAGCCAACGGCCGATAATTCAATAAGAGCCGCTGTGTGTGCGTGTGAAACAATGCTCATGTTTGTTGTATTTTTACATCTTGCGATTTTTTTTCACTGACCGCTTCTTTGCGCGCTTTCGATTTATCGACGAAGGATGGTCCAACTTTTTAACGCAACTGCATCTTCTACATTGGCGCGGGTGGTTAGTAGTTGCCGCCGCTGCCGCTCGCGTAAAGGGGCGGCGTTGTTGACGGCGGTGGTGCTGTGCGCCGCCTTCAAAAACACGCAGATGCGCGCGCCCGTCCACCACTGTCGCACACCACTTACCACTTTTCAATAATTTCCAAACTAAATCACGCGCGAAATCGTCGTCTGCAGTGTCAGACTTTGTAGCCATTTTTTATTGTATTATCACGTATATGATTTTCTAATTAACCGCGCTTTTCACCTTTACGACGGTGAGGCGGTGGGGAAGGAACTTGCGAGCGTTGCAACGGAGGCCTACTTGTGTATTCAATCAACTCCGATAGCGAAATATTGTCGTGAATAGAGCGCATAATATTCTGAATCACCCAGTCCATATTCGGAAAATGCACCACTTTTGGCGTCGTCAAGTGAAGGTGAAAATTCCGCAACAGTGCCCGCCTTGAGCCATTCCGCTTTTACGTAATCCGGGTGAATCCGGCCGACTCGCACTTTGGTCAGCAGAATTCCGCTATTCACGTCCAACGTCAAAGTATCGTCGTTTTCCGAAGTGTCCGACGTTTTCCGGCAATACAACTCTCCGTCCTCGCCCATCAACAAATCGACCGTGTTGTCTGAAGCGTTTTTGAATTTGAATAAATTGTAATCAATACCTAAGCGAGCCGGTAACTTTTCCGGCTGAAAAATCACACCGTCCGTACCAAATGGCATTTGATTGGCGCGCTCTAACAGTAAACTCAAGTGCGAGCGGTGCACATACTCTTGTGCGCGAAAATGAAACGGTGTGTGCATTAGCATTTGCCCTAAGCGCGCGGCAAACGTCAAACGCTCAACAATCGGACGTCTCATCACATTGTTCCCACTCATACAAAGCACGTCAATCACAATAAAGAGATTATTGAGCGTCAACTCGCCATCCAAGAGCGAATCGTCGAATTCAGCCAAGCGCTCGTCAAAGGGGCCGCGCCACACTGCCAACTTGCGATTCAAAAACCATAGCCGCGAATCGCGCACCGCACAGAAAAATCGGCAACCGTCAATCTTGAGTGCGCACAAATACGGGTAACGCAGAAGGCGCGGCATGTTTTTGCGATCAAGTGAAACCGGATGTGATCCACAAAATTGGCGGCGGCGGCGCGAGCAACCGGCCAAACGCAAGTGCATTTGAATAATCGTCGCCGTTTCAGCCGCATTCGCCGGTTCCCAAAAAGTAGATGGACACGGTGGTGGTGGTGGTGGTGGCGATTCATCGACGTCGGGGAGCGATTCTTGCGGTAACGATAAAATTTGTGCGGCGTCAAAGTTTGCCGCGTTGAATTCGTGGACGATTGCGGCACACGGCGCCAATATGTCCGTCACCGTTTGCTGCCAAAATTCATAGCGGTGATGCAATCCAGATTCGTCATCTGCGCGCTTTCGTTTTGTGCCACGTTCCAACGCTAATTCTCGGTCGATATTCAAGTGAATAACACTCACGTTCTCGAAGCGCTTTGACAAACTCATAATGTGCTCGGATTCACTTTTCGTGCGCGGGTAGCCTTCCACAAGCACGGTGAGCGCGTTTTCACTCTCAGCGCGATCAATGCACTCGTCAACGTATTCCTTTACAAGTGGCTCAAGAACGTCGTTGGAAAAGTTGTTACTAATGTAATTTGCCAAATCATTATGCTTGGATTCATTGTCCAAATCACGATTCGCAAGATGCTCGCGCAGCCACGCGCCGGGCGACACGATCAAATCGACGGCGCGCTCCTCGTGCAATTGCTTGGCGGCCGTCGTTTTTCCCGCATTGGGTGCGCCAGTAATAAAAAGTAATTTCATTTGTAAAGTCCCGTGTGGTCAGTGTGTGGGTGTGTTACTGTGAGTAGTGAAAATGGTAACGCGGAAAGTGACGCGCGCAAAAAAAACTTCTATATGTAAAAAGTATGCAGAATATAGATTGCGATGTATTGAGTACGAAATAAATGCAACCTTGATTTTTTTTTTATTTACCAGCACCCGTACGAGACTTTATAGTTATTTTATCCCCCAACTGACCTTTTTTCGATGGCGCATTTTTAAGTGAATACGACATTGTTCGCTTGCGTGGCGTTTGCTATGGACACTCTAAAATAGTCATTTTTACATTTGTTTTACATTTTTTTAGTTTATTTTCACTTCACTAATGCGAATGCAATTTTCAGAAACGTTACACTGCGGCTGCCGCTCTACGCCATAAGCACCAAATGCCAAATAGCGAATACTTACCGATTCAGGCGACATTGTACGATTGAGCCTAATCAATGGTTTTGCATTCTCAGCCGCGTACAATACAATTTCCATCTCATCCCACTTGATCTCATACTTTCGATTACGATGTAAATTGTGATTTGTCAATGTTGTCGATTGCATACTGGGGTTGTTGTAGTATGGCATTGAGGCGAAATACGAGCGATTACGTGCCACTACCGAAGATTCGACGGGGTCGCCCAACACAATTGCAACGCCACCTGTTTCGGCCGCGCGCCACTCGTTGGCAAGGGCCACTATAAGGCCACTACTTGAGTTGCCCATTTTTTCCAATCGAAAGGAAACAGACCCCTTTCTTGCATTCAATTCCCATTGATCGTCCCATTTTGTGAGAGAATTCGACGTTGCATTGTTCCGAGGCACGGGAAACGAAGAATCAGTTGGCGGTGGCCGGCCCTTTGGCTCTTCTTCCACGTCGGCTGCTCTATACAATACAAAAGTCGCTACTGCTAAAAGAATTATAATAATAACATTAATCATCTTCACGTGCGTATGTTATTTTTGTGTTTTATAATATAAAAAAGGATACAATGAATTGGTGGTGTACACTGAAACGTGCGCGGTATTTTCGCGGCACTCTCGCCACTGTGGGATTAGCCGCCGGCGTCGCATTCACTTGCTACGGCGCCAATGCACTTGCCAACACGACACCACCTTCGGC
>Ga0307980_1000580_pt1 | contig 16846 bp, 10 predicted proteins | sample OrgLakmetage1060_FD_201817 | JGI IMG/M metagenome (GOLD analysis project Ga0307980, IMG submission 201817) | Saline water microbial communities from Organic Lake, Antarctica - #1060 | ecosystem: Environmental > Aquatic > Non-marine Saline and Alkaline > Saline | place: Antarctica: Organic Lake... | reverse complement strand
GTGATCATCATCGTCAACAAAAACGATTTTCATAATAGAATCATAAAGTGATTTTGGAATATCATTTTTACTACCTTTTTTATCAAGAACATATGGGATCTTTTCACTTTTAGAAAGTTCTTCTTCGATATCTTTAGTTTCATCTTCGACTTTTTCTTTTTTATCTTTTTTATCTTTTTTATCTTTTTTATCTTTTTTATCTTTTTTATCCTTTGCATCTTCTTCAGTCTTTGCATCCTTTGCATCTTCTTCAGTCTTTGTTTCAGTATTATTACTTACTTCTTTCTTTTTATTTTTACCATTGACTAATTCATTTAATGTTTGTTGAATAATGACATCCATTTCTTTTTTATTATCAATATCTTTTATTTTTTTAAGAGCTTTGATTTTATTCTTATTGTTAGGCAATTTAGCATTTAGTTTTCTAAGAACAGTCCCATGATTTTTTTTAGGAATATGTTTAGTTAATTCTAAAGCAAGTTCTAAAGATAATTTTTTATTTTTATCATTGCTATCAAGATTGCTAAGTAACTCAGGTGAAAGATCTCTATGGATAGATACATATTTATTAATAGTAAATTTTGTTAGCGATGTTAACTTAGAAACTTTATCAATGTCATTATAATAATCACATAAACGATGATATATACTACACTTGTCTTTTTGTGTCATATGCTTTCTTTGAACATTTTCAGATATAGAAAGGATTTCTGATTTTTCTGGATCTAAATTAGTTACTTTGCACATAATCGATTTCCATCCTAGTTTTTTAATTGCTAGAAAACGACGTTGACCTGCATAAACAGTGTACTTTCCTTTTAGATCTGTTGCTATGTTAACACAAATTGGATTGATAAGTCCGTTTTGTTTGATGTTTTCTGCTAATGATTTAACAGATGAATCATCTGTTTCATTTGACAAGTCTTTTCTGACATTATTTTTTGAAATCATTATTTCATTTAATGGTATTTCTTTAAACATTGTTATTGGTTGTTTAATTAATTTTCTATAAAATATTATTATCTTAATCATTTAAGTATTTATAAATCTATTTTATTGAAAATTAAAAATTAAAATTAAAATTAAAATTAAAAATTAAAAAGAGTCGGCTACTTTAGAAGCTATTTTATAAGTTCCATATCCAAATAATAAAGTTCTTCCCATTGTTAAAAGTAATCCTAGTATCAAAATACAGCAAATACATGAAAAAGAACATGATGATGATAGACTTGGTGTAGCTGGAATAAATGGAATTAATGAGAATATCCATAAAATTCCAGATGGAGAACTTTCTTCTTTTTCTTCTTTTTCTTCTTTCGATTGCGTTGACATTATAATATTAGTGTTATTATTATTATAATTGAAATGTTTTAAAAATTTTCTTTTATGAATTTATTTAAGTTTGCATTGAGACAACTCAAAGCTAATTTTTTATTGTAAGATTCTACTAAAATATTTTTTTCAATTAGTTCTAGAGAGACTTTAATATATTTAATAACATTGCTACCGTTGTAAAAAGTAACTTTATTTATTAATTTTATTTTTTCTAATGCTTTATTGTTTTTCTTTTCATCATCTTCACCCATTAAATATGCACGTTCAATGCAATTAACTATATCAGAATTATATTTTTTAAATTTAGCTAAGATGCATTCTCGAATGTATTTTTTTAATACTATTTTATCATTTTTTGTAAATTCAACTTTTCTATGAAATACATCTTGATTGAGTGAAATGATATTGAAATATGTATTTTTAGCATTATTTTTAGATTGTTCAATGTAACATTTAAGCAATTCATTTAAAATAATAGTGTGAATGTTTTGAGATGATAGATTAGGTTCCAGTGTAGTAAATATACTAGTTATGTCATTGTTTTTGTAAATATCAGAAATATATGTAATTGTTATATTTCCTCGACCATAATTAACAAATTTATTATTAGATTTTTTTTTAGTGTCGATAATCCAAAATTTTTTATTGAATGTTTCTAGATATTTCTTAACATCATATGCTTCCATTAAGTTATTATTAATATCACTGTACTTTTTAGTTACTTTGAATAATTTAAATGGGTTTAATAATCTGTAAAAAAGATTTTGATTGGCTTTTTGATTATTATTGTATGGGCTATATGTTAAAAAAGGCTTAGTTAAATCAATAAATTTTTTACATACACAAGCATTATTTTTTTTACTGATACCACATTTTATTTCAGCATTGCAATATGAATACATTAAACTGTAAAGAGACATATTTAAATACTGTGGGTCTTTTGATTTAATAGCTAGAACAAATTTCACTAAAATCATTTTTTCAAGTAAGCAAAGATTATTAATGAATTCATATTGTTTATTTTCTGGCATTTCTTTCTGAATTTTTTTATGAAAATCTTCAATAAATTTAGCGCAATATTCCATAAATCTGTAATTAGTTTGATTCCGATATGCTCCGTGAACTACTATAGCATTACTGTCATCTAATTTAGTATCTGATTTCGATTCTAGTTCTTTTTCTTCTACAAGACCCATTTGCTTTCTCTGAGTTCTTTTTTTTTCTTTGTAACTTTTGTAATACTCACTACATTCAACAAATTTTACACTAGTTGTCTCACCTGTATATTTATCTTTTTTAATAGATCTAACTTTTCTTCTAAAATCGCCAGATATTGAAAATTTAACAGAAAATTCAAAACAGTTACGTCTAATATCATGATGAGCTTGTTCTACATTTGGCCCTGAGTTATTCTTAAGTCTTTCTTCTTTACTAGGAAGATATTTTTTAACTAAATTATTAATACTTCTTTTTTTAATTTTAGGATTGTTATTTTCTGCAATATCTTCTATTTTGATATTAGATGAAATATAAGGAACAGGCATACAATTATTATTCCAAATAGAGTCATCATTATGTCTTTTAAAAACATATAATTTTTCTTTTTGTCTTGTAATAGCAACATGTAATAAAGAAAAGAATTTTAATTTAGTATTTTCAATAGACCTATCTGCATGTATGTTTAATTCTTTTTCGTTAGCATCCATATAAATAACTACTTTTCTACCAGTTCCTTTTGAGGCATGAATCGATAAAATTCTAGTTGCATATTTAGAGTCATCTAAATCGATAGCAGCTCCATTACTTGACATATGCATAACAACAGGTTTGATAAATGCATTGTCTTCTTTTAGCATTTTACACCATTCAACTTTGTCTTTTGATTTAGTTTTTAAAAATTCTCGATACGACCCATCACCAACTTTTGATAATTTATTTTTCCAAAAAACAGATATAGTGTCAGATAGTTCTGATGCTAAGACATTGTTACGGATAATAGGAAATATAATTAAAAAATCATTTGGTTCGTAATTATATTTGTCTATTTCATATTTTATTTTTTCAATAACTAATTTAATTTTCAAATTATTTTTTTCTTTATCATTAGTTTTTGGATAATTAATAACTTCAACTGCATCTTTTCTATAATTTCTTTTTCCATTACCATCAGATAAAGTCATAATCGGCAAATCAAATTGTTTGAAATTAATCATACTATTAACAAAATTAACTAAGTATGGATTATTAAAACGTCTAATTTCATTACGTGGTTTGTGAACAATAACTTTAATATCTTTCACTGCAGATTTTTTATTTTCTTTTTTATCAAAAAAAGTCATTATATTTTTTGGGTCGTCAATACTTTGTAATTTATCACCGATAACATGAAAATCTGTATTAGTTTTTTTCATAATAGCTATAACTGCATGTAAATATATTTCAGGAAGATCTTGTGCTTCATCGATAATAACAATAGTATCTTTTCCTAATTTAACCCAACCAGAAGATGAATTTGAATCTAGATCTAATTTACCCTGTGCGATATTGATAACATTGTCTTCTATTTTCTGACTAAAAGCATTTTTGCTATTAGCAATAGCAAACATTAAAGAATCAATAGTGGCAATGAAAATTTCAATATTTTCTCCATTTTTTCTTTTAGTATTAATTTGGTATCTCTTTCCAGTTGATTTAGATGAATCTGTTTCTATTAAAGTAATCGAGTTGTCTTTTTTTTGAGATTCAAATTCTGTGTTAATAACACTCTTTGCAGAATGTCTTTTTGTTACGTAAATAATAATTTTTTTAGTGATAAAATGATGATTATTTGTAATATTATTAATACTTTCGTATGTCTTACCAGACCCAGCTCCTCTTTGAACAATATGTATTGTTGGTTTTTTGTTATTCATAGTTAATAGAAAGATATAAATAACATCACAAAATAAATGTTTAATACTCATTGATTAATTTAAAATTTTTAATAAATTTCGGATAGAAATAATTTTTTTAGTAAGGACAGGTTTTTTATTTTGATGACCTATATAATAGAAAATATCAATGTATTTTCCAGAATTATCTACAAAAGAAATATTATCATTTGTTTTTTCTTTTATTTTTTGATACAAAACTAATACTTTCTTAACAATATTGTAATTATCATGGATATTTATGTGAACATGTTTTTCAGTACCACGAATGAAAAAGTATTGCGACAGTTCTTCAAATTCACAAATTATCATTTGACTAATCAAATACGTTTTTCTCATTTGATCATGAGTAAAATTATTATTTACAATTCTTACAATAACATCTTTTTTCTTTTCGAGTGAAAAGTTTTTCATGTAATCTACTAACAAGAAGTTAATCGAGTAGTTATTGAAATTTTCATTATTGACACCTCTTTCTAAAACAGAAAACATTATTTCTTCTAGTTTAGGATAGTATTTTTTGACTTCACTAAACAATACAACAGATGCATTCTTTTTAAACAATCCTTCCAAAAAGTGATCAATTGGTTTATCAGCATGTTCATTAATATATTTTATCAAATCAATTCTATTATATTTTGATACAAATTCATAATGGTCGGCTGAAAAATTAAGATCAATTATTTTAACGATACATTCAATAGATGCATTTTTCATTAAATATTCAAAAACAAAATTTTTATTATTTATTTTCTTGATCATTTCAATATCAGATGACGTATATTTTTCGCAATCTTTAAAGAGTGATTTGATAGATTTATAGATTTCAAGCTTTTTATGAACCGTATTAGTAATTTTCATCATTTCTTTAACTGTTTCGATATCATCTAAATTAAAATCAAAATCAAACTTAATTCTTTTGATTGATAGATTGAAAATATCTGGAAAATTCATCATTACTTTAAGATAATTGAAATTATTTATAGATTTAATTGATCTAAGATTATATTTTAGTTTTCTTTTCATTGGGGTGTTTTCAAAGAATATATTCAAAACTTTGACACATTTTTCAGGATTTGAATCTATCAAATTTACAATACAAGATCTAATAAAAACTTCAAAATAACTTGGTTTTATAGAACAAATAAACTCTGAAGTTTGTTTTAATCTGATTTCCAACTTATCATAACATTCATTCTCAATATATTCGTTAATCATTTCATTATCAGGATAATTAGAGATTAAGAATTTTCTTGATCTTGTTAGTTTGAGCAAATTAATTAATAATTTAGTGTCGCAATTTGTAGAACATATTAGTCTTTTAAAAAGATTATCTGGTAAAAATTTCTCACATTCAGTATATTTTGTCAAAAGATTGTAAATAATTGGAGATACATTGACACAATAATCAATAAATTGATTTATGTATGGACTGTTTGATTTGAGTGACGTATTTAATAAAAACGTGTAAGCTATATTATATTCATCGTTATTCAAATCAGTCGAATCTAAAAATTTTACTACGTCTATTTCATCTTTTTCGTTTTTGAAAAAGATATCTCTAATATACTTTTCGTTTTCCACACAATGATTTGATTTAGATTTTGTATATATTTGGTTTAGTATTGTAGAAAAAGTTTTTTTTTCTTTAAACAAATTTAAAGTTAAAGCTAACGAAGACGTATCTAATAAATATGCAAATGATTTAAATGAAGTTAGTGTAACTTTGATATTATTTCCAGTAACATATTTATAATAAAAATTTGCATTTTCTTTCAAAATAGCAATAGACGAGTTAGGAAACGATGGTGATGAAAAATCATGTTGTTCTTTATAATTTCTCCAGTTATTTATTTTTTTTAACTGGTTAAGATTAACTGTTTTTACAAATGTTTTGAAATATCTGTAATTTGTTAAAATATTTGCATAATCATGACGGAAATCATCAACATTAACATGTTTTAAATATAAAATAATATTCTCTTCTGGAATAATTATATCACTGCATCGAAAAATATAAGTTTCGTGTACATGTTCTTTTAAAAACGTTCTCCCTTGCTCAAGTAATTTAAGGATTTGCTCATTTTTATATTGCAGCAACTTTTTTGGTATGTGATAATCAATCAAAGGGTTTTCTAATAAAATATCAAGTAGTAATTTACTGTTTCTACTATAAATATTCAAAGAATCTAGAATACTTTTGTCTTCAGGTTTCTTTGCCTTAATTAATTTGACAAGTATTTCTTTTCTTCTTTCATCAAACGCTAATCTTAATATACTTTCTTGATACAAATCATCAAAACGTCCTTCTTTTATAATAGTGTCGATTACGTCAACTTGATTATTAACAATACAACTTTTTAAAAATGAATGATACAATGGTGAATCAGATTTAACTTGATAATCTTTGAAATGGATTGATCTATTATATTTTCCATAAAGTAATTTTTCATATTCACTTTCTAAAATAGGTTCTTGAAATGCTTTTCTACTAGCAGTACATGTATTAGATAGTTGATGTATGTCATCGTTTTCTAAATATTGATTAATTATTCTATATGTGTCTGAAGGGATATCCATTATTTTTTATTTTTATTTAACAATCTGATTCTTTCAATAGATATATTAATCAATTTTTATAAAAAACTGATAGATATATTGATTAATATACACACTTGTAAACATAAATCATATAGTTAACAACTGAATGGATTCTTCTGATAACTTTGATACTACCATCAGAAAGATCAATATCATCTGAGTATTTTGAACTTTCTGATTTATCGGATTTACTAGATTTGCTAGGTTTGTCAGAAAAATAATCATCTGTTTTACATCTGCGATAATCTCCTTTTTTACTTTTATAGTGTTGGATGATTTCATTCTTTTTAGTTGCATCTAATATTTCTCTGATAATTTTTTTGTGCGCATTGTCTATTTTGATTTCTTCATCAGTAAGTTCTCGAATAGTTTTAACACATCTAACATAAACATAAAGATATTTTATCAAAGGTTTTTCAGATACTACTAGTAATTGAATATAATCACAATGGCAAATTCTTTTGGCAACTCCATATGATTTAATTTTTCCACTATTGATATTTTTTTTTTTAACTGTAACTTTTATTTTTCCAGAAGTCGTATTTTCGTTAAAAGAATATGAACTGACAGACATAATAATTTTTAATTATTCTAATTATTTTGATAAGACACTTTCATGTAGTTTTTTTTTCAATTTTTATTCTTAAAATATTATATAAATAATTAACACAATATTAATATATCAAAAACAACACCACAAAAAAAAATATGAAAATAATTAATATTAAAAAAAATAAATACTATTCACTTAATGATTTCCCTCCAATAATCAAAAACAATATTAATCTGAATCACATTTCAGACGAGCATTATTTATTGAAAAATAATAAAACCATGGTTAAAAGAGAATATGCAAATAAGCATATCTTAAAAACAAAACACTACAACTCAGAAGTAATTAATGCAACTGATATTAAAAACAGTAAATTTAAATCAGCAAAATTATACAAGACATCAAGTGATATATCTGGTATCTGGATATGTGCTAAATCAATTAGTTCCATATTTAAAATTAATAAATTTAAGAGAAGAGTTATTTCTGGAAAAGATAAATTAATGAAACTGGAATATGAAAAAGACTACAGGTTTTTTTATAAAAATAAAAAATCAAAAAGTCACTTCTTATGTCTTTCTTACACAGGTTTATTAATATTCTTAATAAAATATCAAAAAGAATATATTGATGAGTTTAGAAAATGGATTAACGGATTTATTAAACCGATCAGTAAAATGAATTATGTTTATTTGATATTACTAGGAACTGTTGAACAATGCAGTCAATCAATCTTACCTAAACTAAATTACAACAGAGACAGTCTAGTTTGTAAATATGGAATAGCAGATGATATAACAACCAAGATTCCAAAATTTGATGCTAAATTAAAGCCAGTTGTTTTATATTGTTCATCGATTAATAATAAATGTGCGATCAATGCAAAGTCAAAAATGATAAATTGTTTTTCAAATATGAATGTAATGGTTGATGATAGAGATGACCTAATTGTTATTAACGAAAATGAGTTAAATGTCAATATTAAAATGATGTTTTATCAGATTAATAGAGAATGTTCATCAAATATTAAAGTAATTGAAAAAGAGCACCAGAAACAAATTAATGCTATCAAATCAAAATACTCTATTTTAAAAACTAAATATTTAAAAATGAGTTTAAAAAATGATAATTAAAAATTATCTAATTATTAAAAAAAAATAATAAAAAATATTATTTTTTTTTGTTTTATCTTTTCATGTCACTTACCGTTAGCCTTGTCTCTTTAGACGAAGTTGTTTATCTTTGCTTCTCTGATTGCTGCCTTTGCATAATCTGAAAAGTTATTTGAGTATTTTACTTTGTAAATATCCAAAAATCCTTTCTTAGTTTCTTTCATGTCAAACCATCTTAAGTCTTTAACTTCTTTTTCACAATATCTTGTAGCAGGATCTTTAAAAGCTTTTTTGATACGTCTGTTACACACTGATGAAGATAGAAACGGAAACACTAGAACAAATACAGGTGAGTCGTTAACATACATGATTCTTACTTTTTTACTGTTTTCCTTTTTTTCTTCGTAGTAGTCTTCGTAGAATCTGTCTTCATCATCGGTGTCTTCACGGCCTTCATAGTCGAATTCTTCGTGGTATTCTTCTTCACTGTCTTCGTCTTCTTTTTCGTCTTCTTCTTCTTCTTCTTCTTCTTCTTCTTCTTCTTCTTCTTCTTCTTCGCTTGTTGCGTATAAAAAGAATTCGTCTTCAGTCAATGGTCCAAGTTTTTTAGTCTTAGGATCAAAACTACCGATCTTGTATTCTTCCCATAATTCTCTTCTACAAGTCTTCACAATGCAATTTTCATCATTCCTATCACATCCTCCTGAACAGATATTGTTTTGGCCCTTATAACTTCCATAACGTTCAATTCCAGAAAGAATAAAAGGCGTTCCATGTTTTGCAAAATAATTCTTTCTGAGACCGTTTTCAGAATCTTTGAAAATTTTAAAACCATCTTCAACAGTTTTTACTGCAGACTTACATTTTTGTTGAGTCAAAAAAAAGTTGTTTACTATTACTAGTGCTCCAGCTCCTCCAATTTTACCTCCATTACGTTTAACAGCATTGTCTTTACAACACTTGTGGCCACATTTGGTAATTAATTTGGGGTAGATAGTTTTCTTTGGTTTTTTCGTTGATTGATTCATTGATTGATTGATTGATTGATTCATTTCTTCTCGATTTTGTTTTTCGTATATTTTTAATTATATAGTGTTTTGTCTGTTCAATAAAGAATATACCAAGATTTTCATATTTCAATTTTTTTCCATATATCTTTTAATAAATAAGGGGATCTGATAGATTTTCCGTTTCGAAAGAGTTTCTTACCAATTCGTGCAAATTTAGTTTTTTCTTTAGTATCTGAACATTGTATCAATTTTTTAACTAAAACACGGTCATTATGACAATGGTCAATAATATTTTTTTTAATCAAAAGGTCTATCATACTTAACAATACTTTCATTTCTGATTCAGAATAATAAAAATAACTCACTTGACAACATATTATACTCCATATATCAACATTGCAAAAAGGGATATTTGTTTGATTTACCAGCAAAGCTAAAATTGAAATATTCAAATTGTATATTGTATATATAATACTTTCTGTTATTATATCAACTGGTAAAGTTTTTTCATTTATTAATATTTCAAAGACCTTTGAAGAATCAAATGAAGCTGCATAAACAATATCATTGGAGATGTTTTTATTTTTGAATATGAGAACTAGTTTTTTAGCTAATAAATAGTTATCTGTTTCAGATGCTATGTTAAATAAAACAGATTGGTTATATATGTGACGGGTGTTCCAAAAAAATAAAATAGTATTATTACTCTTGTGGTAAGCAGCTATGTCTATCCAACGACCATATAAATTATAATTAATTGCTTCTCGATTTGATAAATATTTTATTATATCAACTCTGTCATACTGACAAGCTAAACTAAATATATATTGCACACATTGTTGAAAAAAAAATATATTACTTTCGAAAATAAATTTTATATAGTTAAGTGGACATGATTTAACTAAAATATGACATGTTTCTGGGTGTAAATAATATACATACAAATTTATTATTTCTTCTAAGAATTTTTTATTTTGACATCGAATCGTTTGCTGAATTATTTTATTAAATGTAAATACATTCACATTTTTAATGTCCTCTTTTTTAGATATTACTATTTTATTAAAATATTTACTGAGTAAGAGTTTGCATACCCGCTTCTTTGAATTGGGTTTTATTATTATGTTATGTATAAATTTATTGGCCATTGCAAGTTCTTTGATATCTTTGTCATCAGAAAGATATTCTGTTATTATATTCCATTCGTCTGATATTTTCATTATAAAAGAAAAGACTATATGTTTCAGATTTTTTTGAATAATTTTAAACTATTAAAATTATTCAAAATGGCTCAGATTCTTATTTTTAGGCAAAAAAGGTTTAGCAATTTGATAAACCTTATTTAAAATATCTTTTTCTAGTCTACTGAAAGATAAAAACTCAACTAATTCTTTTTGAAAGTAATTAATATTTAATAAACCAAACTTTTTTAAAACTTGAATAGTTTCAACTACATCAGAACTATTACTCCATCCAAATATTGAAAAGGTGTTTTTACCAACTTCTTCTAAAAATATTTTGATAAAAGTATCTTTGCTCATTTGTAAAAAACTAAAACTAAAAAAGTTTTCTAAAAAAAAGTAATTATTAATTTTAATTGCTTTAATGAAAAACTTAATCAGATTGAGTCTACTATATTTTGCATGTTCAGGTGATTTATTATACGATAGACTCATAGAAAATGTTTCACTTCCCTGATTTCTAATATGTGTTATCAATACTCCTGTTTTTATTAATGTTTCTAGATCAGAGTGTTTCATAATAAAACTTCTCATGATTGGTAATTTATTAATATTGATGTAAATATTTTCGTAATCAGCTCCAGATATTTCTCTAAATTGAAGTCTTAGTATTACTAGAATAGTTCTAATATCTAGTTTTTGATCTAAACAATTAGAAAACCAATAATCAGATTTTTTAATAATTTCTTGATTGCTATAAATAATTCCGTAACAAATACAATCAATTATATTTTTTTGATAATCTAAAACATTTGAATTTTTATCAAATGTTTTAACAAATGTTTTTGGTGATGCCAAATAAAGATTATGTAAATTTGCTCTATTTTTCTTGCAATTTTCATAATGACTTTTAATTTGATATGCAACAAAAAGTTCAATTGCTTTAAAAAGGTCTTTTTCTAATGATATATCGACATCAATAATTTCTCCAATTAATTTAATCATTTCAATATCTTCAAATACTTTATATTTGGCAGTACTTTTAATAAACGTATCATAGAAATATTCACATTCTGGTGTATCTTTAAATTTTTGCAACAGGTTTTTCATGTACGGAAGAATGTCAAATGGATTATTTGAATCGAATATCAAGTTACACATATACAAACAATCTAATGTGTATCCTGTACATGCAAAAGTATTATTTAACTGATGAAACAATCTCCATGAAAAAATTTCAAGAAATTTCTTGTAAGTGTCAGTTAAAATTCCTCTATTAGCTAATTCAATACCTATTTTTGGACCATATAAATTATCTACATCTAAACAATTTTGATTTGAAAATACATTTTTTTTTATTAATTCAAAAACATAAAAAATATGTTGATATGCTTCATACTGACTGTAATTTTTCAATTTACTTTGCAATAGATCTATGTATTTAACACTAGATATAACTAATAAAATCCCTTCTCTATATGTGAGCAGTCGTGATCTATCCGATACTGTTTTTGGAATAATAGAATTAACAACATGAGATAATATCTCTTTTTTTCTAAAATCTTTACCGAAAAAGTGTTCAATATGTGGAACGAAATCTTTTAAGAAACAATGATCTTTGAAAATATTATTAATGTCCCCTTTGAAATATCTTTCTTGTAAAAAGTCAATGTGGCTAGAACTAGATATTGTTAATTTCGTTTGACAGTCTTCTGATTCAATAAGTTTAAAAGCAATTTCTTTGGAAGTAAATATTAATGAATGGGCTTCACTACTTCTTAAAAATGAAATAATAATATCAAGTAATTCAATTGGAATAATATTCAGTTTATGGTCTGTCATTATATTTTTTTCTATTAATGACATTGATAAAATATACTAGTAATGTTTTTTTCAATTTTTAGTTATGTATTTTTTAATAATAAAAAATGCGTAATTAAAATCTGTAATTAAAAATCTAAGAACAATGTATTTTTTGCCAAATCATTAAACGTGTCATGATTTACAATAGGTGATGCTCTGAGTGTTAATAGCTTTTGTTCAATTCTTTTTCTGGATAGCTTTGTGGTGTTTACTAATTCTGCAACAATTTCTTGATAGTCATATAATTCTAAGTAAAATCCAAGTGCTTCGTTAATTATTAAGTACTGGTCAAGATCAACATCTGCTGAATCATTTGATCTTCCATTAATATCACTTTCCTTAATCAATAATTTGAAGTATAAACTTACTGCACATTTGCAAATATCTTTCTTTTCTGTTACATATCTATTACTGATGATATACTTTTTCAAATCATTTTCTTTAAATAATAAAGGGTTTTCAATAGCTTTGTTCACGTTAGCAGATTTATTTTTAAAGAATAATAACTTTTTAATTTGTTCTTCAACTCCTTCATTGTCTTCAACATTTTCATCTTCGTCTTCGTCTTCGTCATCTGATGTTACTGAATCATGTTTCTTCAAATCTTCTTCAAATCTTTTTTCTAATTGATCTTTTGAAAGTTTCCACATAGTTTTCAAATATTCAACCGGGATAGTTCTTGAGTAAACGTTATCGATATGCTTGAGTGAAGATAGTTTCTTTTGAATCATAGAGCTTTCATCAACTATTTTCAAGAATGACTTGTCGGTAGCTAATAATTCAATTGGAACCATTTCTAGAATTTCTGATACTTGTTGTTCGCTTTTAAATTGGAAGTCGCAGTTTGTATAAACTAAAACACTTGTGAAATTTTTATAGACTTTCAAGAATTTGAAATCTTTGCTGAAATTATTAATAACCCATGTACGTAAGTGATTGACTTCTTTTAAACATAAGTTTCTGACGAAAACTGCAAATTCATCTCTTTTTTCAGATCTTTCTGAATCATACAATTCAATGTAATCTTTAATAATCTTTTTAGTTTTATAAGTAACTATTCCTTTGACAGCAATATAATTAACTAGAGAAGTTTCATACAAATTGTAGTTGTCAATACGACTGCTTATTAAAATATCGTCACTGATTGAAATCAAATCTTTAGCACTTACAAAAGTTTCTGAGAATACACGAATAAAACGGATCATCATACGTTTAGTATGTAATAGCTTGTGATTTTTCAATACTTGCAATGTTTCAATAACACCGTCTGGTTTTTCAAATCTAAACATGTTACAAAACATATTACAAGTGTATACTTTTTCTGAATTGCGTTCTTTCTCTGGTTTTGTAGCGATGTGGAGTACCTTGTAGTATTTTTCTTTGATATTAGATTTTCCAAAAATTTTAATTAATGTTCTTTCTAATAATTCATGTAATCTTTGTCTAACTAAATATGAGATAAATCTAATAATAGTAGGAGCATTTAATGTTGCTTCTTTTTCTGTCAGTGGTCTTGTCATATCTTCAATGTGTTTTTTTCTGTTTTCAGTTTCTACATATAAAATTCCAATGTTTTTCAAAGTTAATCCATATTTATTTGCAAAAATGAAATACTTGAAAATAGTTCTCTTGTCGTTAAGTGATTTTTCAATCAATTTAATAGTTTCTTGACTATACTTACTTTTGAATTTGAATAATCCTAGCTCTTTAAAATTTTGAATAACTGTGTAATCTTCATATCTCATTAAATCTTTAGGATCTAGTTTCGGGTTTATCGATAGTTTAACTAAAGCTTCGTCGTACATATAGATGATTGCTGCGTGCCATTTATCTAATTTGACAATAATCTTTTCTGAGTAAGTTTCAATACCATAAATTGATAAACGGAAAATGTTACTAGTTAGTATTTTTCTGAGTGCAATCGTCTTTTCATCTAATAAATTATTGTAATCATATACTTCTTCATTAATATCGTCACTGTCGTCTTCACTGGTGTCACTGTTATTTTCATAACTTTCGTCGCTTTCATCATCTTCTTCAAAGACTTCAGCAATTTGTTGATCAATAGCTTCAATTAAAATTTCAGGAAATAAATCATATAGAGTTTCGATTTTAATATATCTGTTAATATTTCTAGATACCACGTAATTTTTAATAAATTCTTTAACTAATGGAGATGATTCAAACTTTTTTAATAATGAAATTAAATGAGTTGTGATTGAATTTTCACCATATAGACATTCTGCATTGGGTCTATCAAAAATATTTTTAGATAAAGTGATATAATACTTTAACATTGATTCTGTTGACATTCCAATAGGTAGTGTAATGAATTTATCACTTTGATTATTATCACTTTGATTATTATCATTAATCTGATATTTTAAAACATGCATGTACTTTTCTAAACAGTTTCTACTTGCTAGAAGTTTTCCAACGATAAATTCAAAGTATTTTTCAAACTTCTTCATTTCATTCTTGCAATAGTTTCTAACTTGTTCCGTATCTGTTGGAATCATCATTTCCATTTCTGGAAATAATCTTTGTAAAGTTTTCCACCAGTTTAGATTTAATTCAGAGTCAATTGAAAACATTTTCAGAAAAATCGAAAGATTTAAAAGATCTTTATCTGAAATCTTCTTTCCGGAAAATTTCAAATAATCAATAAGTGAAACTAAGATAATAATACTTTGAGCAATTGTGATAGTAGGCAACTTATAAATCCATTCGATGTTAACATATCCAGTCTTTCTATCTACTTTAAATAAAGTGTCAAAGATTTCATTTCTATTTTTCTTCGTTGAAGCATTCAATAAAAGAATTTTCTTAACAGAAGGAGTATAAGATCCCTTTACTTTGTCGTAAACTTCTTTTGATACTGTCATTAAATTGATAAAATCGTTCTTGTGTTGCATAAATTCTGATACAATTTCTAATGAATCTGCTGAGATTGAGGTAAGTGAAGTGGTAAATTGTTTTGGTGATGTTGTTGTCATTGTTGTTGTCGTCGTTTTTGTTGTTGTCGTAATTGTTATTTTTTTCGTAATAATCGAGGTTTTGTACTTTATTTCGTTTATGTAATAATCTAATAAAGTGGTGACCAATTTGTTCAATAAGTCATCCAAAAAGATAGATTTTCAATTTTTTTGTTAAAAAATGAAAAAATGAAAAAGATAACAAATAAACAATAGACTACACTGAATCTAATAAAAATGAAACAAGACACTATCAACACAAGTATTGCAACTGTATCAGCATTCTCACTAACATATCCAATCGATTCTGTTCGTACTAGAAGACAAACTTACAATTACTACAATCCAAAGAATCATATTTCAGTATTTAAAACAGCTGAAAAGATTTTTCAAAAAGAATCGCTTACAGGGTTTTACAAAGGGTCTTTGGTTGGTTTATCATCTCGTCCATTATTTTTTATGATTTACTTTCCAATCAAAAATCGTTTTGATACATACTGCACTCTATCACAATATGCAAAGATAATGATTTCAGCAGGAGCAGTTTCATCAATCCTTAATCCAATGTTTGTGATTCAGTTTAATATGCAAACAGGTCTTTCTTTTGTTGAGACTATTAAAAAAATCAATAAAGTTGGTTTTCATCATTACTTTTCTGGATTGCCGCTGACTTTGTTAAGAAATAATAAATTAGTTTATGAAATATTATTAACTAATAAACTAGATCAAAAAATAGATAATATGTTTGTTTCTTCTTTTCTTGCGAAGTCATCAAGTAGTCTTATCACATATCCAATCAAACTAGGAGTATTACTTCAAAGAACAACTGGTCAATCAATGTCTCTCTTGATTAAAAATATTTATTTACACAAAGGATTTTTTGGTTTTTATCAAGGATTTTTATTGAGCGAAATATCATCAATTCTTTTTTATACAGTAATGATGGGTGTTGTTTCATTATTAAAATAAATAGAATTGAGATATTTAAAATTATTACTATGGTGTCTATCTTCAGTATTGATACCGTGATAAGAGACGCCTTTTAAATGATTGAATAAGTCTAAATTTCTACCTAGTGATCTGTGTAATAATTTAATCATTTCTTTGTTTTTATTATATTCAGCATAAAACAATCCATATTGTTTTATATTGTCATCGACCAAATGATTATCAATAAATAATTTTACGGCATATATTTTATCTTTATCAACCGCTTTTATAAAAATATCATCACATGATTTAGTTTTCAGAAATCTATTATCATTAACAATCATTTCCATAACTTC
>Ga0307980_1000578_pt1 | contig 16875 bp, 24 predicted proteins | sample OrgLakmetage1060_FD_201817 | JGI IMG/M metagenome (GOLD analysis project Ga0307980, IMG submission 201817) | Saline water microbial communities from Organic Lake, Antarctica - #1060 | ecosystem: Environmental > Aquatic > Non-marine Saline and Alkaline > Saline | place: Antarctica: Organic Lake... | reverse complement strand
CGATCACGTACATGTCCCGGCGTTGGGTTGGCGGTTCAAACCCTGTTGGAATTCCTTCTGAAGATGACGGCTGGGACGTGACAATCAACTCAGGATCAGCTCCAACCAGACTTGGTTCTGAAATGAAATTCCTGACCGGTGACGGTGCAACATTCATTGGAGAATACAATGAGGATGTTGTGAGTGACATTTGGTCAGTCTATTTCAGGGTAAGGTGTATTGACGCCGGGATCACAGATCCAAGCTGGCAATCTTCAATCTGGAAAGACAAGAGACAGGCCGGAGCCATTGCTCAACAATCTGGATCTTCTGTATATATCAGCCTTCACTCCAGCGGTGGAACAACTGGAGCTCCCTTTTCAATCAGTGGATCAGGGACGGTCAATGTTGAAGTCAGGATTGACACAAGCCTTGATCTTGCTTATTGCTGGGTTAATGGGATCCTAAAATCAACGGTCACTCTCGGACCTCCTCAGTTTTCAGCAACAGAGTTTCCAAGAATCCAATTCATAACTTCAGCCGGATCTGGTTCCATTTACGTTTCAGAAATCTCAGGAGGAAACTATCTTCCTGCAACACCAACTTCAGCCTTTGCTTGGTACGATGAAGGCCGTCTTGGATATTACACAACACCAACAGCCAACCAGCTTGACATTGGTTATAATGGTTATGTTGTTGGATCGGTCACTGAGCTTGTTGTTTCTATTGCTGACTTGGTGGACGGGTCCCCCGGGGGCTCAGTAGTACCTCAAATTAGAATGAAGCCTTCAGGAGGAGCATGGGGTGAATGGGTTGACTTTACGGCCAAGAGTTACTTTGGAAGATATTTTGACGTGAGACTCAAAGCGGTGATCACTGAAGGACTGACCGCTGAAGTTACCAGTTTCAAATGGTCCCTTGACATGGAGGACCTTGATCAGTCCGGGGATGATGTTGCTGTTTTGATCACTGGTTCAAGCATCGTGTTCCCGAAACAATACCAAGTCAAGCCGGTTGTTCTGGTGACTCAAGATAACTCTTCCCTGAATGACACAATAATCAGAAACAATGTAAGCCTCACCGGGTTTGATGTTGCAATTTATGACAGTACAGGAACACAGAAGGCCGGGGTCTTTGACTGGAGATCGAAAGGATACTGACATGCCGCCAAGACCTTTGAAGCCTTGCAATCATCCTGGTTGTTCTTCTCTTGTAACGGTTGGCCGTTGTGAAATTCACCAGAAGAAACAGAAAGAAAAGAGATCTCTCAAGAAGCGCGATCCTTTTTACGGATCAACGCGGTGGAGATACTTGAGAAAAAAGTTCCTAATTGTCAACCCAATTTGCAGCCGTTGCGGATCCAAGGCAACAGTTGTTCACCATGTCAAGGAGATCAAAGAAGGCGGCGATCCCTTTGACAAAAACAACCTTGAAGCCTTATGCTTAAGTTGTCATTCAAAACATCACTCTTATGGAAGGAGTCAGAAATGAAATTTTTATCTATCCTCTTGGTCTTGGTCCTCTCAATCTGTTGCTGTCATGCGGCAGATCCCACGGACGCCAACCCCTCAAAGAACCCCCGGTTCTTTTATGGGGAACTCACAACAGAGGTCTCAGCAATAACAGAAGCCTTCATCGGTTGTGTTTTCGTTGAAGACGTTTCTCTCCTTTGGGCAACCGCCGCAGTAAGCACAACAGACAGCGCAACACTCACCGGGGATCTTTACATTTACGGCTCAGACAAAAAAGTTACCTCTCACCTTGCATCCCCGGTCTTTGCAATCGATGACGGTTCAAGCATTCAATCATGGTCAACGGCTGGCGCTCAAACCCCTGTCAACATTACCGATATAAGGCCATGCCGCTGGTTGGTGTTCTCCTCTGTTGTGAGTACAGCCGCGACAACTCCAGCAACACCAGTGTTGACAATAAGAGGCATCCGATTTGGAGAGGGTGGTGAGCTCGCATGGTAAGAATCCTACTGTTGATCCTGATCCTCTTCTGTTGCCTTCCAAGTTCTCATGCGGCTTCATTGCTGTTCAGTCAAAGCCTGTTCTCCAACCCCTCAGGGACCGCGATTCAGCCCGGAGATGACGCGGTACTCAACAGCCTTGTTGTATCTGGAACCCTACAGGCTGACAGTGGTGGGTTCGGTTGCGCTCCATCAGGCGTTGCAGGCGAAATAAAAGCAGGCAAGTACATGCCGTGTGATGACACTAGTGCGGTTGTCGTGCAGCCGCCTAGTGGGAGTACGTCGACGGACTTGTTTGTTATAAATGACGAAACAGGTGGTGAGCAGTTCTCTATAGACGCTGCAGGGAATGCGCTTGTCGATGGTGACGTGTATACCAAGAGTCTCACAGGAGCTATTCATTCAAATTTTATAAAGCCTAGAAACACATCAATAGACCTAGTGTTACAACTCAACAGTGATACCAAAGGCTTCTCAGGACTCAACACCGCAGGCGGTGAGGTGTGGCGAATTGATTCAGCAGGAATGTTCAATTTTGCGGATAGGCTCACGCTGTCAACTGTTGGTACGGGTGCTGATGTTGATGTGATACAGACGTTTACGGGTGGGACCTACACTGCTACGTTGAAACTGGACGATTTTCAGAATCAACTAGAATCAAGCATAAATTTTGAGGCACCAGTATTAAGTGCTTTGGGGCTAGTTAGTGCTGGAAGCTACATCCTATGTGACGACGGCTATTACGGCGACACCACAAGTCTACCGAGCGAGCATCCAAAGGGCATCATAGCAACAGACCTCCTTGAGTATCATGACGCAAGTGCTAAGCGGTTTGAGATTACGACCACGGCAGCTAGTGCGAGTGATGTTAATGTTGAGTTGACGTTCACGGGTGGTACTAATACGGGTAGCATGAGGCTTGATGATGGTGCAAACGCTTTTATTTTTAATAAAGGGCTTTCTTCAGGTGGAATCATACGAGCATTTAATAGTTCCTTTGTGTCAAAACAGGGCTACTACGGCGACACCATAACCCTACCATCGGAACATCCAAAGGGCGCAAACTACCCTGCACAGACAGCACCATCGGCACCATCATCAGGTCTTACTATATACGCAGATAGTACAACACTAGAAGGAACAGCAAAACATTCTGATGGTTCCCTTGGTGATGTAGGCATTAGACCTTCTTTTGGTAAAATCTTTGAGGAAAACGAAGCAGGTTCAACAATAACAGTAGTTACGGCTGGAACCTATTATCCGTGGATAACTTCCGAAACTGGCATGGGTACAGGTTCAACAGGTGGCGATACTATAACAACTTCTACTGGTAATCCATCTAGTATTACAATAGAAACTAAAGGTGAGGGATTCTATTTTGTTGCATGGCATGCTGGGCTGGAAATAGAAGCCAATTCAACGGTAGAAGGGGCAGTGTTTAAGGATACTTCCAGAGTTTTACCACTGTCTAACCATATAGAGTCAACGGCAGGAACAACAAGTAGTAAGCCTATTTCGGCCAGTTCTATAGTGTATTTGCTAGATGGTGAAGTTTTAACCCTGCAATTTACAAGTGACACCGATGGTGATGATGTTATTGTAACTCACGCAGCCCTTAACGCTTTTAGGCTAAGTTCAGGAGCTAATCTATAGTGATGTCTTAATCGGGTCTGATTGATGACTAATTGCCATTACAGTACTGTCAGTGCTACAATTTAAATGGTGGTATTGGAGTAATAACCCCTGACTCCTTGCCACCTTTAACTAATCAGGGGTATGACGATAGGGGTATCCGATGAGACTTTTTTTGGTTGTTGTTTTGTTATTGTTCTTGATGACAGTTCCTTGTATGGCTAAAGAAATTCCTAACGCTGACAACCCTCCTGGTGTGATTACTGATGACCTTGTGCATAGGTATCCGACAGAGACTATTGAGCAGGACGAGAACGGTAATCTAGGGCTCGTACAACAGTTAGAACCTGAGACTGTTAAAGAGATTGTGGAAGCTGAAGTTGTGAAGCCTATTGTTGATCTTGACGGTGAACTGATCTCTCTTGAGAGAACAAACCAGCTCATTGAACTCAGAAAGAAACTTGAACAGAACATTCAGATCCTCACTGAGCATATTAATTTTTTAGACGCAATGATCAATAAGAGGGACGACGAGATCAAGCAGAATGAGATCCTCTTTCTCAGGGAACAGCGCAAGGTTGAACTTCTAACTCAGAAGCCGAAAAAATGACAGAAGCACAAACCGTCAGAAGATACTTGAGGATTCTTTTCCCTTGCTTGTTTGTCTTCTGGTTGTTTGTTGGTCTTACGATCAATGGTTGCGATCCCGGTGGCCTCAGTGGGTATCTTGAAGGAGATCCCCCTGGGCCTCAGGGCCTTGAATTTGTGGGGACTGTTTACAGTTCAACAAGTTTGATTGATCCTGAAACGGCTGACGCGGATCTTTGTGCGATCCCTCCTCTTCAAAAATATGTCAACAAGTTCAGGGACGGGATCCATCCCGATTCAGGACGTGGACCAGTGATCCTTCTCTCACCTCATAGGCCGGACGTATCACAACTTTTTGACGGTTCAGACTGGAGAACAGACTGGCGCTGGTACAGAGCCACAAGAGAGGATATTGTCTTTTATTTTGACGAAGACATGCCCCCGGGCTTGACCTCCTCTCAGGTGACTCAATGGTTCAAAGAATCCCTCCCTCTCAAGAGCAAGGTTGGCAATTGCACATGTACACTATACAGCTACGAGAGAGATGCTATTGGCGCGGCTCTTTCAATTATTATCAACTGGTAACAAGAGGGGCAACAATGGCAAAGACAATTGAATGCAATGACTTTTTTAAACTACATGAGGCAACGATCAAGGACAACAAGAAGAAACATGAGATTGCCACCGCCTCGAGGAGCAAACTTCGCAAGAAGGATGAAGAGCTGGAGAGCCGCATGAACAAGTGGTCATATATTGCAACGGGCTTCTCCCTCTGTTTCATAGCAATCTCAGGGTTCACTTCTGCAATTGTCATGGGCTTCTGGTGGCTAATTGGTAACGGTCCAATCATGGCAGCTCTTACCGCCGTTAAAGATGCCGACTAATGACCAAGAACAACATTGTTATTCATCACTCACTCACCCCTGAAGACACTGAGATTGCCTCAATCAGGAACTATCATGTCAACACGAAAGGCATGAAGGATATTGCATACCATATCCTGATCGGCAAACAATCGGGGGTCTGGAGATTCTACCATGGCCGGCCTATGATTATGGACGGGGGCCATTGTCCACCAAGGAACAAAGACTCCATTGGAATTTGCATTCTCGGAGACTACCGGGAGAAGCCGCTTCCAACTGAAGCCAGAGAGATTCTTTTTGATCTTTGTTTGCGGTACGTTGTAAGCAACGACATGGAGTCTGAAGCTATAACCGGCCATTGTGACTGGATGGAAAGAACATGCCCGGGAAAATATATCATGAAAGAGATCCCTCTGTTGATTCAGGAAATAGGAGAAACAAGGCCGCTCAGAATCCATTGAAGAAGTTTGACTTTGGATTCAACAAGGCCCTCAAAATTATGATTGATCGATTGATCAAGGAGAAGAGGAAACATGAATGAAACTGTTGAAAGTCCTGAGAAGTTTGTCTGGTGGAAATTCTTTTCACTGAAGGCTCTCTCACCGCTGATCGCCATGTTCTTGTGGGCCTTCCTTATTTATAGCAAGGCTCTTGTTGGTGATTATATGGTCTTTGGTGTTGGTGTTGGGTTGTTGTTGTTCAGTGGGATCCTGAGTGCTCAGAGTGTTCTCAAGGTTCTGGCTGAGAAGTGGAAGGTCAAAAATGAGCCGATTCAATAAATTGACTGTTGCTGAACTTTGGGATCATAGAGTGATCACTGATCCAGAAGATCCCTTTTGTGGAGCAATCAAGGCCCATGGCTTTGAGGATGGAAGAGCTGTTGCTGTTTTTGTAAGTCATTACAAGACCAGAGAGAACCCGATCCCTGAAATCATGGGAAAGTATCTTCTCAACCGGGGAAGATATATTCTTGATGATGAAGGCTTTGTTGTTGAGAAGGTCCCGTTCTTCGTTACAAAGAGAGAACTCTTCAATGAGCTCAAGGCTTCAGGTTATGATCTCAAGCTCAGAGGGTTGAAGCTCCTGGTCATTCTCATGGGTAAATTGCTGAAGGACCTTGGAGAGAAGATCAAAGGACAAACCAAGAAGGAGCTTGTTCACTTTGTCATTGATCAGCTTGGACCAAAAATTGAAAGCGACTATCTCAACTTTGAGAATGTTTCAGGACTTCTTGATCACATGATTGAATCATGATAAAATCTTGTTGCTATTAATTAACTGAGCTTAGGCTCAACAACTAATGGATTCCAATAGATAGCAAGACACGGGAAGAGCCCCCTCTGGTGAGGGGGTTTTTTCTTTGCAAAAATAAATAGTGGCCATGGCTGTTGGAGCCTATCTCGAAGACAAGCAAAAATAATTTCAAAAAGATTGCTCAAAGGGGTTGCAATATCAAACGATATCGAATACACTTAGGGAGTAGACAACAAACAACGCTAAAGGAGAACCAAATGAACAAGGCAGCATACAGAGAATCATTCAAGGGCTTGACACTCAACCAGACAATTGCAAAGTTCCAGAGTGAAACAAACACAGAAGAAGAAAAAACAAGACTCACTCAGGTTGTTCTTGAAGATGTCACAGCAATGATCGCCGGTAACGGTGCAACAATGAATGCTGACACTGAAAACAGTATTTGTATAATGATGACTGGTTGGGGCTTCAGTTACAGCGAAACCTTCAAACTACAACACAGCCTATAAGACCCAAGCCTGAACAAGCTTCTCAACTGTTCACAACAGAAAGGACCAAGAACAGTGAAAAAAAACATGGTAATGGTTGCCCCCTTCAAAGCTGAAGAGTCATGGGTCAAGAAGCTTCACAAATTGGCAAAGGGAATGAGAAGATCAATTGCTTCTCTCTTGAGGGAGGCCATGGAGGATCTGGTCAAGAAGTATAAGAAAGCAAAGAGGGCGAAATGAGGCAAGCCAGAAGAATTCTTTTGATCGCCTTGGCCCTTGCCTTGGGTGTTGCGGTCTTCAAATTGTACCTTCTGAGAAATAAGGTTGAGGCTCTGGAGGATGACAACTGGCGGCTTGAATGTCAGAGCGCCTTCTTTCATAAAGTGGCCACAAACAACGCTCAAGAGGCCGGAAGGGTCCAGAGTGCAAACAGAGCTCTCAACCAGATCATTGAAGACATGATTGAAGCCTCCAACAAACAGACAACCCTGATCGACAAACAGACAACCCTGATCGACAACCAGAGAATGAGGATCCTGAAGCTTCAAGAAGGGACAAAGCCATGACCTTGATTTGTGCTCAGTGTCTTCAGATTATCAAAGCCAATGGAGATCCCTCTGGAAAGTATGTTCACAGAGATAATAACGCGATCAAGCCTCACACATGCAACACTTGCCTTGCAATCATTCTTGAACGTGAAGGAATGAGTCCTCAGGGAGTTGTCAGGACAATTCAAGAAGTGAAAGCAAATTCCAAAAAAGGAATAGTAAGGAGAATCAGATGAATGAGGAAGTATTCAACGGTGAAACAATAGCAGAAATCAACCTTCACAAAGGAGATTGTCTTCCATTCCTCAAGACCCTGAAGAGTGGATCTGTTGATCTTGTTGTGACGGATCCCCCGTATGAAATCAAGAACACAAACCCCGGGAACACTGGCCGCATGGCTGACAGAATCCGAAAGAGCATGAAGGAGCTGGACACCGCCGGAATATGCAAGGAGTTTAAATTTACTCCTGCATTTGCAAAGTGGGTTTATCTCAAAACTGGTACAGGTAAGCCCGTGAAGGTTCCCGGTATCGCGAAGGTATTGATTAAGAAAGCCCTTGTATGGGAGAGAATGAGGATCGAAAGTGAAAAAGCAATTAATTAATTGCCCCGTATGCGGTAAAACACAGGCCGTAACAACCGCTGAAGGTTACATTTGCTCTTGTGGCAATGCTTGGACAGTAACACAGGAGAAGGAAAGGTTAAGCAGCTTAACGGCAGGATTTAAAGGTTTTAACTGTGAGATTTCAAGGATGGAGAATTAACATGGGTTGCATTAACCCTCACGCCTACAGCAAAAAGGCCCGTTTTAATTCCAGGAAGAGCAGTACAGATAATTATGAGACACCATCATGGGGATCTGAATCTCTTTACAATGGTTTAAAACAGTTTTTGAACATCGATCTAAATAGCCTTAACTCTATCTGTGATCCGTGTTGTGGTAGGGGTTCAATCATTACAGAGATCGCCCGTTTGTGTCCAGATGTTGAATATATTACCGGCTCAGACTTAAGAGCTGTTGATAAAATTAACTCAGATTATGAAAACCTGTTTATCGATAACGAACCAACAGATATGTTTAACCGCGAGGATTATGACTTTGATTGTGTGCCGATTAACCCCCCGTTCACGTTTGCCGATGAGATGTTGTTACACCTGATAGATAATAAGATCCCGTTGATATGTCTGCTCCAGAGAACACAATACATGGAAGGCAAAGCACGTTATGAAGCTGTGTACAAAGACCATAAACCCTCTGCAATCTTCCATTTTGTTAATCGTCTTTCTATGGAGATAGAAGATAATGCAAAACTCGTTCCTTGTGGGATGATGACATTCAGCTGGCTTATCTGGGAAGCAGATTTTAAAGGTGATACAAGGGTTTTCTGGATCGCTGATGAACCGAATTATGAGAATGATAGAAGATCTGTATCTGATGGGATCGAAGTAAGGGATCTTTTGGAGTGGGATAGAGCCTTTATGTACTACAAACTGACTTGTGAGGGTTGCGGGTGTACTCATATCAGATCCAGAAAGAAAGGCTTAAAGGGCGAATGGGGAGATGTTTGCACAGAATGTTGTACGGTCCTCCCGACTAGAACCAAACAGAACAAAAGTAAATTTGACGGTCTGCATAAGATCGCATAGAAAGAAGGAAAAATGAACGAAGAACAGAATCAAGTTACTATCCACAACACAGAAGTATCCCCGGTACCAATAAAGGAAGGCTTACTTTTCAATGTAGAGGCATTTAATCAGGCATGTACTGTCGCTAAAATACTTGCAGCATCAACAATGATCCCTGCACATTTCAAAAACAACATTGGTAATTGCATTATTGCCCTTAATTATGCAGCTCGTACAGGCGTAGATCCCTTTATGGTTATGCAAAAGATGTATGTGATCAATGGTAAACCAGCAATTGAAACACAGTTACAGGTTGCACTTTTCAACGCAAGCGGAAAGTTTACCCCCCTCAGGTACAAGCTCACAGGAGAAGGAGACAAAAGGCAGTGTGTAGCAATTGCTACCGATAAACGTACTGGGGAAGAGATAGAAGGGCCAGTTGTTTCTTTGGAAATGGCAAAGCTTGAAAAATGGGGCTGTAAATGGGAGACATTACCTGAGCTTATGCTGAGATATCGATCAGCTACTTTCTTTATTAGACTTTATTCTCCTGAAACCACCTTAGGACTTTACACAAAAGATGAAATGGAAGATATTCAGAAGCACAAGCCTGAACCACAGAAGCCAGCAAGGAAACAATCACCCTTGAAATCAGTCGAACAGGCTAAAAAGCTGATCCCAAAGGCTACCACCGAGAAACCTGCCATTGAAACGACTGCAAAACCTGTTGATCCTCCAAAAGCTGAAGTAAAACCTGAACCAGTAAAGGAAGTTAAACCTGTTGCAGAGGTAAAAGCAGATGAAGCAATACCTGAAGAGGCTGCAGAAGTTACTCTTGATATGTTCCTTGAATGGCTTGCAGCTATCGGTATGAACACGGGAGCGATCAGAGTTTACAAGGCCAGAATTTCAAGTAATGTTACTTCCATTGAGGAAAGCATTAACAAGATTAAAGAAAAATCAGATATGTATTCAACCTATGAAGCTCCATCCTGGGAGGTTTAACCGTGAAGGCTTACAAGTTTGATAGTATTTTAAATTACGCACCTAATCTTGCGTTTTCCTGGTCAACGTTTAATTGCTGCCTTCCTGAATTGGACGGATGCCCCCGGATGTTTTGGTTCAGGAAGAACCCAGAAACCAAAAACCTCGGAATTATTGAAGATGCTCACCTATTCATGGGCAGGGCAGGTCATGAAGTAATCGAAGCTGAAATAAATCACCGATTTAACGAAGGCCCTGAACCTGATATTAAAACAATCGAGGAAAAACACCATCTTAATGAAGCTGATTGTAGAGATCTTTCATGGGCTCTTCATAACTTCAAAAAGAATGATCCCCTGAAAGACTATGATAACCCTGTTGCAGAACTTGAAATTGCAATACGTGAAGATGGCACCCTTTGCCCGTGGATGGATGATAAGGTTTATTTCAGGTGTAAGCTCGACGGATCAGAGTTAATCACCACAGAAGGCCATGTTAAGCCGAATAAAGCCCTTATTGACGATTGGAAGTTTGGAAGACTGATCCAGCCTTCACCGATCCAGCTTAACCTTTATGCTTGGATGCTGCGATCAATGTATCCAACCCTTGAATCGTTTGATGTTTCAGCTTATTTTGTGAGAGAAAACAAAGAATTTTCAGAAACTTTCACAGATAAAGACTGTAATAATGCTGAACTATGGGTTAAAGAGAAGGTGGATTACATAAGAACCCTTGAAAAGTTCGAAGCTAACCCCGGTTATGATTGTCAGTATTGCGAGTTTAAACATCTTTGTAATGACCACGCCGTTTTAAAGACTGATACCCCTGAAAATATCCTAAAGGTACTTTCTCAGGCAAAAGCTTTTGTAAAAGGTGTTTCTTCGATGATGAAGGATGAGCTTAAAAAGGTTGATATTGTTAGAACGGGCAACATGTTCGCTGAAATGAAGCCCTCTGAAACAAAATCTGTTGCATTGCTTCCCTTTGTTCAGTTAATAGCTGATTCAAAAGGCGTAGATGATGAGCTGGAATGCTGGAAAGCTGCAGCCGGATGCCTAAGAATCGACACAACATCAAAAGAATACAAGCAATTAATGAAAGATCCCGATCTTGCTGAGTTTGTGGGCGACATAACAACAGTTAAAGTTTCCAAAAGGCTTTACATCGGACGTGTAGAAGAAGAACCTCACAGAATACCGGACATGAAACCCCTGTTAATTGAAAATAAAAGTGATGTTGAAGCTCCAGAAAAAAAAGAAACCACTGAACCAGATCCAGACCTTGTTAACATCATCTTTGACACTATAATGTATGACACTTTCACACCTAACAAGATCGCTGAAGAGTTTGAACTCACTTACAATGAGGCATGTGAGATCATCAATTGCCTGGTGAGAGAGAAGAAGATTCTCAATGTTTCAAAGTTGACATACAAAGCAACCCGGGGATTCTTGCCTCTTCCTGAAGTGGCTGATCCGGTTGAGGCTGGAGAGCTCCCAGAGATTGAATTCCCAAAAGACGAATTCAACAAGCTTTGCAAGGCCAAGGGCTTTGACACCGCCTCCAAGAATGCTCTGATACACAGAAAGACCTTGAAGAGGATCAGGAGCATGAGAGGGGCAACTCAGGACGAATTGAGGAGTCTTTGTCATTACCTTCTCCTGAATGAAGATTCAGAGATCCAGACAGCTATTGACGCCGGGAAGGAAGATCTCGAAAGTTCAAAAAAGCATGCGGCCCCGATCAACTCGACAGACTGATCGCGCTGAACCTGAAGGCTCTTGAGTCCTCTGAAGATGGTCTTCAGAAGGCTCAGAAGCCTGAAACAATCAAGGGCCATGAGAATAATGTGAACGGTTACAACCATATTTTGAAAGAGCTCAAGGAGCTAAGAGAGGGGATCTGAATGTTAAAGGAACAGATCAAACTCCAACTGAAGAAGACCAAGGAAACCAACAAGAGGCTGGCAAAGAGGCTGGCAGACAAAGAACAAGCGGTCAAGAATTTGATTGCTGACAATTTGATTCTCTCTGAGAGGTCAAGGAAGAGCGATCAGAAGTTGCAGGACCGCCAAGAGAGAGCCAGAAAGAACGACAACATTCAGATTGAGAAGGTTGAAGGACTCCACAAGGAGATCAAAGACCTGAGAGAAGGACTGGAAGAGAGCGCCGGCCATATAGCAGGAGCCAGAAACTATCTTGATGAAATTTGTGAGATGCTTAATTTTGAAAAGAGGGAAGGGTTCTCAATTGAGGACATGTCAATTCAGATCAATAGTTTCTTGAAGGGCCACTCCCTTGAAGGGTCCAAGAGCAACCTTGAGAAGCTGGTTTCCCTTGCCAAGGAGTTTGGGCTCTCTGGCCATGGTTTAGCAAAAATGGACTTCAACCAGCTCATACTCCTCCTCACAAGTAAGGCCGGAGACTATAACCATGTTGAAGGTCTTTATTGGCGAAACCTCAAGGATCATGAAGACCTCAAAGAGAAGACCACTGAAGACAAGGTTGAACTTGAAGCATGGAAAAAGAGATCCAAGAAGTTTGAAGAGCTCCAGAAGAGGACCCGGGATCGCATGATTGAAATGGAAGGAAAATATCTCAAGGAGAGAGGCATGGTTGCAACACTTATGAGGTATAACCTTGAAGATTAAGATCACGATCCCGGCCATGGAGGTCAGGACCTACAACAAGAAGCTCAAAAAGTTTGTAACCAAGAGCTTCATTGGTGGCTATGTTTCTTCACTACGCGAGAAGAGAGGCTCTGGAAGAGCTGAGAAGAGAGATGCATGGTATTGGCATGCTTACAGACACTTGCATTCATTCCTCAGCTGCAATGACCTATTACCAGAGAACCCTCACAAAGAATCAGGCTGGAAGACTACAGTTCAAGCCTATCATGATAACCGGGTCCACATGGACAGCGGCAACATCTTGAAGGGGCTGGAGGATGTTCTGGTCTGGAAGATCAACGGGAAAGGGAAAGGAACCTTCTTCTTCAATGACGATAAACTGACAGCCGGAGAATATAAAGAAGCGAAATATTGCAAGGACAACCCCCGGGTTGAAGTGACTATTGAAAGGAAAGAAGACCATGGAGCCTGAGAAATTTATCACAGAAAGACATGACCCTGAACAGTATGAAATGTATCTTCAGGGCGTTCCAAAGAAGAGAGAGCTCTTCAGCGATCATCAATTTGTGAATGCTCCAGACCTTCTCAGCGCGGAAGAGGTTGAAGTCCTTTGCCGTAAGAGCTACCAGTCCAGCCTTGACAGACACGGCAAGAAGCCCAAGGTCAAGATTCAGATTGATGAAGGAGTGAAGTTTGAAGGCCAGCTTGACAAAATGGGAGAGAGTTTCTTCTTTGCCAAGGCCGGTGAAGAAAATTTCCTGATCATAAAAGGCGTCAACTTTGTGACCAAGAGCCAATTGACAGCCGTTGAATTCTTGGACGTTCAAGAACTGGCTGAAGTTATGATTGAGAAGTTTTCAGAATAGTAATATATTAAAATTTGAGGGCATCGGCTTTACTCACATTGAGCCGTTATAAGTCCCTCACTGAATCAATGTGATAATGTGAGAAAGGGGATCCGCATGTCGAACAAACCAACAAGAGCAGAACTTGCAAAGAGTTTGCACGTTGCAGAACAACAGAACTTGAGCCTCAGACTTCTCAACGGTGGACAAGAAAAAGACCTTGAGAAGGCCCACAAGACCATGGAAAGAGGATTCAGAAAGAATCACAAAACAATTGCAGGTCTGGAGAAGGTTCTGGAGGAGAAAGAACTGAAACTGCAGAGAACTGAAGCCTTGGTTGAGAACCTTGAGAGAGGGCTTAAGCTTGTTGAAGACAAAAAAGAGAACGCCTTCAGAATCACCGCCGAATACAACAAAGAGATCCGGGATCTGAAGGAGAAATTTGAAGATGCTCAAGGTTATATTAAAGACTATGAGGCGGCAATCAAAAGACTTGAAGCTGAGGTCGAACAAACAGAGGTCAGCCGCCAGAAGATTCATGAGAAGCTTCTGAGGACTCAACACAATTTCAGGAAATCAGCCGCGCTCAATGACATAATGAGAGAAGAGCATGCCTCCCTGAGGTTGTCCTTTGCTGACCGGCTCTCAATTACCTCTGATTATAGAATGCTGAAACTTGATGAAGAGCCGCTTCCATTGCTTGACGTTCCATTCTAGGGGGACCAGTGGCAACCAAAGAACAAAAGAGGATATACAACCAGACATACAAGAGATCCGTTCATGGGTTGCTGGCTAATCTTTACAAGTCAATGAGGGATTGTTCCCGGAAGAGAAAACACCCTCTCCCAACAATGACCTTGAAACAGTTTCAAGCATGGGCGATCATGGGGCCAAACTTCATCACCCTTTTTGGGGTTTGGTGCTCCTCGGGATATTGCGCCGATCTGAAGCCTTCAGTTGATCGGCTTGACGTTGGGAAGCCGTATATCTTCAGTAATATGAGGATCATGACTTGGGTTCAGAATAGGGAATTAGAATACCAGAGAAGGAGAGCTCTCTCTGGTGGAAATGGAATTGCTGAAAATGAGTAAAAAAGGCTGGATCAAACTTCACAGAAAAATTGAAGATAATGGTCTTTGGTTGCTTGAAAAATTCACCAAGGGGCAAGCATGGATCGATCTGGTTATGCTTGCCAATCATGAGCGCGGCTTTGCCAAGACAAAGAACGGGGCCATGAATGAGATCCAGCGCGGTGAGTGTGGCTGGTCTGAGCTTTCTCTTTCAAAGCGGTGGATCTGGAGTCGTGGCAAGGTCAAGAGGTTTGTCGTTTACTTAACAGTACAACAAATGATACAACAAAAAATAGTCTCAAACCAAAGTATAATCACTATCTTGAACTATGAAGAGTATCAGACGGACAACAAACAGGACAACAAACAGGACAACAAACAGGACAACAAACAGGACAACAAACAGGACACAAACAAGAACAATAAAGAATTAAAGAATGAGAAGAAGAAGAAAGAAAGCCTCTCAGGTGACAAACCAAAAAATCAAAAGTCAACCTTCTCAGAATATTACCCCAAGATTCTTGAAATCTGGAACGACATTCAAACAGAATGGAACCTCTCAGGCCCAAAAGGGAACAAAGCGGCTGAGAAATCAATCAACCGATACCTCAGAGAGGCCAAGGACGGTGAGAGGGCTCTCAGGGCTCTTGAGGGACTTCTGATCAATGAGCCTTCAAAATGGCACACTTCAAAGAAGAAAGTCTGGAAACTGGAATGGTTTTTCAGGCTGAAAGATTCAAACTCAAACTACGTTGACCGGGTCCAGAGTCTTCTTGACGGTGAGTTCTTTGAGGAGAACCAGACAACCTTCAAGAAAGACCTTCCAGAAACTAACAACATTTTTGCTCAAATGGTGGCAAGTGGAGAACTCGATGAATAAAATTGAAAAGCTGACTTCCTTAGTTGAAAGGATTGAAGCCCTTGAGGGGAAGCAAGATATTGAAGATACTCACAAAGAAGCCGCTCAGATTGACCATGAGGTCATAGGCTTTGTTGATGAACTTGAAGCTTCAGGATTTGAGACAGCCTCAGCCGCCGCTGATGACTTGAGAAACCTCTGGAACGGTTCAAAATATTATGGCTATTGCCTCAACGGCTATGAATAGAGGGTCCAATGAATAAAAAAGAAACCGCTCAGGTTTTGGCTGTTGTGACCGTTGAATATTACAATGCTTTCAAGGGCCTCTCCAAGGCTGACCTCAAGGCAAAGCTGAACCTTTGGGAGTTCCAGTTCAAGTCTGATAATTATGAATCAGTTTCAGCGGCGGTCAATGCTCATATTGCTTCAAACAAGTGGCCCCCGAAAATATCAGAGCTGAAGGCCCTGTTGACTGAACAGTCCTTCCCTTCTCTCAAAGAGAGCGCCGGGGAAGCTTGGTGCTCTGTTCTCAATGCCGCCTCAGAATGGGGAAGGTATCAATTCTTGAGAGCTGAACAAGACCTCTCACCAGTTGCGGCAAGGGCGGCAAGGGCGACTGGCTGGACCAGAATTTGCAATTCTCAGAATGTTGACCTCCTGAGGGCTCACTTCCTGAAAATATACAGAGAACTTCATGAGAGAGTGAAGGTTGACCTTCAAACGGGGCAGGCAAACCATTCACAGCTAATTGGCCCCCCTGAAGTGAAGCTGATTGAACAGGTTATTTGTAAAAAAACAAAATAAATTGATCAAAGGGGTTGCAATATCAACCGATATCGTTTATGCTTAGTTATCGGAACTTAAACAACGCTAATCAAGGGAGAACCAAATGAGAAACGAAATCAGAAACAACACAACAATAACAAATGTTGACTTTCGCGATATGGATACATTCGTAATCGCTGATGTTGAGTACAGGGGAATTACTTACAAGTTCTGTGAATATTACACAGATGGAAGATGTGACAGAAGCAACGATGCCCACAATCCCAACGTAGGCCATGGTTGCGAACTGAATGAGTTCTTTGAAGCCGAAAAGAACAGGACTGAAGGAACTTTTGACGCTAATGAAGCAATGGCATTTGTAAAAGACATGGTTGATGAAGAGTTGGCAAGCGTTGAATAGTTGAGAAGTAATTTCTTTATTGTGATATACTAAAAAATAAAACCCTCGGAGCTTTAGCTTTACTGGCGTTGGCTATGTCAGTCTCCGAGTTAAACTAACGCCAAAGCGCCAGAAAGTGAGGCTATATGCCACAAAGAACACCATTTAAAAGTAAACACTTTGACCTTCCTGAAGGCTGGAGCGTGGATCACGTTGCAATCCCTCCCGGACATGCCACCGTTAGAACTACCGCTATTCGTCCTTATAGGGTTTGTGTTCACGAGAATGAATTCATGTACACTCAAGGGATTGCTGGCTATTACTCTAATGAGTTGCAGGTTATTAACTCAATCAAACAGGCTGAGGAGCTTTC
>Ga0307980_1000574_pt1 | contig 16952 bp, 13 predicted proteins | sample OrgLakmetage1060_FD_201817 | JGI IMG/M metagenome (GOLD analysis project Ga0307980, IMG submission 201817) | Saline water microbial communities from Organic Lake, Antarctica - #1060 | ecosystem: Environmental > Aquatic > Non-marine Saline and Alkaline > Saline | place: Antarctica: Organic Lake... | reverse complement strand
TTATCAATCACTATATTCGTGTCCTCTTTCTTATATTTAAAGTATTTGTCATAGGCCTGATTATATATACTAGGTTTGCCCCGGTAAGTGATCTGGCCCTCGTTTTGCAATATTAGACTATAAATATCCCGGCCTGTATAGACCTCTTGTTGGGCCAAATCAGGCAAGAATGTGGTGGTCGCAAATAACAGGGCCGCCGTATATCTATTGATTTCAGTGGCCATTGATAAGATGGCACTGCCCACAATAGAGTCGTCTACAGTGCCTATCAAAAGTGAGCTGGGCCCGTGCTTTATAATCATGCTTTTGGGGCTGCTCAGCTCGGCAATCTCACTCCTGCTGCCAACTGAAGGCACAAAGAAACCATTCATGGCATCCCCATCAAAGTCGGCTGCATATAGAGGGCATACAATCACATTCATCAACAGTGTATGCACATTTGGGTCCGAGATAATTACCACTTCCATCGAGGTCATATTAGAGGACATAAGTGATGGTTGGCGATTAAATATGAAATAATCGCCATCAACTAAATCCCGGCTAATGGTGTCCCCGTTCTCGAAATTAATGTTGTCTTGGCTGCTCTCAATGATGAAAGATTCACCATTGCGTTTGGTTATCTTGGTGCAGCCTGGGTACTTTTTCCGGCCGTTTGTAAAATACACCATGAGGCGCTCTCTATTATATTCTTGCAAGGTCTCATCTATTTGGATGATCTTGGCAAATTTGACAGGGATGCCCACTTGGTTAAGTTTAAGTTTTGGATCGCCAGAAATAATCGACCGGCAAGTGAAATTAATACGCTTACCAAGCAAGTTTTTCCTGAGGCGCCCGTCTTTTCCTGTGACCCTCGTGGCCATAGATTTAAACCTTGCTGCCTCTGGATTATTGGTCTTTTTGGGCATCGTGGTCATCACAAAATTCCAACCATTGAGGTCCAGGATATTATTCTCTAGCACATTACCTATTTCCTCTGGCATCACACTGGGGATCTTGTTATTCTCTTTGATAATCCCCTGGAGGGCTATAGTTATTTCATTGCCCACAGAGCGCTGGAGGCTTGATACTCGGTTCTCTGGCCTAATAGTATTTGGGGCCACTCGCATCTGCTTAATTATCAGCTTACGAGGATGAGATTTGATAGACATCCCAAATTTCTCGACTGTCTCATTTTCCACTCGGCTAAAGATCTCATAGATGTCATCTGGCAAAAGGATCTGCATCTTCATTTCCTCGGCGCTGCTTTCACGTATCTTCTTACGCCTGTCCCGCATGTTAATCAGGGGCATCCTGTGCTCTTTGTCAAAGATTACATTGGGCTGAATTGTCTTGCAATTCTTGCAGATAATACGCCCCTCTTCACGGTAAACATACTTATTTTTAACATATTTAAACCGCAACTCTGGGGGGATATGTGACATTTTATCTAGGTCCGCTATGGGCGACCCACACTCATGGCATATCTCCTTGAGCCAGCGAATAATATATGCATAGAATAAGCTAGAATTGACCCGTGCATTGAGGTTAATTAGGCCAAAATGACCTAGGCAGCTAGTCTTGTTATTAAGGCAAGTCTTGCAGGTTAGGTCATACCTAGTGGTCCCCATACGGAGGTCGTAGAGGCCATAATCAAATGGCCTGCCATTTTGATATAACTCTTGCCTCTGGACATCCACCACAGCATCCTCCCGGTTTTCCTCATCACCGGCCAGGGAGAACCTCACAGCCTTAATTCGAGCCAAAGGTAAGTTCATTTTCAACAAGTTATATATGGGTATTTAAAATTTATATTGAAATTCATTTTTGTTGTTATTATCAATTTAAAAAATGACGCCTTCATATATAACCATGGACCTTCGCCCAATGCCCATTGATACCACTAGCCCCGAGGTAAGGGGCCTTGAACGCCGCCTAAATAGGCTTGAACGCAAATTCGTGGACCTCACAGAAAAGATAGAGAGTATACTCGGTGATATGAGCAAAAAAATAGATGCAAATAGCAATGATCGTGGCCAATTGGCCCTTGCCTTGGACTCCAAGCTAGAGGCCAATTTCAGCAAGGCCATGACCACTTTATCAAGCAAAATAGAGAACGCATACGAGGCCAATATGAAATATTCAACCATTGGGGAAATCGAGCAATATATGTATGACCAGGCCGGAGAATATTTACGGGGCAAAGAGCCCAAAACAAGGGGCGCAATGGTCATGAGTAGCCCAGGCAGCTCATATGGAATATATAGACCAGGGGGCTCATATAGGTCAACCAGGCCTAACTTTTAACGACCAAGCGCCTAGAGCTGTTTTTTTTGAGTATTTTATCACGCAGCATAACCAACAGGGGCCTGTTATCATTGATCACAGCAATATAATATTTAGAAGTGTATTCCACGAGGGCCCCTTCTGAGGCCTTAAAATAATGATTGTTTCGGCATAGAAGTATCCCTGGGTCATTTTGCGCCTGTGTACACCTGGCTAAATCACTCAAATAAAAAAGGTGACCGGCACATTTGGGGCACTGTTTGCCACCCTTGTATGCCCTGCGAAGTGATGCCAAATGCTCTTCAGTGGTTATTAATCTAATTAATATCATTGGAATCTCCTATATAAGCCAATTATATAATTATGAGAAATAATTATATGTGTGTTACTCATAGTCCCTTGGCTCAAGATTTATAACATGGGCTCTAACTGGCTTGCCGTCCTTAGAAAGGTCCTGATAGGTAAGTGTTAATTTCCGGCCCTTATATTTGTGTTCAAAATATGTTTGGCCCCCATCTATTTTTTCGCCCATTTTCTTATATAGGGCCTTGCTTTCTGGGTCACTCACATTTTTCATCGAGGCCTTAAACTGAAGCCCCTTATCCGTCTCAAATATGAATATAAGTACACCTTGGGCCTTCCCTTTTTTGCCCGTGGTATAATCTACCACTTTGAATTCTGCGTCATAATCTGGTTTAACCTTGATTATACCATTCGATCTATAATTGTTATGAGAGTATTTGTAGGGCTCTGGAAGCCTTAGAATCAGGCCTTCATATCCGGCGCCCAGATATTCCTCGTATTTAGCGTCCATTTCGGCCCGCGTTTTCACTTGTTCCGTTGGGGCCAAATGTAAATATTTGGACTGTGGCGGGCAGCAGTGCTCAAAATACTCGCCTAATTCGGCCTTACGATGGTCAAATGGCATTTCTATGCCAGGCCAAAATACATCAAATATATAATAATGGATATTATCTTCGTCTAGGGCCTCTTCTTTGGCCTCTAATTCCCTGCGTGAAATGCCTGAGATATCCTGGAGCTTTTTACCATGCAAATAGAATTCGCCGTCCAAATAAACCGGGCACTCAGTATAATTCTGATATATACAAGTGAAGAGGGCCTTTAGCTCTGCTTTTAGATGCCCCATTTGCTTATATTCCTTACAGAAACGGCTATAAACAAAGGCCCCTTGAACATCCCCATCTGGGCCCGTAATTGGCGTTGAAACTAGCCGTACACCATCATATTTGGGCTGTACAAATATTGGGCCCTCGGTCGTGAAATCCACTTGGCCCTTTTTATAATTCTCGAGGCGTTTGCCGGCCATTGGAGGGTACATTTTAACGGCCGTAGAGGTGCTTACGGGCTTTCCACGGGCCGACCTAAAGCGCTTCCTGTAGCGCCCATAAGCCTCTATGAGGGCCTGTGTAAATGGGCTGGTCTCATTCTTTTTGCCCTTGTTTTTACCATCATACATAATCACTGGCTTGAAATCAGCCAGCTTGCCATCGTCACCTATTCTGTATTCGATGATTATACAGGCAATGAGGTCTTGCGGGAGTTGATGGGCAAATTCGAAATAACTGGGGGCAATTTTGTTGAATTTGACGGCTGAGAGGTCCCCAGAGGCCACTTTCTGGGCGTGTCGTTTATTAAAAACGGCCACTTTAAGCCGCCAGTATTGGGGCTTGCCAGCAGAATTCTGGCTGGTTATTTGGGGTAACTCATATGCCGTCCTTTCATCGTTTAGCTCACCAGGGAGCTCTTTATACAAATTCTGTAGACTTCCTGATTTTGTGAGTTCCATTTTGATATTCACTGGGGCGTTCATTTTTTAATAGAGAATGGTGGGCTGGTTGCCTAGCTGCCCCCCCCCCCCTGCGCGAAGTGAGATTCCCCTTTAGGGAATGGGCCAGTGGCCCGCCTACTTTCTATTATAAACACGAAAAGGCAGATAAAAAATGTCATCAAATCCATTCAAATCAAAAGATAGATATTACGGTGGCCCACCGGCCCCAACAAAGAAAGGTTTCACCGTAGAAGAGTATAGGAAATCAGAATATGAGATTATGAAGAGGGCCAAGGAACGAGTTTCCACAGATTATCACGCACATATAGCAGATAAGATAAAAACTGGGGGCATTGATGAGGGTTATGTAAGTGAGCCTTCTGGGCCCACCAAAATCACTGATTCAGACGGCCAAAAAATAATTATACCCCAAATACCAGCCCCCCAGGTTAAATTCCCTGGCTTCCAGGACCATTATATGGAATTTGACACAAATAATCTTGATGGCACAAGCACCATCAGCCGGGGCGAGCTCATCTTTGACATATCCAAAATCCTGGACGTGAGTAAACTAAATAATGTCATAGAGATGTACATTTACCCCTTTTATATACCAAATATAATTACGCCGGCCACCAAGCCCGTGTATTTCTTTTACAAGCGCCTAAATATTTTGGTTGAGGAATTCAAAGGAAGCTCATTTGTGTCGACTAACGGCCGGAAATTCCACTTTCCTATGCTTGTACAGTCCCGTGGAATTGCTAATTTATTGACGCCAGATAATGATGATGGCAAATTCACATTCTCAAATGCCAGTGTCGAGGCTAATAAGCTTACTTTTGTATTTAGGGCCCCAGAAAAGCCCGTTAACTTCGCCAAGACATCATATTCATTCACCACAGTTGCAGGCTCAAATCCAGGCCGTTTAACCCTAACTGAGGGCCATGGAGAAACTCTGGCCTCGGAAGTGGCGGTCTATATCACTGGTTTTGCATCAAATGACAGCACTATAAATACACTCATGAACGACCCAGATGGTATAATGGTAACAGCCTCTGCGACTGATGAATTCACTTTGCCAAATACATTTGATTTCACTGGCTTTGGAGCAGTAACTGGCACAGTTTTTATAGCCGTCAGACGTTTCAGTTTCAGGGTACGCTTTAGAGTAAAATCAGAGGCCGCCAATGGCATCTTGGCAGTCTCTGATTAAATCCAGGGCCTTTATAAACATTTCATCAAATGTGCATTCTGCCCCATGCATTTTATATTTGAACTCTCCTAAATTGCTCATAAGCTGCAAGAAATTAACCACATCCGCCGGCTTGCCAGGGTAGGCGTTGAATGATAGATCATTTTCATCGATGAATACCAATACGGGGTTGGACCCAGCACTTTCTATTAATTTGACAGTGCAAGTGTATTTTTGTAGCTTAGTTATTACCTTGGGAGTCATTGTTGTTAATTAAATTCATGACTTAAAAAGGAAATGGAGAAAGCAAATGTAGATGAAGCGTTGATCAAAGAAGTCTCTGCTGGGATCGCCCTGTATCTCTTCTTAGATGACGGGCGCAGTCTGGTTGATGAGCGGGCAACTATATACGAGGCCCTCAAAAACTTGGATGACTATTTCGGGGCCAAAATGACCCTTAAAAAGGTCCCAAAAAGCCGGGCCTTGAACAGCTCTGAGTTTGGGACAGTTATTGAATGGCTCAGGAATTTGGGCCTAAACTGCCGTGTGAGCTACTGGCGCGGAGAGTTGCCAGTAATAATTGCATCAACAGAAATATGTGATAAACCCAATTTTTGCGGGTCAAGCAAAGGTGTATTTGCCTTCCAAGAATTCCCAGATGAGGGGTCGTTGAAGGACCCCGCACCCCCAGAAGATATCACTTTGGCCGTGATGACAGATGGTATATATGCGCTCTCAGTGGGCAAAAGCACTTATTATGGCACAAATGTCGAGGAATGTCTATTTATCTTTGACAGCAATCTCCAGGGCAAATTGGCCGACCTAGAGGCCTTCGAGAAAGCGTATTCGGGCCCATCAATAAGTGACCCGGGCCTTCAGTCTAAAATAACCAAGTATTTCACAAAACATAGCTTCGATTGCCCTCTTGTATTTTATGATATAGACAAAACATATTATCATGAAGGGCATACTGGTGGCCTTTAATGGCCTTTCTTCTTAAATAGAGGCCTTTAATGGCCTTCAATGAAATTACCCCCCCTTTTTTTTATCAAGCAAAAACCCACAGTTTTTTTACCCCTTTATATATATGTCATATCCAAAATTACCTGATATCCTGGCCGATGAGAATATTCGGGCCTTTTTGGACGACTTACACCACCGTAAAGAATTCTGGCAATTAAAGGGGGATGAGGCCAGTTATAATTTCAGGGACCCAGGCAAAAAAGACAGTGTCATAGACAGCTCATTACGCATACATAGCCATCAACTTTTTGTTCGTAATTTCGTTAATCCCAACACATCTTATGATAGGCTTTTGCTGGCCCATCAACCGGGTACAGGGAAAACCCTGGCGGCCATCAAAATCGCAGAATCATACATTGATATATATAAAATGATCTATAAGCTGAACACTGTGAAATATGGCCGGAATTTCCAGGGGCGAATTAAATCTAACAAGGAGACCCCCACAGTGTTTTTCTTGGGCTTTACAAAGAATAATATCATAAAGGAGCTCCTAAAGTATCCAGAACTGGGATTTATTACCATACAAGAGAGATATGAGCTTGAAGAGCTCCAAAGACAGGCCAAGAATAGTATTGTGGATAACAAGCGCTACAAAGAATTCTATTCATTGATTAAGAAGCGCATTGTGAACAAGCATCTCGGGGGCTTTTATGAATTCTATGGATACCAGGAACTCGTTAATAGGCTTTTTATATCAGAGGAAATCAATCTAACGAGCCTTGAAAAGCAGGCAAATAAATTTATGCCTGATGGGGCCGAGGTAGATATCGAGGACATAGATGCGGGGGCTGAAGGGGCCGAAAAAACTGATGTAAACCGAGGCGAGGCGAACACCAATAGGAGAAACAAAATAGATAGAGGTGATAAAGGCGAAACAAGCACCAGTAGCGACGGCCAGGCCATAAAAAGCCTAGAGGACCTTATCCATGAAAATATAAAGAACAAGAAGATACAGGTAAATACTAACCTCTTGGCCCGCTTTGAGGACTCCCTTATAATATGTGACGAATCTCATTATATGTATAATTCTTTCATGAAAAATAATTATGGGGTGGCCCTGCAATATTTAATTGACACTGTCAAAAATTGCAAGCTGGTGCTCCTCACAGCCACACCAATAAATAACATGGCCCCAGAGATAATTGACGTCCTGAATTTCCTGCTCCCAAAAGACCATAAATTAAATAAAAAAGATTTCTTTGTTAATAACAAGGAGGCAAAGCCAGGGGCAATCGACAAAATAGCCAAGCTATCCTTTGGGCGCATATCCTTCTTGCAGGACGTCAACCCATTGTATTTCCCGGCCAAAATATACCCTGGCAAAATCAGGAAATTAAGGACCCCATATGAAGGCCTAAATGAGATTCCGTACCTTAAATTCATAGAATGCCCAATGAGTGACTTCCAATACACCACATACCAGGCATTCTTGGCAGAGACAGGTCAAACAGAATCAGAAGAGCGTATTATAGTTTCTACATCATGTAATGCTATAAATGATATTATATTCCCAAACCCAGAAGAGAGGGTTGGAGGCGCAGATATAGGCCTGTATAACAGTAATAAGATCAGGACTGGTTTCAATAATAGCAAAAAAAGCTGGCGGGAGAAAATGGGCCTGGAAATATACTCTGTTGGGGCAAATATGACTATTTACTCGGGTAAATGGCTGGCCAAGGAAAACCTGGCCAAATATTCCTCTAAATACTATAATATGGTGGAAATCCTTGAGGGGGTCTTTAAAAATGGCTTTGATATACTGGCAGACCACGAATCCGAGTTGGATGTCTATCAGTCATCTGAAAAGGTAATGATTTACCATAATAACATCCGTATGGGGGTCATTATTATACAAGAAATAATGAAGGCCATGAATATCCTGGACGAGCATGGGTCGCCCTCAGAATTGACCAAATGCACATTCTGTGGTGGGCCAATGGGGGTCCATGAGGCGTTTATAAAGGAAAATAACCTACGTACACATGCCTTCACGCCAGCAAGATTCGTGATTATTCATAGTGAGATCGACCCGGCAAGTATAGATAACTCAATAACCAAGTATAATTCGCCAGATAACACATATGGGGGCAATTATAAAATATTAATCGGCTCCAAGATGATCTCAGAAAGTTATGATATGAAAAGCATCAGGCATTTCATAATTACAAGCGTGCCAATGTCCATCTCTAAACTAAATCAATTATTGGGGCGCGGTGATCGTAAAGGCTCCCATATTAACCTCCCACAGGCTCTGAGAACCATCACAATATACCCCCTTTTAACAGTGCTACCAGAGAAGGCAAAAGGCCCCAATCTTATATCATCAGAAGAATACAAATATTTGACAAAAATGAGTTATTATATGCTATCCCAGAAAGTCTTGAGTGCTGTGTATAGTTATTCTGTGGATTCTGTTATCAATAGGGATATTGTTATGCCCCCAGAGCTCCGGGCTGAGTATTTCCCAAATAGCGGGCTGGGTCCTTCCCAAAATGGGCCTTCTAATAATGGTGGGCCTAATAATGGCCAGTACGGGGTACAAAATAGTCCGCAGGCCATCTTACGGGGCCTTTATTTCGACCCGGCAGTCACAGCCCCAGAGATAAACGCCGATCAACTGAACCTCTCTACATTTATAGCATATAATTATGTCAAAGAAGAGATCGAGAATATTACTTATGTGATTAAAAGGCTTTTCATTGAGTCTCCTGTATGGACCCTTGATGGCCTGTGGGCCAAGGTAAAAGCCCCCCCATTTGGCCTCGAAATTAACCCAGAGCTTTTCCAGCGCGAGAATTTCATAATCGCCCTGAATAATTTCCTGGAGCAAAATCAGACGGTCATAGATAAAAATTTAGAGCTAGATCTGGCAAATAACCTCATCTTCGAAAGAGTATACGCCTCATTATTCTTTGACCCAAATAACTTTTATATATACAAGAATAACGTGCGAAATAAGATACAACAAGTGGGCAAATATTACATTTTATTTCCTGTGAATATAGAGAATGATTCACAGGAAATAATCAAGGATATAGATATCTTTACAAGAACAAATGTAGAATCCAAGGAAGTGATAATTGATATGGCCCAGTGGAATTTGAGGGTAAAAATAATCCAAAATTTGGAATCCAGATATAGCAAATTTGTGTCTAAATATTCAGACGTGAGATCAAAGGAAGAACTGGTAGAAATATTAGAATACTTATCTGATACATTATTAGAGTATATTTATTATAAAGTGATCTCGGAGATAGTTGAGGCAAAAATGAAAGGCCATAAACTAAAAAATAGAAAGTTCTTTTATATAATGATAGAATTCCTGGCTGATTTCGATGGTATTGTATATTTGCGTGAAATAAGGAATTATAACCAAAATGGGTCTACTAGGGCCAGCAATAAAAACTCCCAGCAATCCAATAATTTAAGTGAGCTCATATCAAGTGATTTACCTGATGATCTACCAGTGGGGTATTTAGTGTCCGAGGGTATATTAATTAATATAAATGGCAATTGGAGCACTGTGAGTAAATCTACACTGGGTCGGCAAGTGGATTATGAAGAAAGTAATATTTTGATTGGTTATTATGAATCATTTAACAGTAATAAGAATAAGTTTAAAATAAGAAGCCCTATACAGAAGATACAGAACGTGGCATTTGAATCTGATAGTAATAACTTGGACTTACGTAATTTTGAAAGGGGTATAGTTTGTGAAACCAAGAATAAGAATGCCCTGTTGCATTATGCCCAGGCATTGGGCCTCAAGGTATTTGCGGGGCCAAAAAGTGCCAGGTCCAAGACAGGGAATATCAAAATAAGGAATGTTTGCTTGGCTATTCGTGATGAGCTTTTGCGCCGTGAAATAATCGAACGCAAAAAGAAATCCAAGGTAAAATACTTTTACTTTTGGTATGATAATCTGCCCATTATAAGTAATATAGTGAGCAACCAAAAGCCCACAGAAAAAATAGGGGAAATTATTCAAAATGCTGATATGGGATCATTGATTAAAGCCAATAAAGGCTTCCATGGGATCACTGAATAATTTATACTTATTAACCAAGACGTGGAGCATTATGCCTATGGCCTTTTCTTGGTCATATTTGGCTGTGGCGGCATCATAGTTATTTATGTTAATGGCCCTGTATATTGAGGGCAACAGGCGTTTATGGCTCATATGTTTAATAGCCAAATTATACATGTCCTTGAAATTATCTATGGCCTCTATTTTCTTGAGCAGGCTGCTAAGATAGGTTTTTTGGACCTCATTATCTGGGGGCAAATAATTCTTGAATGACAGGACCCCAACTGAAGTGATCAGTTTATTGAATGGAATACCCTTGATTGTGCTGTCGAAATGGGTCCTTACATAAGTATTATTTTGCACCTTCAACATTATATCGCGCGCCTCTTCTGGGTCGAAAAACTCACTTAATTTTGCCCATGTTTCCTTTATATATTTATTATAAAGGCCAGTGAGTGGCTTGCACTGTTCAGTGTTGTCAAATTTGCAATATTGATACTTGTAATCTTCGGGCCTAGTGATCAGGCTAGAATGACAAAAGCTCGAAAACCACTGGCCGTCAACAATCTCAATGTTATGCAAATAAGTTGTGTCCATGAGCAAATATTTTATGTGTTTACACAACTGGTGTTCTGTGTCATCGGTAAAAGTGAATTTAGGCGTGTAGAATTTACTCATCCAGTCTTTATCTAGGCCATATCTGTCGATTACGGCTGTTGCGAAATAAGAGGCCGAACTGGCCTTAAAATGGCTTTTAGATGGAAATATAAAGCAAATAGGGTAATTACAACCAAGGGCTATATGGAAATCCCTGTTTTGAATTGAGTCAACAAAGGTATTGAAGCCCTGAGCATGCAATTTTTTCATCAATTCAAACCAAGGGGATGAGTAAACCATGCTATCATGCTGTCCGTCGAAACTGAAACTAGGGTCATCTATGGCCTCCAATGTAAGGCTGCTGCTTATCATATCCAAATCATGGATTTTTACCCACTGATTATCAGAATTCACATTATAGATATTCCCTGATGGGCTTATCCTGTTGATTGATAAGAAAACAGGCCCTTTTTCCAATTCTGACTTGGAAAAGCCTTGTAGATAAACCAATGAAGCGTCCATATTTACTAGCCCTATTTATATTCATTTTTTTGGCTTGTTAATGCCCCTTTGGAAAGGCGCACTTTATTAATGCGCCTTTGGAAAGAGGCTCTGTATTGGCCAGTTGGTCATTTAGGGCCCTGTGCACTCATATAGCGAATGAGTGACATATACACATCATAAAATGGAGGCGCCCCCAATTATTAAAATAAAAATTTGATTCGTTATATATAAACCAAATGATCATAACTCAAATAATAGAGTTCGATTACACCACTTTCTCTATAGATACCTATATCTCTCATGATAAGCTGCAAGAGATAGACCGTATACTCAAGAATAAGTGCCGTAATAACTCTATGATCCTTGGTGTAAAAGAGATTATACGGGCCTCAGAACCCGAAATAAGTGTCCGAGGGAACACTATAGATTTTAGCCAAAAGATGATATTGTTAGTGGAGGCCATGGTTTTGTTTCCAAATGAGGTCGCTGTTGATCTAAAAGTGACCAAAGTGAATGAACAGTCCTCGTCCATTTATTTGACAAATAAACACATATGTGGTGTGCTTACAGAGGCCGAAAGATACTCGATCCAAGAAGGCAAGTTTTTGCCCATAAAGATCGTGGGGCATAAATATAACCTGAATAATGACAAGATAAATGTGATGGGTGAAGTCTACAAGCCAGAGAAGGTTAATTATGTGGCCCATTTGGCCCAGGGCTTTGTTGTGGGCGAATTGATAGGCGAACTGGATAAATATGTCCGGCCTGTAATGGCTAAAAATGGGGAACTAAAGGCCAAAATGGCTAATATATATGCATTCTTTGAAAACATACTTTACCCATTCCAGGCCAAACAAAAAGTGAGCCCAGATAGCATCATTGACCTGGAAAAAGTGGACAAGGACTATGAATTTGGGGCCGGTATATATGTTGTAGATTCCCGTGCTGGTATCACCGAAGGTATACATTATTATGCCGATGAGTGTAAATATAAGGTAGACGCCAACATGACCAACCAAAATATAAGTGAATTCTATAATATGAACAGTGGTAGGGCTGCAATTGGCCAGAACTTGATCTATTTGCTATTATATTACTCGTGCCAGCTAAAAATGCACAACGATTTCATCGAAACATTCAATGATGAAACATCTCTCGCTGAATATAAAAGGTTATTTCAGTATTATATGGCCGCCAAGAAATAATTACCTCCTCAACCCACATTTTCTATCATCAATTATTGATATTTAACCATTGGCCCCGCAATTAAGTAATTTAAATAATTACCTTTTTTTGTAAATGAATAACATGGAAGATACGGCTAGTAAAAAAGCATATATAGAAAAGAAGTTAAATAACACTAATTTGGTAGAGAAGCAAGTGGCCCAGGTGATAAAGCTTTTTGTGACATATGGATATGAAGAAATCTTCAGGTTTGAAGATTCTGGTTTATTCATAGACTTAGACAAAATACCGGGGGAAGATGAAAGATTTATGAATATTTTAAATGAATATATTATGTATATATAAATATATATGTTAGGGGAATATATAGAAGGAAATGCCAATGAGATTTCTATAGAAGGTTTACCAGAGGAACCTGGCAAGATTACTGATGTATATGGATTTGGTAGGCGAAAATCAGGGTCTAATCCTGGAAAGTATTATAATGAGTTGAGGCCCCATAAAAATTATAGTTCACTAAATGACCAATTGAAGGCTAAAGGGGCTAAATTAGCCAATAATACGGGCTTTTTGGCCCAGCATTTGGTTGATAATAATGGGCCAGAGGAAAAAGGCTTTTTATCTGATTATATTGACCAAAAAGCCCCTGTCCAAAATAAGGGCTTTTTAGCCCAGCATTTGGCCAATAATGGCGAAGGGCCAATTGACCAGCCCATGAAAGTAGAAAGCCCAGAAGGTATAGAGCAAATGCTCACTGAAACCATAGAACAAATAAACACTGAGGGTTTAGAACAGAAAGCCACTGAGGACGAGGACGAGGTAATACAGAATATTATAAAGGGAAACGAGGCCCTGAAAGAATCTTGGAAACACAAGCATAAAAATATGGGAAAAAATAAGCTGGATGATGATGAAATTTTAATTGTAGACATTGACAGTGATGACGATGATGTGGAGAATATAGGGCAGGGCTTTTCAATCCATAATTTATCTAAAGAAGCTATATTTGATGGAGGCGCGAAAAAAGAGCAAACAAAGGGGCACAGCAGGTTTTACAAAGGCCTAAATGGTAATTATAGCTCAAGCACTGCCACATATCCGGGCCTTAAAAACAAGGGCCTCCAAAGTGAAGATGATGACGAGGAGCCATCTAAATCAATACCAGATCCATCAATCAAGAAATATCTAAAAACAGTAAGTGACCATATAGACAAATAATTCTATTTCAAACGTTAAATCACGCAAAAATATATGTCGTACAATTTAAAGGTAGAAAATAAGGTAAATGTGACCGCCCAAGACATCTATCGCACAGGAAATAAAATATGGAACAGGTATAAAGAGTTAAAAAAACAGCCCTTTAAAGACAAAGATGAGCTCTTCCAGAAGATTCACGAAGAATACCGAGAATTCGCCGATACATACCCCCAAATATTGAATATAATGGTCTATCAAGACTTGTATGACAAGAAGGTATTTAAGCGTTTTCTGGCCAAACTGCAAAAGAATCCATGGAAAAACCCAAAGGAGAAAATAATTTGGTTTGGCGAGTATTCGGCAATGTTATATGCGCACGTAAACAAGGGGCGCGTGACAAAAAAGGGGGTCGAGAAATTCAAAGCAGAGCAAATAAAGAAGCTAATGAGCCAATATAATGACTATAAGTCAAATATTAAAAATACGTCGGCAGATATAGATGAGAAGTATAAACAATATGATATAGACCGTTCACGAGAGATCCTGGGCATTTTTGGGGGTGTTGTACCATCAGATAAGCTAAAAGAGATCACTGATCTGTATGAGGCCGGGGATATCACGCGTGAGGACCTGGAATATTTATTAAGTAACCTCAAGGCGGATTTGGCCGTCGTAAAAAGCGCAGTGGGGGGCTCAGAACAAAAATCGGCCCAACAAAACCCACAACCCACACCATTTAATCCTGGGGGCTTCAAATTCGAGGCCCTGGCCCTAGGAAACTGGCCCACGGATGACATGGAATTCTAATATTTCTTGTAGATCAAGAAATTCTGTTTAGGAATGTACCTAGGCAGGCTGTCGAAGAATAAATGCCTGGGTAATTTATCTTTGCGTATCTCATAAAACTTAGATTCTTTATCTCGGCATATATCAAACAGCCGGCTTTCAATATAGTCAAATAATAAATGCTTAGGCAGCCTATAATCTATGATTATTAGCTCTACGTCATTCTTTTTAGATATCTCTATTTTTTTCTCGTCATTTCTCACACGCGTGATGTAAGTATCGTATGTAAGGTCATATTCTGAGCTAAAGGTGCTGTGGTGTGGGCCTTGGGCCTCGAATGCGATGCCTAATTCGGCGCTGTAACCATCCAGTTCTAGGCGTGCGCCTTTTACTTTTAACCAATCAGGAAGTATACATGGGAATTTGGAATTGCACAGGGACTCAAAGATCATACGTATTTCATGCTCAAATTTGCTAGGCGGGTTGTTTTTGAGGTCCTTTACAACATCCACCTTCATATTGATGCCCCCAATGAAGGTGCGCCCAATATTAGCATGCACGAGGCTGATATAAACCAGGCAAATACTGGTAATAAAAATAATTACAAGTAAAAAATTAATATCCATTTATATAAAATGTTAAATAATAATTTGCTATTAAATGGAATATTATTCATTTTACTGGTGTTTTTGATGGCCTTAGCTTATAGGGCGTTCTTTGCCCTTGGCCCCGACCAGGTGCACACAGTCGGCCCCCAAAAAACTGAATCCTCGCGCATGATAGGTAAATTTGGTAGAGGTGCAGAGATGAAGAAAATCAACGAAGGACAAATTGAGGCTTGTAAAGGTGATATCAGGACATTAACAGCCCTATTGGACCTTACTTACAAGCACCTTAAAATGGTTGATTGGAGCCCCGTGGATGTGGGCCAGTTCTTGCTTAATACTAAAACGGATGAGGAATATTTCAGGCGCATATTGGAGGCCCTTGAGAAGATAAAGGGCGTGGAATTGGCCGTGGATGAAATGGGCATAAATGCAGTGGACCGCGCTCAGGCAAACAAGCATTGGCGCGAAGTCAAATTCACAGTCAAGGGTTTTAACCCCCAGAAATACCTAGATATAGGCTGTGGCAGTGGTAGTAAAACCCTGGCGATTGGCCAGAAATTCAACATTCGTCCAGAGAATATTCACGGCACAGATATACCCAATTGGGGGCATTTTGAAGAGGCCCGCAACAAGTATCTAAACTTTAAATATATAAAGGATAATAAGCTGGATTATGAGCCCGCTAGCTTTGATTTCATAAGTATATTCATGGTCATTCACCATGTACCAGAACAAGACCGCGCGGGCATTTTGGCCGAGGTGAAGCGAGTGGCCAAGCCCGGCGCTGTTATCTTGGTGCGCGAACATGACTGCCAAAGCGATGGTGACAGAATGCTCATTGACATCGAGCACTCCATATATTCGAGGTCCTACCCAGACCGAGTAGAAAAGGACTTTGTAAATAATTACTTTGCTGATTATTTATCAATAAAAACCACTATTGATTTATTCGAGAGCAATAATTTTAATTATGTTAATAGTGATTACGATTATAAGGATTTCCATAGGCGCCAGTTACAGCCCACTCGGGGTGCCTGGTTTGTCTTCAAGGCCCCGGAAAAAGCCCAGCATTTTAAAGGGCGCCGAGGAAGGCCCTCTGGCCCTGGAGAACGCAATAGACGAGACAAAAATAATAGATTTGGAAACGGTGATAAAGATTTTGGCCCCAACAAATTCACTTTGCATTAATACTTATAATCTTCATTATTGAATATTTTGATTATTTCAGGGGCGAATTTGAATTCATGACAGGCCCCCAGTTTCGAACACAATAGTGCCCCAGGGTCCACTTTTGGTTCAGCACTTTTTTTTATGGGCAGCACTTTATGGCCATTAATAAACCACCTAAATACATAAATTGGGTTGATTACACAGCAATATTTTAACAGCTCAGCAAACCCGGCCCAAAGCGCTGTGTTATATGCCCCAACGACCTTGAATCTCTTGTATAAATAAATAGCATAGACTTGGCTAACTAAATAATTATAATATTTCCCCGAATATGCATTGGTGGCTATATGGATAAATTTAGTCACTCCCAAGTGACCATCACCGTCTTTGAATTTAACCAGGCCATATTTCAAGAAGCATTTGCGCCAGGTCTGGGACAAATACCCAGGCGTATATTTATCTACGTGCTCGTGGATTTTGATATCAAACATTATCTGGGCCAAAAAACTTGACTGTGTGACCATTTCCTCGATCTTATGGAGCTCATATAGTTTCTTGGCAATTTCAGGCCCAACATCAAAAATGCGCTCAATGACCTTTGTATCAGTC
>Ga0307980_1000572_pt1 | contig 16974 bp, 26 predicted proteins | sample OrgLakmetage1060_FD_201817 | JGI IMG/M metagenome (GOLD analysis project Ga0307980, IMG submission 201817) | Saline water microbial communities from Organic Lake, Antarctica - #1060 | ecosystem: Environmental > Aquatic > Non-marine Saline and Alkaline > Saline | place: Antarctica: Organic Lake... | reverse complement strand
GTTGTCTGAGTCGTCAACAATAACCCCTGAGTCTTGTATTAATTTACCTGTTGTTGTATCAAATCTTGGAAGAGCGTTGTTTGTAGCACTTGAAGGTCCTACAACATCTCCACTACCTCCACCACCAGCTGCATCAATAGTAGCTATACCATTAGCAACAGTTGCTGTAAGTCCTGTACCAAAGTCTAGTCTATGAGTTGACCCTACTTTTGTTCCATCGTCAAGTATCTCTGCTGTTCCACCTCCTCCAAATACTCTAGGTATTGAACCTCTTATATTGTTCTCTAGGGCTAGTAGGTCTGGTACATTCTTTAGAACAGAATAATCCACAACTTCCTCAAGTGTGTTTATCTTTTTTACTATGTCTTCTGGTGTGTCTGGTGAGCCGTCTTTACCATCAGTACCATCTTTGATTGATAATTTAACAACATTAATTTCTCTCTCAACCTCTTCTTCAACAATCTTTGAGATGTTTGGTAGTTTTGGTGCTATGCCGTCTTTTCCATCAAAGTAGTCCACACCCTTAATAGGAGTCTTACCATCTTTAGCAATCTCTATCCATTCTTTTCCGTTGTATTGTAATAATTTACTCATAGTGTTATATTAATGCTATTAATGGTAATAATGTAATAAATGGTATATGACTAGATACACACCCGAAGAACTTGTTAGATTTAATAGTAAATGGATTCAGGAAGGAGAATGTCACATGTGGCAAGCCTACACCGACAAAGATGGGTACGGAACTTTCTTCTTTAAAAGACTTGGGAGAAGGGCTCATAGAGTTTCCTACTACATGCATATCGGAGATATTCCCGAAGGTCTTGTTGTTGACCACATTTGTGGTAGGGCTGGATGTGTTAATCCTGCTCACCTTAGAACACTGACTGTTAAGGAGAATAACCTTGATTCTAGAAATGTTGGTGCTATAAATGCGAGAAAGACTCATTGTAAAAATGGACACCCTTTTGATAGGAAGTACGGAAAACAAAGATACTGCTCTATTTGTCAGGCTGCCAAAAGTAAACGATTGCATCGCAAATGGAGAGAAGAAAGTAGTATTTTGTGTTAGTTTTGATACCATAAGTCGCCTTTATTAGGATTAATAGGTGGGTTCGGTCCAGTGTGCATTGGGCTTCTTCCATCTTCCCCCTTATCCCCCTTCTCTGGTTGCTTTAATGTAAATGACTTAGCTAGTCCTACTATGTCTGGTATCTGTTCTTCTAGGGATTGTATCTCTTTAAGTAGGAAAAAATCACTATCATCTGATAGTTTGGCTAGTTTCTTCTTGATGTCTGTATTCTTAGTTTCTACTCTGACCGCTTCTTCTCCAATTAGTAATTCAATTAGTTGTTTAAGGTCTGGTAGTTTCTTTTCTAGTCTTTCAAGCTCTTTAAATAAGAATACATCGCCAGAAGTCTTTAGTTTTGCTATTTTCTTCTGTCTGTCGTTTAACATATATGTTATATTATACCATATTTAAGGTGTCGGGTAAATTGTTGGGGATAACTTAGTAGACAAGTGGGGGGTAGTGTGGTTATAATGGGGGATGACTACAGCATTTATAATATTTCTATTTATCACACTGATTGCGTGTCCGAATGAGGACTTGTAATTATTAACTAATTTATTTTATGATTAAAATTTACATCTTAATAACCTGCTTTATCTTGAGTTTAGGTCTAATTTGTTTAATTCACTTATCATTTCTCTAGTACCCCAGTTATCAGTGTCAAAGATACCTCTTTTGGCTAGTTCTTGTTGTAACTCTCTATCGCCGAATGATGTGTAGTCAACAAACTTAGCTTTGCTGGGTTTTTTCATTCCTGGAATCTTTATAAATCCACCTTCTCTGTTAGGTATTTCTGTCTTAGTAGTATTTACAACATCATTAATCTCTTTAGGTACTTTACCTGCTTCTAGTTCTTTAATTAGTTTAGCTTGTTGAGCATCACTAATACCATCTAGGTATTTAGCCATCCTTAATCTGATTGGTGCTGATTCTAGTATCTTCTTTCCTACTACTAATGCTGCACCTACTAGTGGACCTCCTAGAGCTGAACCTAGACCAAAGATACCTAAGTCTCCTAGTTTAACCGTTCCCTTAGTTAATCCTCTTGTTGACCTTGTTGTAATTGCGTCTGTAATACTTTTAGATGTAGCTACGTTATTGTTTAATACTCTGATGTTTGCTCCTGTTGCACCCTCTACTTCATCTTCAATAAACTTTTTCAAATCATCTCTAACTTGTGAAAGTCCTTTTTTAACTGTGCTATCTTTTACATCTCCTGTTACTTTAAATAAATCAAATTGGTCATCTAATAACTCTTTAATTCTTTGTGCATCATTTAGTGTAAGACTTTTCTTGTTCAGTAAGTTAGATACTTCGTTGTTTACATCTTCTAGCCCTACTACATCATTAACTTGTTTCTTTAGTGCGTCTAGCGCTTGTTTTCCTCTTGGAATATCTGTAAGTGTGTATGATGTATCAACCTTACCTATCTCATCTCGTACTTGTTTGAAGTTTGTCTCAAAGAAGTCATCTACCAGTTTCTGTGTAGCATCTTTTGTATCTCCTATAAGGTTTTGTTTTGCCATAAAGTCTCCAACTTCGTTCTTTGTTGAACTTGCAATGTTTTTTACATCACCTTGAGTTAAGTCTAAAGCTCTTGTTATTTGGAACTCTGTTAATCTTTCTTTTGTAGGGATAACATCACCTGCAATTTGTTTTGCTCCTGCTGTTGTATTTTTAATTTTATTACCTGCTGAATCTATTGTATCTACTGCTAGCTTAGTTCCTGATTTTGATACCTGCTTTACACCCTTAGCACCTATACCTACACCTGATACATCAAGACCTAACATAATAGTGTTAGTTGCCGCATCTATATTTCTTGCTAGTTCTGGATTAGTTGTTTTTAATTCTTTGTATTTTTTAAACAATAAAGAACCTGGAGAAGTATTCTCTGGGTCATTGATAGCCTCTATAGCATCACCTGTTACTGCTTGAAAGTATTGTGCTACATTATCTTCTGCATCTTGTGGTAATAGTGCTTTACCTGCTCCTATAACAGTTTCTCCAACAACATCACCTGCAAATGCTGCACCTTGCCCAAACTTTTGTGCTAGTGAGCTAACAAGACCTTGTTCTCCTGAGTCTTGTGCTGAGTCTATTGTATCAAAGTTATCTAGTCTTCTGTTTGTGCTTTCTTTAATACCTCTACCGATTCCTTTAATATCTTCTATACCTTCTTTTAAAAAACCACCTTGATTTCTAAGTGTGTCAAGTGATGGTCTTCCAAAAGGAGATAAATCTACACCTTGCTGTTGTGCTGGTGCATCCATGTTTCCTGATTCAATTTCTTTTCGTATAAAAGATGCAAAATCACTATTTGGATTTTGTTTTGCTTTGTCTAATGCGTCTTGTATTTTAAGTGTTGCCATATATTATTTATTAAAGAATTCTGAGTTTGTTTCATCTTCTGGTTTTCCAATAATTACATTTCCATTTTCATCATATCCTATTGGTGACTCTTCTGAAAAATTGTTAAAAGGCTTAGTAAGAGATTGAACATATTGTGAGTTTTCGTAAGACGGGTTTCTAGCGCTTATTTGTTCAAAGTTTAATCTAGCATTTGAGTCTAGTGAGCGTTGACCTTCTACAAGGTTTGCTCTAACAGTTCTTGCTTGTAATGCACTACCTACCCCAAACGTTCCAATATTAAGAGTTGAACGCCAGAACCCTGGAGTTGCATCTGCAATCGCTGCTTCTATAATATCCATGTCTGGTCCTGCTAGTACACCAAGATTAGCTGCCTCCTTAAATGATAGTTGCAGTTCTTTGTAAGCATTATCTAGCTTCGCTTTATCTGTTCCAAATGACTCTGTACCAACCTCATCTACAAGGTCTTGGTATCTGTTCATTTTAATCTTTAAATCTCCTTGTGCTTTTAGTGATTTTCCTTGTGGTGAAGCATCTATTGATTTTATATCTTTATCACTTAAAATACCATTAGCAACATCTAATCTTTGTAGTTCTGCTGTTTGTTGTAGTGTTAATAGTTGATTTCCTTTAATTGCTAAATCTAGCTTTTCTATTGAGCTGTTTGCAAAGCCTTGAATACCACTTATACCTAGTAGTTCTTCTTCTGTTGTTGCTCCCTGTATTGATTGTAGATAAGTATTTCCTTTTCCTGCTTCTGCTGCATTTAGCATAAACTTTACTTTTAGTTGTTCTAGTTGCTCAAACTTAAACTTATCCTTATCAATCTCTACTTGCTTCTCTGCTTGATTCTCCTCAAACTGTCGTTGCTCTACTTTATTAAATAAGTCTTTGTTCTCGTTGTACATAAATGTTTGGAACTCTAAAGCCTGTTCGATTGGTTCAAAGTGTAGTTCTACCTTTCTGTCTACTAGTGCTTGTGCCGTTGTTAGGTCGTCTCTTCGTGTTGCTTGAATAATAGAAAGGTCTGCAAGTTCTCTTGATTGCTTGCGTGATACATCATTCATCTCTGCTTGCTTCTGTGCTGCGTTCCCTGGTCTGTTCTCAATTCTTTCTTGCTCTCTAGTAAATCTTAAATTAGTTGCTCTTATTTGTGAATCAATCTCGTTCTTAGCGATTGTTTTCTCGTCTATTCCTCCCTTATCTTCTAGGTCTTGTGTGAAAGCTCCTCTCCCTTGTAGTTCTTCCATTAGTCCAACTAGCTTGTCTTGTCCTAGCTCCTGAAAGATAGCTTTGTTCTGGTTAAACTCTCCAACTAGGTCGTTGAATTGAGATGATGTTTCGTCTTGCTGCGTTCTACGCTCTTGCTCTTGTGCAGGGTCAACTTCCTCTGGTATAACAGTAGAGGCGATAAAAGCGTTAGACTTTTCTGGTTGTGGTTGGTCTGGAATTGTTATTGGTCTTGCTTCTTCAATACCTTGTGCAGAAATAGTCCCTTGATTTACTGGGTCTTTAAATCTTGGTGCGTCTATTCCTGTTTGTGTTTCAGACTCGGCTAGGAGTTCGTTTGTTCTTGCTGTTGAGCCTAATTCTGTTGTTCTTTCTTTTGCCATATATCCTATATTATACCATTAAAATGCCTGTTTGTTAATTACTCGTTGACTTCTGTCGTATTAATTGCTCTAATTTTATACAGCTCGTCTTTTCCTGTGAACTGTAAGCACACCTTAAACTTAATCCAAGGTGATACATTTTGTTTATTTAGAGTTAGTGCGTTCCATTGTTTCTCTGCGTTGTCCCCTGTAATAGACTCTGCTTTAATCCACTTCTCAAGGCGTATTCCTGCTGCACCTGACACACCTGTGAATGTATCATCTAGATTGACTGTATATGTCCCTCCTGACTCTGTAATTGAGCTTATGTGAGCTGATTTACCAGAACCTGCACCATATGTCACCTGAACCTCATCACCCTCTGTATAAGCCGATATGTCCGTTGTAGAGGTAAATTGAGTAGTAGAAACCCATGTTATTGCTGCTTCAATAGGTGTGTCATCTTGGGTTTTGTACTTGATTACAATCCTATCTGATGAGTCTAGGAACTTCTTGTATACAGCGTAGATTTTACTCCACTTGTCGCTAATACCTGATGACAGGAACTTAACTGTTGTGAAATACCCCCATTTCTGTGTTGTGTCAAGTGTATCATCACAGTAGATACCGTATGTCTGGTCTTTAAGTCTCATACCAGCAAGAGTTGTTCCGTTTTGAGTAGTTGAGCCTTCTGATTTGTAATATAGCAATGCTCCTCCTCTTCCTTGAGTGTCTGTGTCTATTTGTCCGTAGTCTGTAACTACTGTACCTCCTACTGGAGATGTTGACATTGAGTATTTGTGTGTTAATCCTGTTTTAGTAGAATACTCCCAGATACCTGACGGTAATGTTTGGTTTTGAATTGAGGTAGAACCTTCAACTTCGTTAGAGATAAGCATTTGGATATTATCCTCTACTACTGCCATACCATTAGGGTGAATCCATCTTACATTTGATTCACTAATACTATCCTCTAGTGGGAAGTTACTGATAGGTAATCTAGCAACCTCTTGAAATGAAGCACCAGTAAACGCCATAAATTTACCATTTGAAGTTACTATATATGGAGTGTTATCTTTAACTATTCCTGCTACTACCCCCTCTTCTATCTTATAGCTTCTTGATGTAGTGTTCTCCGACTGTCCATCCCACTCATATACAAGTCCTCCACTACCCTGACTGTTTAGTAATCCTATCCAAAGTCTGTCATTACCAGCCACAAGCATTGTTATAGTCCACCCTGCTCCTAATCCTAAGTCAAGTGTAGCTGTTCCTGTTTCTGAAATAACCTCTGATGTGTTCATAGAGATTACTTTAGTATTGTCCACTGTTATGTAAAGATTGTTATCAAAAGGTTCTAGTAGAGATGGCTCTTTACTTGAAACTGATGATGTGTCTGCTGTTGACCACGTTGTACTAGCAAGAGTCCTTGTACGGATTGAGAGTGTTGAAGCTCCTGGGTCTGACACATATAATTTTTCATTAAATACTGCCATGTCTGCTGTTGTCATGGTTACACTTGGTGTATTACTACCTGTATCTAAAACAAAAGGGTCGCTTGGGAAGTCTCCTCCCACATATACATCCTCTGAAAGTGCATAAAAATTTCCACCAAATCTTACAAAGTTTGCAATATGTTCTAAACTTGCCTCATCGCTGTCTGTGGTCACTGTCTTCATTCTAGTATTTCTAATAGCCCCCTCATTACTTGAAAGGTCTAAGTTAAATGAGGAATCAATATCCCCTAATATGTTGCTTCTGTTATTTTGGAGTAACATTCCTGTTTCTCTTCTTGGTAGTTCTATTGCCATTATACTAATTCATTAGCCCATAATCGGTAAGTCTTTCCCTTAAATCTGTAGAATAGGAAGTGGTCTGGTGCTGATAGGTGGGTTACATCTACTGAACCTCCGTCTCCTCCTATTGTAACTGTTGTAGTTCTTGTGTTTATATTTGTGTCTACTGACCCTGTTAGTCCTGTCTGGTTAAAATCGTCCCTTTTAACAATCTGCACGTCTTCAAGACTCCCAACAAAGTCAGGATTTTGAGCTAACTCGATGTTTCTAAGTCGCTCCTGCATGTCGTTAAATTGTGCTTGTTGTTCTGGTGTCATGTTTGTATTTTAAGCTGTTGCATCCCACTGGAAGCTCGATGTTCCTGTTGGTGAGCCATTTTTAGTCCAAGTGATTGTGATGTTTGTGCTATCTACTGTTACTACACCTTCTTGATTGATTGTAGCCATACTTCCCGCATTTGGATTTCCTAATAGAATTGAAAAACTTGTTGAACTTACAATCACACCTGTTCCTGAACGCTCTGAGTTTGCAATACATGTGTTTCCTGATGATGAGAAAGTTCCTATTGAATTAAGCATTGCTGAACCTGATGCAAACAGGTTTGTTAATCTAACAACTGCAGGTGCAGTAGCTAATCCATGTGCTATGACTTGTGTTGTAGAAGCATCTGCCATGTCTTTTGTTGCGACTCCTGTCTTTGTTACTGGTGCACTCACGGCACTTGCATCAACATAAGCCTTGATAGATTGTTGTGTTGCAAGATGTGTTGCACTGTTTGATACCATTGTATCTTCATCCAATATTGCTGTTCCTGATACTGCTGTGTTAAGAACTGGTGATGTCAGTGTTTTATTAGTCAGTGTGTCTGTTGTTGCTCTGGCTACTAAGGTGTCTGTTCCAGATGGTACTGTGATAGCTGTGTTAATAGTAGTAAGTGTCTTGTTTGTTAGTGTCTGTGTTGCTGTCTTACTTACTGCCTTGTCAGAACCTGTAACCTCTCCGAGCTTATAGTCGTGAGAAGTTGTAACTGCTGATGAATCTGCTCCTACCTTGTCCTCAAGTGTTACTACTACCTCTTCTATTTTAGTTAATACATTTGCGTGGTCTATTGTAGAAACCTTGTCTGTTGCTGTGTATGTTGTTTCTGTGTCCAGTGAACCTGGAAAATTTCCGTCTAATGCCATATTATGATTTGTTAGTGTTAGTCCAAGTACCTGCTGTACCTAGTGAGTTGAGTAAAACGTCTGAGCCTGTGTCTGGGTCTTTGTCCTCGTTCAGTGTCAGGTTAGGCTCGTTTAGTTCCCATCCCCCAAGAGGAACCCCTGATTTTTCTATTAAGTCCCATGACATATTATTTTGCGTTCTTATTCTTCATTCTGATAATACCTCTATCGTCTTTATCACGCTTAGTCATGAATCTTTTTAACTTAGCACGCTCGTCTGTTATCTTGTTTTGTAGTAGTTGTGCCTTGTTAATCATCTCATTAGCTACTGCGTACTCGTATGAAGCCATAAGAGGAACTAGTTTGTGATATAGAGATGCAAACCCTGGAACTTTAGTTGTGTCACTTACTACAAAGTATTCTGCTCCTCTTTGAAACTCTACCTTTAAACCGTTAGCCAATGTAACAGCACCTGCTTCTGGTTGAGGGTAAAGCATAATAGAATTAGCAATCTTGTCGTAGTATTGTGGTATTCCCTTAGTTTCCATAAACTCTGTTGGTGTAATACCTCTTTGTCTTAGGTCTCTGTTGTCTATTGGAAGTAGTGGATAGTAGTTACCTGATGCGTCTTTCACCTCTACTCTTAGTATCTTTAAATGTTCTACATCTAATGTGTAATCTCTTTGTCCGTCTACTAGGTCTAACATTCCGATTGGGAAGTCAGTACGATTAGTGTCGTCCCACTGCCACCTTGTGTCTGAATCTAAAATGTCAGATACGATAGAGTCTAGTGCGTCATTGATAAGTCCATTAAACTCTGCCTTACGAGTCGTGTTATCTGTAATAGCCCCGTAGTTGCTACCAAATACATAGAACTCACATTTTTGTAATATTCCGTTTTTATTTGTTGTGTCGCTGTATACCATATCAGTATATTATACCATTTTTAAAGCAAGTAAGCAAAAAAGCCATGCCTAAGCACAGCTCTATTTTTATCCTCTCTCGAAGAATTGCTTTAGTTTTCCTCTAACCTTAGCTGTTGCTCCTTCCTTCAAGACTGTTCCTCCCATAGCAGTTGCGTATGCTTCTGCCTTCTTGAGTGTCGTTACTTCTATTATTCTAAGGTCTGGTAGTTGTACTTTAATCATATTATTCTAATACTTTAATGATAGCTTCTAGCTTGTCAGTAAGCTCTTCTTGTGGTATTTGTTGGATTGCTTCTAACACCTTAGTTTGCTTCTCTTCCACTATCTCTGCTTCTGTTAATTTACCTTCCTCCTTTCTTTTGGCGTTAACTACTTCATCTCTCATATTAGCTTTAGCCATTGCAAGTCTATCAATGATTGATACTCTTAGTTGACCATTCTTAATATCTGTTGTACTAGCCATCTCAAATTCTGCCATCTCTACACCCTTTAGAGCCTCTCCTGTTAGTTCTAGTATCTCTGCTATCACCTCGTTTCGTTCTACTCCAATGTCCTTACCTTCCTCATTTAGCTTCTCCATTTTTTGATAGTGCTTACGTCCCTTGTCTACAATCTCTCCCTTTCTTACTACTAATTCCTTTAACTTCTCGTCATTTAATTCAATGTATCGTGTACTCATATTATTTATTAGTTAGTAGGTTTTTAATGTCCTCAATCCCCCCTTTAAGTTCGTTAAACTCTTCTCTAGTTACTACGTCTTCTTGCTCCACTACTGGTGCTTGTGTCTTATACTGGTTGATTGTATCTGTTGGCGTTGTCCCTTCTCTTAGTACCTTGCCCGATGCTGGGTCAATGAACTTAGTAACGTGTTGTAGGTCTGTTGAAATTGATGTATTTCTTTTCATATTGTAATTATTATCAATTCATGCTCAGGCTAATCGAATTGATGTGATAGCCCGAGCAGAAACAATTAGATTGTTAATGTGTAGATTAGTCTACTGAAAGAATTTCTACTCCTGCTGCTTCTCTGTTCTCGATAACTCCGTATAGCATGTCTGCTACAACTAATACTCCTAGCCATTCTAGTTTGTATTCTGCTTGTAGTCTTACTCCCATTGAGTCTTTTGCTCCTGGAAGTGCTGCTGTTGCGAAGTGGATAGCGTCTGGATTTCCGAAGAATCCGTGGTAATCAGTTCCGTCAGTGATAACGTTAGTTGATTGTAGAACTGGTCTACCATACAACATTCCGATTTCTCCTGTAAGTGGTCCTGATACGTTTGAACCTGTGTTAGTAACAAGTGAGAACTTGTCGATAGCCATAAGGTCTGCCCAGATAGTCTTTGGATTAAGAATCCATGCTGCTTCGTCTAAGTCTCCATCGTTTGCTGTGTACTTGTTGATTGCGTCTAGTACGTTTGCATCTGATAGTGCTGTTCCTGTAGTTCCTGCTACTGCAGTGAATCCTACGAAAAGAGCTGTAATAGCTGAATCTAGTGCTTTAGCAGTAGTGAAAGCTGCGTTCTTCATGTAAGTTTCTTGTGTTCTGTATTGCTTCATTACTTGTGCTGCTTCTTTATCTTCGATAAGGAAAGCTACGTGTGAATGAGTTGCAATTGTAAGGTCTACTGATGTTTGTGCGTTATCTGCAAGTACTACTTGAGTTTGAGCTGCTTTAGCTGATGCTGCAAGTTCTGCGATAACTGGTGTGTGAATGATGTCTCCACCTGATACTACATCTTCTGAACGGTCTGTAAAGAATGATGCGGCTACAAGCTTTGAACGGTAGAAGTCGTTGATTTTATTTCCCCATACTTCTCCTATTGATGCAGCTAAATCGGCTGCTACGAAATGGTCTGTTCCTAATGCCATAAATAATTATAGTTAATGTTAATATTAACTAACTATGAATTGGCTTCTATCTACCCTGTGATTTCATAAAGAGTTCCTTATGGTCGTCTTTACTTAGATTTGGTGTATTAAAGTCTTTCTTCCCTTCAACTTTTGGTGAACCTTTTGAAGTTCCTAGTTGTGCCTTTTCAGACCTAACTTTGTCCTCATTAGATTTTTTCCAAGTCTTAAAGAAGTCCCCTCCTACTGCCTCTGTAAGTGATGTTCCATCTACCTTTGCGATTTTACTTGCGTGGTTGATTTCTGCCTCTGAAAGTCCTTGAGCAAATAGGATTGCCTCTTCACGAGTTAGTCCTGTTTGTTCCTTCTGTACCTTCTCTTCTGTCTTTGGCTCGTCACCTAGACTGTCCTTGAGTTCCTTCAACTTTAGCTCGGCTTTCTCAGCTCTTCGCTTTTGATTGTCGTATGCTTCTGTTGAAACTTCCTCCTCCTCTTCGTTTAAAGTGTCGTTTGTCTCGCTGTCTACACTGGTATCAACGTCTTGCTCTTCGGCGGCAAGAATCTCCTTGTTTTCATCTGACATAAAGTTTTATTTGTTTTAAGTAGCTTCCTATACTACTGGTGTTTAATGAGTAACAAAATAGTTACCTTTATATTATACCACAATTACTTATTGCTTGTAACCCCTCGTGCTTTCTTTTCTTCGTATGTCTTGTCTAATTCTCTAAAGGCTGACTCAATACATTGTTTAGCCTCCTTGATACCTGCTGTGCTTTCACCAGCAAAAGCTTTACTAACTGCTTGCTTGCGTAAGTGTTCCATAAGGTATTCTTTAACTTCTGCTTTGACTTGGAAATCTGCGTAGAATTTGTTGAGTAGTTTCATATTACTTTCTAGTTAACTGTTAACCTTGCTCTGTTGCCGTTGCTGTCTCCTCTACAATACCCTCTGGTTGTCCCTGTGGTTGATTGTTAGCGATGTTCTTCGTTCCTTGGCTACCTTGTAGCTTATTAAGTGTAACGGGGCTTATATCAGCTCCTGTCTTCTCTACAATCTTAGCAAATATTGACGCTAGTGCTGGATTTTCTAACATAGCAAATGTCCCTGTCTGTGGATTAAATGTATTTGATACATCTGCAAGTATCTTAGATAGTGACTCTAGTTGTGCTGCCTTATTCTTAGACTCGTTAGTTGTTACTACTGACACCTTAAACTTAAAGTCTTTGAAATATCCTTTGGGTACTTCTAGGAATCGTGTGTTTTCTGTTTCTTGTGCAAGTGTTACAAATGAATCTATTGACTCTTGATACTTCTCGGCAGTAAAGTCTGTTCCTAACTCAAAGTTAAGTAGTTTCTTTTTAATGATGTCGTTTGCTTTGTATAGACCGAATCTCTGGTCAATCTTTTGTAGTTCTTCTGGTGAGAACTCTGCTGACAATAGCCATGCTGTATTAATGTCTTTTGTAATGTGTGGAATAATCCAATCATTAAATAACTCTGTCAAGAATATACCCATTTCTTCTCTTCTGTAAATAAATAGTGAGCTTGCTTCTTGGTTCTGAATAGCTACTGAACGGAATGGAGTTGATGATGGCATTGTTTCACCTGTAACAGCATCAAATGTAGATGTTACTTTCTCTGCTTGCATATCCCATGCATCTGCTAATCTGTCAAATGCAGGTAAAGCATTAGTCATTGTATTAACTTGTGTAAACTCTTTTCCTTCGTCTAGGTGTAAGATTGCTCCATTGTCTAAGTCTGTTAGTACGTTGTTCTCTAGTGTGTCATCGTTTGTAACATATATTGTTTTAGCACCCATTAAGAAAGCATCTCTCTCTAATAGTTTCGTTTCGTTAGTTCCTGTCTGTGCCTCAAACATATCTTCTATAAGTCCACGACCTGTTCTACCGTCTTGGTCTGACCACACAACATACTTGTAAACATCATCAACGCTCTTAATAGATTCTGAGAATAACTCTAGCTCTCCTTTTTCTGAGATGAAGAACTTGTAGTCTGAGTATGTATCTTCTGTACCATTATCTTTAACTGAGTCAGGCATGTTACCTGTTACCTCTGATATGTCGTATTCATCCAAATCCATTGCTAGTAGAGTGTTTATATTCTCTGTATTCCAAATGTCTTTCTTCCCTGCAAGCTCTGCTCTCGTTAGTGTGTGTAGTTCCTTGATAGGTGAACGCATTGGGTCTGTCTGGTCTATTACAGCTCGTCTGTGGTCAACTATTTGAACGTCTACCTCTCCGTCAACCATAACCTTCTTTACTAGTAACCAACCATACTTGGGTCGCTTTTCTCCCATACGGTTTAGCTTCTTTGCAAAATTAGATTTCTTCATCCAGTTCTGTACTTTTTTTGAGATAAGTAATGAGCGAACATAATCCCTTGTTTCTGACACGATTGTAACATCTTTAGTATCAAAGTCCGTAGCACGAATACCTACATTAAGCCTATAATTAGCTATGTTGTAGTATGGCTTCTCTCTTCCAAACTCGTCTAGGTCACCTGATAAATATTTAGAGTTAGTAATGTATTCTATTCTTTTGTTCGTGTCTTTTAGTGAGAAGTGCAGACCTTCTGTTAACTCTATCTTTGAGTCAAAGTTTTCTGTTAGCTTCTTGCTTATATCAAATATTGTCATATACCATATTATACCACATAAAAAGCATTAGATAAACTACTTAGCTTGGTTCTTCATTCCACCTCTTCTAGCTTTACGCTTTTCTAGTGCGTCAAACATTCTAGCTTTCTGGGGAGTAGGCTGTCCAAAGAACATCGTGTCCAAAGTGTCCTCCATATTACCTAGCTGTATTTTTTTTGATTTGTTGTTTTCTTGCATATAATCTTAATCTATCTTGTTGAGTAAACTTTTCCCTACCCTTTACTATATCAAATCCGTATCTTACTGCGTCTAAGGCATCTGAGAACATATGATTTGGTTTATTAAGCATCTTTCCTTCCTTGTCCTCATCCCATAAGTAGTTCTGATACCCTTCCCATAAATTAGTTGACCTATCTGTTACGCTTATCTTCTGGGACTGTACGAACTGTATACCCTGACTCACACTATCCTTTCCCTTCTTAGCTCCCATAATATTAACACCATAGCTTCTCATCTCTGCAATAGACTTAGGCTCGGCACTGTCGGCTACTGTAGTAGTGTGAACATCCCTCTCTGATAGATACAGATTGATACTATCGGCTAGTTGCTTGTTAGATAGTCCTTTCCTGAATAGAATTTCATCCAGAATATATCCACCATTGTAATAATAAATAGCAATCGCTGCACTTGGGTCATTAGTATAACCATAGTCAAGTCCAATAGCGTCTAGCCTAGCTTCATGTGGTATATCATCCCTCTTAATCCATCCCTTATATATCTTACCCTCCTTACTTGAAGGCTCTCCTAGCCACTTGTAGGTGTATAGCTTAGGTCGGTGTATCTTATCATCCTCCATCTCTTGTATTAAAACGTCCTCCATCCAACCATACTTGATAGCTACATCATAGTTGATGTTTATCACTAGTGTGTTGGGTCTACCTTCAATAACCAGTCGCTTATGGATTGGGTCTTCTTCTAGTAGCCTGTTATATGTATAAATAATCTGTGACCCTGGCTTACGAACTGTCGGCGTTAGAATCTCAATAGACTTCTCACTAATAGTCTGTGCCTCTTCCACCCATGCTATGTCGATACCCTCAATAGACTTAACTGATTGCTCATTATGTTTAAGTCCTTTAAATAGGAAGTCAGAGCCATTCACAGTGTTTACAATAGACTTATCCGTTACCTTAAAGTCATGCAACTCATACTTCTCTATAAGGTCTTTCAATAGCTGGTGTGATGAATCACTGATAGAGTTTTGGAACTCTCTGAAACAACCTATTCTTAGCTTCTCTTGTCTTGCTCGTATAAGTAAAACTCTAGCCACTGTATGTGACTTTAATGAGTTTCTACCTCCATAGACTGCTGCTTCTCTCCAATCTTTATCTAAAAGCCTAGACAGTTCCTTCGGTATTTGTATTGTTTGTTGTTTTGTCATTAATGATTTCAACTAATATTGGCTGTACCTTTCCTACGTCTTCTGTCTCCACTCTCTCTGAGTAGTTCTTTCTATCCAGTGTCTTCAGTGTGAACTGTAAGTTAGATGTTTGTATCCTCTCATCTTCGGAGTCTAGTAGTATGTCTAATTGAGTTTCTGCCTTACGTACCAACCTCTCATGCTTATAGTTTTGAAGCTGTACTCTAAAATCCTTATAGTTCTTATATACCCAACTATCCCATGTACTTGGGTTTATGTCTAGTATTTGTTGGATGGATGTATAACTCTCTCCATCTAAATAGAGTGTTCTTACCTTAGCAGTAAGCTCTTCTGTTAGTTGTGGTTTAGTTCCTGGTTTCATATTAATATTATACTACACTATTCATGTTTTGTCTTGTATGTTAAGTATATAGTCACTAATTCTTTTTATTATGATTTCTAACTGTTCATTGTTATCAACCTCCTTTATTTCTGCATATATTGGAATAGAGTCATTGAACATTCCTATGAGGTGTAAGTCTTTCATATTATTTTTCTAAGGGCATTTTAATAATCCACTTAAGTGTTTGAGTACAATCCTTGGGTACTACTCTAAGAGCTATCATCATTAAGAACATGAATGTTACGAGTCTTGTTTGTTTGATTAATTCTCTCATATTATTTTTATTTTCATATTACTTTCTATTATCTATTAAGCTCCCCCGTAGTCTTTTGATGCTTGGCTTGGTTTGTTAATTTCTAGGTACAAATTTGCTACTGCAATTTCTAGTGTTTTACCTTTAGATTGTGGGTGTTTCTCTGATAAATATGAGAACGGCATACCCTCTCTACCAACTACCCACTCATCATCTACAAGTAGCATAGCTGACAATCCTTCCCCACAAGCCTCTATCAATTCGGATAGGGTTGGACAAGCCCAGTTATCACAATTAATTTTTTCATACTGTAAATATTTACAATTTACTTCATCAATTTTCCATTGAGTATCTTGTGGAAACCCTGCCTCCTTTAACTCCTTACATAATTTGTCTAGTTGTGTTTTCATACTATTGTTTATTTAATTTTGTTACCTCTACCTTTGTTTTTCCATTCTTCATAAAGTTGCAGTTTAACTGATACCACTCATTTTCTTCTATATCTAGTTCGTGAGGAAAGACTGCAACTATTCTCATAGGTAGTATTTTCATCGCTAACCATTTTCTGAATTTATTCATACTACATTACTTTACTTAATCTTCTAATCTTTAGGTTATTTGGTCTTTTTAGTTTTGTTTCCTGCCACCATATCAATAACTTCCTCATCTAAATCCTTTACACTCTTGTTTTCTTCTTCCTTCTTCCTCTCCACTAACTCCTTCTCTATTACCTGTCTGTTTTGGTTCTCTAGTTGTAGTCTCTCTGTGAAGTCTAGTATTGTAGCTTTAGTGCCGATTAGTATCTGTTGTAGTTCTTCTGTCTTGTATTCTTTAATTGTTTTTGTTTGTGTCATGGTTATTTAATTATTTTATGTCTAGTTATTAATATTGGCTCTAAATCTATACCATTGTAGTGGAAGAAAAATAGTTCATCACCTTTCTTACCCAATATAGTATGTTCCTCACTGAAAGGTTTACCATTCTCCATATCATATAAGAACTTAACATCTTTTGGTAATTCCATATTACTTTAATTTCTTAATCTCCTTTGCTAGTAAGTGTGAGTCTTCTCTGTAAGGTAGGATTTGGTCTTGGGTGTACACTTTGTTGTTGTCTAGGGAGTATTTGGTTTGTTCCAGCTCTCTTTCTAATAAGATTGCTAATCTGAAAGGTGTTCCGTAAGGGCTATCTCCATGAAAATCACCCTCTCTAATACTCTCCACCTCATATACCTTTGTCATGTCTTTCTTTAGCATTACCTTGTCTCCTACTTTGATAGAAGTATCTTTTATTGCCGAGATTTGGTTTTGTAGCTCTTCAACCTTTGACCATAATCCATTTATTACTATTGTTGTATTTTTCTTTCCAAACATATTAATTTACTTTACTTAATAATACCCATTATACCACATACTACACTTTATTGCTACTTCTCTTGTGGAAAAGTCGACAGTAAATCTTGCAGGTTATACATGGCGTTCATTACCTCCTTAGCGTGTGCTGGTGCTTTCTCG
>Ga0307980_1000571_pt1 | contig 16975 bp, 21 predicted proteins | sample OrgLakmetage1060_FD_201817 | JGI IMG/M metagenome (GOLD analysis project Ga0307980, IMG submission 201817) | Saline water microbial communities from Organic Lake, Antarctica - #1060 | ecosystem: Environmental > Aquatic > Non-marine Saline and Alkaline > Saline | place: Antarctica: Organic Lake... | reverse complement strand
ACGATTTCAGTCAGCAACCAGGAGCTCTCCAGCACGGTCTCCTCCGGCCAGGAAAGCCCAGCTACTCCGTACACGTTGACCGAGGGCATCAGCCAGACCAGCGGCGGCCAACAATCCGCCAGCAGCGCCAGCTCCGAGCAGTCCCTAGGCTATTGCAGCGTGACCCTCGTGTCCGACGTGATTTGCGACGCCGACGGCCGGGTGATTGAAGTTTGCTACCGGACGATCGCGATCCCCAAGATTTTCGACAACTGCGTGCCCAGCCAAATCAGCCCCGAATATTGCGTTTCGTGCGATGTTCTCTCGAGCAGCAGTTCGTCCGATTTGACCTACAGCGTTTCGTCGAGCAGCAGCAGCACGGTCCTCTTGCTATCCAGCTCCAGCAGCAGCAGCACCTTGCTGCAGCTAACCAGCTCCAGCAGCAGCAGCACCTTGCTGCAGCTAACCAGCTCCAGCAGCAGCAGCACCCTGCTGCAGCTAACCAGCTCCAGCAGTTCGAGCAGCCAGTCGTCGTCATTCGGGATTAGCAGCAGCAGCAGCAGCAGCTCGACAACCAGCGACCTCAGCGACCGCAGCCAGACCCTGAGCATTTCCGAGAGTTCAGCCAGCTCGCCGTCGAGCCCGTCGAGCGTAACCAGCCTCTCGTCCTTGACCACCGACCTCAGCAGCCAATCCACGCCGGGCACCAGCAGCCAGAGCAGCCTGAGCAGCCTCGGCAGTTTCAGCTTTGACGATTGCCAAGGCGAATGCGGCTGGGTCTGGGACGCCGACGAACTGATCTGGTTCCTGGGCTGGGGCGGTTGCGAAGGGGTCGGCGAACTAGGATCCAGCGAAGCGCCCGACGCCCGGTGTTATTGTCCCTATCCCGATTATGACGGCATCAACCCCGTGTCGATTGCCTATACGGATTGCGACTTTTACGTGAGCGGACCCTAACGATGGCCAAACGCCCCAAGCCGCCGGGAGCGGTGCGACAAGCCAAGAACGTCACCAAGGCCATGATGCGGTGGCAGCGAGCCGGCCGGCCGACACGCAGCGACGCCGAGGTCGAGCGGATTTATACCGAAATTTGCCAGCCCTGCTATTGGTTCGAACCCGCCAAACGCGGCAACCGAGGCCGGTGCCTCATTTGCGGATGCCGCGTCAATTTGCGGGATTTCAATAAGCTACGATGGGCCACCGAGAGCTGTCCTGACGACCCGCCACGCTGGGTCGCCACCGTCGACGACGACGGACAGCCGATCGATCCAGAGCCCCCGCCACGACCACGGCTCACCCGCCGTGAACGCCGGGCCCGCCGACGCAAACGCCGCCGGTTCGAGGCACGATCCCAACGGGCCGCCGAGATTCGTCGCCGGCGACAGCTATCCAACGGGGTGTGGCACACCGCCCGTGCGTCCACCGAGAAACCACCGACGACCACGGCGAGCGGAGAATAACCGCGACCGCTGCCGTTCTAAGCCAGAAAGCCGGGGGACCTAGATCATGTCGGACCGCACCGCGATCAGCGAAATCACGCTGCTTTTTTCCAGCCGGATCCGCAACACGTTTGACAACGGCGATTCCGCGGCTTCCAGCATGCGCGGCCGCTTGCTCAGTGAGCGATTGGACGCCGAGGACGGGACCCAGCGCGCCAACCGAGCCTACCGCACCGACCTCACGATTTCGAGCGGCACGACCGAGGATTTTGATTTGTACGACCTGGGAGCTCGCGACTTGGGCGCAGGCGTGGGCCAGGACGCGGTCGGCCAACCATTGGCGATTGACGACGTCACATTTCTCGCCATTTGGCAGACCGGCGGCGCCGGCCGCACCGAGCTGATGCCGAGCCAGCCCAGCGAGTACTTGACCTGGGCCCCATCGCTCACGGTCGCCAACGGCGGGGCCCTAAAGAACGGCGGTGTGTTTATGATGGCCCAGCCGGGAATCACCGCCTTTGACGTAGTCGACGGCCTAAGCCACACGATACGGCTGGGGGCGGTCGGCGGCGACGTCCAGGTCGCCATGATCGTGCTAGGCGGCCACGACGACCTGTCCAGCTCGAGCAGTTCCAGCAGCAGCAGCAGTTCCAGTTCCAGCAGCAGCAGTTCCAGCAGCAGCAGCTCCAGCAGTTCGACCAGCACGAGCCTGAGCAGTAGCAGCTCCAGCAGTTCGACCAGCACGAGCCTGAGCAGTAGCAGCTCCAGCAGTTCGACCAGCACGAGCCTGAGCTCCAGTTCCAGCAGCAGCAGTTCCAGTTCCAGCAGCAGCAGTTCCAGCAGCAGCAGCTCCAGCAGTTCGACCAGCACGAGCCTGAGCAGCCAATCTTCGGGCAGCTCCAGCTCTTCGACGAGCTCACAAAGTTCGTTCAGTAGTTTGAGCAGCGCGACAAGTTCGCTCAGTACTCTCAGCAGCTCGAGCACGATTAGCAGCCTAACCACCACCCAAAGCAGCCAGTCCAGCCCGAGCAGCACCACCACGACCCCATAATTTCCCCCAACAAAGGATTGACCCGTGAGCCTTGAGACCCGCCAATTTAACCGCCTACGACGCCGAGCCGCCCGCATCGATTCGCAGATGCGGGACGCCGTCCAGGACGACCTGAAGCGCCAGATGTCGGACGAGCTCAAGAAGCTCGAAGCCAAGATCAGCGCCCGCGCCCAGGAGCTGCAGCTCCCGCCGGAAGCGGCCGATCACCTCAACCCGCAAGGTGAGATTGCGGCTGCCAGGGCCGGCGGCGCCCCGGTTAGCGAAGAGCCCCGGATCAAGCAGGGCGTCGCCAAGACCGGCCAGCGAGCCGGACGCGAGCAGCGAGCACGCGACCGACAAGCCCGTCGCAACAAGAAGAAGAGTCGGTGGAGCCCACCGCTGCATGAATTCCCGGCCAACGAGGATCCGCTCCTATGGACCGACCGCTACAAGAACCCGATCGGCCACGCGCTACGCGACCTCTGGCGGCCAAACGCCGGGTTCCTATTGGGCGGCGGCCCCAGCCTCCGGGAGCTCGACCTTTCATTTCTGCGGCAGCGCGGCATCGTCAGCCTGGGGATCAACAACGTAGCTGGCTACGCCCCGGTCCGGGCCATGACTTTCAGTGACCCGCCCGAGAAGTTTTGCCACGCCGTGTTTTTCGACCCGGCGATCATGAAGCTGTGCCCCGTCCCTAAGCTCGGCAAGCGGGTCCGCGCGAAGAAGCCAGACGGCACGTTCGGATTCACCAGCCTACGGGTGATGGATTGCCCGAACGTCTGGGGCTACCAGCGAAATTCGATCTGGGACGCCAAGACGTTTCTCAGCAGCGAAATCGCGACCTGGGGCCGGAGCAAAGGCAGCACGATCGACCCGGCCAAGGGCCAGGAAAAAATCCTTTTTACGTTTTTTTTGGGGCTACGGCTGATGCACTACCTAGGCTGCCGGCAGGTGTTCTTGCTAGGCGCCGATTTCACCATGAGCCAGAGCGACGGGACCGGGCCCGGCTACGCCTTCGCCCAGGGCCGGACCAAGGGCGCCGCCGGCGGCAATAATAACCACTACCGCAAAGCCCAGCAGATGTGCCTCGAGCTACTCCCGACGTTCGCCCAGCACGGGTTCGAGGTCTTTAATTGCAACCCGGACAGCCATTTAACGGCGTTCCCATACTACCCGCTCGACCAAGCGATCGAGCTGGCCCGCGGCTTGGTGCCCCCCGAGCCATTCCCGCCGGAGCTACTCAGCAACTGGTATGAAAAGGAAAACGACCCGGACGAAAAAAAACGCGGCACCGACGCGTGACCGTTGCTTTCTGTTCGTGACAGCGCATAATGGACCCGGACGCGGGCCCTTTGGTTCGCAGGCTACACGAGGCACAAACGACGGAGAAACGCACAATGGCTACCTACAGCAAAACGCAGTGGTTTTATGAGACCGACCACGAGACACGCGGACCGGTGAGCACCGAAGAACTGAAGGAGCGGATTTGCAGCGGCAAACTGCGACCGCACCACCAGATCAAGAGCGACCGCCGCACCGGCGGGAAATGGGTCGCGATGGAACGCTTCCCGCAGCTAAAGCATCTGTTTTTGGCAGCGCAGCGGGCCCGCCACGAGGAGCGAGCCAAACGGGCCGTTGAGAAGCGTTCGGCACCGCGGGCAGTCCCGGCCCCGCCGCCGGCCCCGCCCAAAGCCCCGTTGACGCGTCCCGCGGCGTCCGAGCTAATCACCGAGCCCGCCCAGGCGATCGCCACGCCGCACCCGCCGGAGCACGCGTCTCCCGCGCCCCAGTCCACCCCGGCCTTTCAGCCGGCACCGAACCACGTCGTGAATGTTCACGTCGGGCACAGCAGCCGGGACAGCAACACCGCCGCGGTGCTCTTGAACGCCTTCTTGTGGCCCGGGCTGGGTCATTTCGCCCAGGGCCGACCACTAGCCGGCTTCTTTTGGGGGACCGCCTTCTTGGTTTCGCTCGTGTCGATTTTCTTTCTGATAGGCGTTTTTTTGGCCCCGTTGACCTACATCCTGGCTCTCACCGACGCGGCCAGCTATCGCGGCTAGTCGACCTAAACCGATCCATCACAAGGGATTGCGGACCCCAACCACGAGCCAAGCCAACCGCAATGGCGGGTCGTGATGCATGCGGGCACCATTGAGGCAGCCCGCCGGTTTGCGGGCCAGAAGCCAGGGGTCAGGATTTACGGAAAGACGCGGATGCTACCAGACGGCACCCGGACCTGGGTGCGATTCGCCAAGCAGGGGGCCAAAAGCTAAAATCACGGGTTCGTTTCTTCGTTGCAGGCCCGGTCGCCCGTCAAAAGGCGGCCGGGCTTTGGTTGTTTCGCACCGGGAAAACCGATAAAACTAAGCGATCGACCACCGCCGCGAGGAGCCGCCATGCCATTTTTTTTTTGTCGAGCCGACGAGCAGAGCAGACCAGATCAACCCGAGCTGAAAGTTTGGGGTAAAACTTGGCCCGTGATTACGAGCACAATCTACAGCCGGATCATGCTGATAACCCGGGCCGGCGGCTTTTGCTCGCTGCACTACCACCGCGAGCGGGCAAACCGATTCTCCGTTGAGAGCGGCGCGATTTACGTGTTTCAGCACACGGCCGCCCAGGCGGTCGCAAAGGTTTTAAACCCGGGCGACCAGCTCACGGTGCTCCCCATGACCCTCCATTCGTTCGGGGTTTTGAAGAGCGGAATCGTCATTGAAGAGTACGTCCCACCCGGCGGCCTATCGGGCCCGCCCGTCCGAATCGACGATATCCAGCGGCTTAGCCAGGGCAGTAAAATCGAGCCCTTAGTAACTGGGCTCTTTTGTCAGGACGTGATCAAGCACCAGCGGACGGAATGCGAAGTGGCAATTCAGGCATTCTGCCAGGAGCACGCCCGATGAGCAGCCTCCCCGATTTGACCGCGGTCGTGGCCGTCGACGAAAAAACCCTGCCGCAAATCCAGGTCAGCAGTTGGACCTGGGCCCGCCACCGCCCCCATCTATTCGCCCGGCCCTGGATTGTCATCTATGACAGGCGAGCGTTCAGCGGCTTGGAGCTTCGGCAAGCTCTGTGCAGCACACCGCTCGCGGACGCCAAAGTCAACGCGCTACCTTGGCCACCGAAAGAACCGGTCGGCGGCTACGCTTCGCAGCGCGAGCGGATGCTAACCGGGTTCGTTTACGCCCCGCTTCGAGTCGACACGGCTTGGTGGATGAAGATTGATACCGACGCCCTGGCCCTCGAGTACCGCGAGACCTCGTCTTGGGCGCCGCCCGATTGGTTCCAGCCGCAACCGACGAGCTCACCAGCCACAAACGGCCTTTACGATCACCGCTACCACGCGTGGATCGCCAGCCCTTGGGGCTACACCAAGCCAGCTAACCAGATGGACCAGCTCGACACGTGGGGCGACCACGTCCCCGGGCTCCAGGAGCACCCCCGGCTTGATTTGCCATTCGATCGCGACGGCCGGCGTTGCCGGCACCCGCGGATGGCCAGTTGGGTCAGCTTCTACCGCACCGATTGGAGCTGCTTCGCCGCCCGGCTCGCGTGGGATTCGGTCGGGCCATGGCGGATACCAGTCCCGAGTCAGGACGGCTACCATTTCTACGTCGCACAACGCCGCGGCGACAATTACCTGCGGGCGAACCAAAAACGCCGCGGATGGACCAATTGCCCCAGGTTTGCCAACCTTCAACAGCGGGCCGCCGAGGTCCTCCCACCGCTAGACAGCAGCAATGCCAGATAGGGCAGATAGGACGGATCCCCATGACCAGCAAACGCGGCGTCAATTACATGCTCGTCGGCGCCAAGCACGGCGTCCAGTTGACCGTTTCGGTTTTCAGTTTACGGCGGGTTTACGCCGGGCCCATTTGCCTGATCATCGGCAACGATGAGGCGGAGACCGTCGCCGAACGACTCCTTGCAGAGCCAGCGGCCCAACCGATCCAGCAGGTCCGATGGGACGCCCCGGTGCGAGGCGGCAAGGGATTGCAGCACTGCAATAAGACCACCATCCTGGACCATACCCCGTTCGACGAATTCATCTTTTTGGATTGCGACACGCTACCGACCGGGCCGATCGATAAGCTCTTCCCGATTGAAGGCACCGAGCAAGTCGTGCTTAGCCAGTTCGCCAATTGGACCAGCCAGCTGCCGAAAATCAAACGCCGCACCGAGCAATATCGCGAAATGCTACCGGGCCTCGTAGCCATGAGTCACGGCAACCGCTACCCGGCGATCAATACGGGCACGTTCGGCATGAGCCGCGCGAGTACCGCGTTCGTCAGCCGTTGGCGGGAGCTCAGCGAAGCCCGGCCGGTGTTCATGTGCGACGAGCTAATCGCACAGCTGATCTTCCACGAGTACCCGCACACGGTCCTCGACGAGCGGTGGAATTGCGTCGCGGCTGACACCATCGTCCAGGGGGAATTCGCGGCGGCCAGCCGATCAGTCTATCGCGGGCAGATGCTGGAAATTGTAACGCGAGCGGGCCGGCGGTTGACCTGTACCCCAAATCACCCGGTATTTACCACGGGTGGATTCGTCCCGGCAAGCAAGTTGCACATAGGACAAAAGCTCGTCGCCCATCAAGGTGAGGTCGATTACACGCGACTTGGCGTGGCCGACCGCTATCACGTACAGCACCGTCCAGCCACAGCCGAGCAGGTCTTTCAAACGTTCCAGGCGCGTGCGGCAACCGACCCGTCTCTGCGAAAATTCCACCGCCCCACAGCGTTCGACCTCCACGGCGACGGGAAGGCCGTCCAAGGCGAGATCGAGATTATATGGGCCGACCGGCAACTGGCGAACGATACCATAACCAGCGGTTTCCAAAAACACCGCGATTCGATCTTCCGCGGGGGAAACGAGCAATTGTTTCCGGAAGCAAGTAATAGCGCGTCGGTGCTTGGAGCGAGCGGTGTCCCGCATTCCGCGCCGCGCGGTCACCGCCGAGGCGGTCAGTTCTTGCCGTTCGCTGCTCGAGAGCAAACCATGCCGCGTGAGAGCGGCGGCGCGGCGGTCGCGGAGCACAACGCCGCGCGATCGAAATTCGGCCGCCAGTCGTCCATCGGCGCAACCGACCTCCTTTGCCAGCGATTGCAAACCCTCGCCAGCCAAGTAACGACAGACGAGATTGTCGCAATTTTCGATCAGACGTGCTCGTCGGGGCATGTTTACGATTTCCATTCAAGAGACGGCGCCATAGTAGCAAATAGCATATACACTAGCAACTGTAGCCCGATTTATTCGGCCGACCGCTACGGCCCCGAGCATGCGAATTTGGACGAAGTCCGGATTTGGCACGGCCACGGCTGGAAGTTTATCAAGCACCCCAACGGCCGAGCGATTTGGATGCCCGTCTACCAGGACGCGGTCCGCGAGAATTTCGCGGGGTTGGCCGATTGGACGCCCGGGCGGGACAAGAAGCTGCGGCGATTTTTGGACCAGTAAGAAAGCGAGGGCAAACCGGCATGGCAGCGTTAAACGGGGTCCGACAGTGCGCCCGGATGATAGCCGACAAGCCGACATTCGTCGTTTTGGCCGGGTGCGGCCGCGGCGAAGAAATCCCGGTCATGCGGCGGGTTTGGCGGGGCTGCAAGATCGTCGGCATCGAGCCGTTGAACGAGCATTGGCGGGTGATGGGCCACAACGAGTGCGAGCCCGACGTCTTCATTCGCGGCGCCGTTTGGCACACCAGCGGCGAAACGCTCAACTTTCAGCTGAACTACGAACCGGACCAGCGGGCGACGATTTACCGGCTACCGATCGAGCTGCCAGGAGCGATCACACGCGAAATCCGCACCGTCACGTTGGACGAGGTCGTCGAGCGACACGGCCCGCTACCACCCGAGACCTCCATCCTGTGGATGGACATCGAAGGCGGCGAGTTCGAAGCCCTGCGGGCCAGCCAAACGATCGCCGACGCCGCGTTTCGGTGGATCAACCTAGAGGTCAGCTTTACGCCGGCACGGATCGCACCGCCGTGGTTCCACACGATCGAAGTACTGCAGACCTCCGGCTACCGGCTATTCGGGATCCACAGCGTCAGCAAATCCGGCCGCCAGTGCGACGCGGTATTTTTGCGCGCGACCGAATGGGAAGCACGCAACCGCGACACAACCGACCGCAGCGTCCGCCGCAAGCTCGAACGGTTGGCAGCCGGCCGCGGCCGTGTCCAGGGCACCTACCGACACCCCGAGGATGACCCAGATGACGAATCCGCCGATCAATAGATGCCGGTCGATCGAGGTCGTCGCCCACGTCTACGATCCCCCGGGGCTCGACATCTACCGCCACCACATGCGGCAGCAGTTCTACAGTTTTTGCCACCACCGGCCAACCGCCAACCTGCTCTACACCGTGATGACCGAGCCCTGCTGCGTGCTACCTTTCAGCGACCGACTCTTCGCCATTTGGCAAGGCACCGGCAAGCCGGCCGGGATTCGGTTTCAAGTTATCGGTCTGCGGCACGCGGAGCTCTTCCGGCGGGCGATCGGCCGCAACCAACGGGCCACCCAAACCGAGGCCGACGTGATTCTGTTCGGCGACGCCGACGTCTACTTTGCGGATAGAGCCATCGATTCGATTTGCCAAGAGACCGACCGCCGAACCCCGCTGCGATACCCAGACGGTTGGTTTTGCCAGAAGCACCCGGCAATGGGCGACGAATGGCTCGAAGAGCTACGGCAGCGCGAATTCCCGCGGCCGATCGATACCCGGCAATTCAAATATAAACCGCTCGGTCGGGTCGCCGTCGGCTCATGCCAGATTGTAGGACACGACGTTGCCCGCGACCGCGGCTATTTGGATGGCACTAGTTGGGTCGACCCGGTGGATCCCACGCCGGGCTGGCGACAGACGGCGTGCGACCGGGCATTTCGTAAGCGATTCGGGCGACTTGGGGAACCGATATCGATCCCAAATTTGTACCATTTGCGGCATTCCCAAGAGGGCCGCGATCGCGACCAGCACGGAAATTTACTTTCATGGTACGCCAAACGACGACTTTAGCGGAAACCAGTGGCTCCCGGTGGCAAAAGCGACGGGCAGCGATCGCACGGCGGCGGGACGGGCGGGCCCGGCGGCGACGCCGACGCAACCCCCTGGCATGCTGCGGCCAGGATTGCGCAAAGTACAACTTTTGCCCTATTTGCGGCCGACCAATTGCCCACGACGGCCAGGAGCTGCGGGAGCTGCAGCGATTCCTGCGGCGCCAGGAGCACCAGAAAGATCGCCGAGCACGCTCGTCCCGCACCGCCTTGCAGCAAAAACGCGAGGCCTTGGACCGGGCCAAGATTCGCCGGGCCCTCACGCTCGCGAATTCGAACGATCCCAAGACCCGCGCCGCCGCCAAGCAACGCCTGGACGCGGAGATCGAAGGGATCTCCATGTCCCTCCAGCATTGGACCCGCCGCAACGCCAAGCGGGAGCGACCGCGGGTGAAATGGCACAATTGGTCGGTCGCGCTCCAACGCATCATGCGACAAGTCAGGATTTCATGAAGCGGCCACGCAAACGCAACCGAACCCGATACGGCGAATTCACGCCGGAGTTTGCCGACTTCGCGCGATTCCCGAGGCACCCCGAAGTTTGGCGGGCCCTCCGCGCGGTACTGCCACCGCCGCCGGCCACGATTCTAGATCTGGGGGCCGGGCCGGGCGTGTACGTGCGGTCGCTCCAGGAGCTCGGCTACGCCGCGATCGGCGTCGACGGCACGCCCGACATTGTGCAGCGCAGCGACGGCGCGGTGTGGTGCGGAAACATCGCCCAGCCCATCTTTTCCGAGCCGGTCGCCGATTGGACCATTTCGATCGAAGTCGGGGAGCACATACCCCGGCGATTCTGCGCCGCCTACCTGGGCAACATGACCGCCGCCGCCCGGCACGGCATCTTTTCCAGTTGGAGCGAAGCCCCCGACCGCCGCAGCGGCCACGTCAATCCCAAGCCGCCGGAATGGGTCGCCCGGCAATACGCCAAATTCGGCTGGCACGTCGACCAGGACGCGACGGGTCACAGCTGGCGGTTAGCCGGCCCTAAGTGGGGCCCGCGCATTCTTGTTTTTCGACCAGCAGCCCCAGGAGACCCCGATGGACCACAGCAAGTCGATTGAGATTGTCAGCCACGTCTGGGACGCCCCAGGAGGCGAGCAATACGCCCAGATGGCACGGCTTCAATTCGCGAGCCTCTACAGCAACCGGCCCAGCTACCCCGTGACCTACAGCCTCTGCTATGAGCCGTCCAACGGATCAGTTTTACAAGCCATCCAGTGGATTCAGGCATTTTTCGCCCGTGAGGGCACGTTACATAACCTCGCCGTGCAGACGGTCGCCTTCCCGGCCGAGTATCTATTCCGACGCGCAGTGGGTCGCAACTTCTGCGCCAAGCGGACGCGAGCCGATACCGTTTGGTTCACCGACGTGGATTATTATTTCGGCCCAGGCGCGATCGACGCCGCGTGCGAGTTGACCACCCCGGACACCCAGCTCGTGATGCCGCAGCAGGTCCAGATCCACCAGGATCACCAGACCGGCGACGACGACCTCGCCGCCCAACGCAACGTCGCCCTCCCGGTGATTGAGCGGGAGCATTTCTTGCCGCGACGCATCCGGGTGGCCATCGGCGGTTTGCAGATTGTAGGCGGCAACACGGCCCGCCGGCTCGGCTACTTGGACGGCACCAAGTGGGTCCAGGCCGTCGACCCCGAGCAAGGTTTCCGAAGCTGCGCCTGCGACCGGGCCTTTCGGCGACACAATCAGTTCGAAACCCAGCGGCTGCCCATCCCCGAGGTTTACCGTTTGCGGCACACCCAGGACGGACGCGATCGCGACCAACGCGGGACAGTCCGCGGGAAGGAAGTCTGGTGATGGCAGAACACGGCGCATTCGAGGCGGAATTTGCCCGGAAAAAACGCTGGAAATTGGACCCGCGGCTTTGGGACGCGATCACGGCTATTCTACCAAGCCCGCCGCTACGGGTCGTTGACCTGGGGGCCGGGGCCGGCCGCTACGTCCGGGCCCTGGCGGATTTGGGCTACGAAGCGCGGGGCGTCGACGGCATACCAGGGGTCGAGCAGATCAGCGACGGCTGGGTGTTTCAGGGAGACTTGAGCCAACCGTTGGTTTTTCCCAAGCCGGCCCAGTGGGCCCTGAGCTTCGAGGTCGGCGAACACATCCCCGCGGAGCTGGCGGACCACTACCTCGACAACGTGGCCCACGCCGCGACCGACGGGATTTTAACCAGCTGGGCTTGCCCCGGCCAACGCGGCCGCAACCACATCAACTGCCAACCGGACAATTGGGTCGCCCAACGCTACGCCCAGCGGGGCTGGCAGGTCGACGAGCCGGCCACCGTCACCGCCCGGTCGTTCGCCCGGCGCGGTTGGGACAAGAAGCTGCTAGTTTTGCGCCCGCAATAGCGGGCAGGATACGGCCATGGAACCGGACCTCTACGGGCTCATGCGGCGGTGGACGTCGCGTCTTCGGCGGTGGATCCACCGGCTGCGGGACCCCCGCCGCGACCGCATTTTGATTCGCCGCGGTGGCCAACGCGACGAAGTCCCCGTCCGCATTCGCGGGACAATAGGGCTGTTCCTGGAATGCCAGCCGATTGACGGGTCACAAGCTCGCTACCTTGTCGACGAGGGGCAAGCCGTCGACATAAAGGAATTCTGGCGGCAATGGCGGGCGTGGGGCGGCGGCCCCGTGTTTTGGGAAGACGGGTCGCCCTATGAACCCTGGAACCATAGCGGCTAGACAGCCTGAGTTTTTGGACCGTCACCGCGGATGCCTCTTGCTTTATGGAGCCGTGTGCGGCACAATAGAGCAACGACACAAGTGACCGCCCACGAGCTAAACAGGAGACACGCATGAATTCCGCGGATTTGATCAGCGACATGGCCAGCGAGGACTACCACGCCCTACCCCGGATCAGCCAGAGCGCCATCAAGCTGTTCCAAACCGACCCCGGCAAGTACCACGCCCGCTATGTGCTCGGCGAGCAGCCGACCACCAAGCCGAAGCACTTTATCTGGGGGCAGGATTTCGAAAATTTGATATTTGACAACCACCTACCCGGGGTCGTGATTCCCCAGGACGTCCTGGCCCGCTCCGAGCGCGACGGCAAGCCCGTGTATAGCCGACGCGGCCCGGCCTTTAACGAATTTGTCGAGCGGATGACCGCAGAGCACGGCCCGGACGTGCGGCTGCTCAAGCAGGAAGAATGGGAGCGGGACATTCAGCCGCTTTTGTTGGCCCGCGACCAGCTGCGGAGCCACGTCAAAGCGTCGAAGCTGTTAGACGGCACCCGGCACCAAGTCGCCCTCTGGGACGACGAGGAAACCGGGCTGCCATGTAAGGCCCAGTTTGACGTGATTAGCCGATTCGGCACGATCACCGACCTGAAAACGGCCGCCTCAGCTGCCCCCGAGGAGTTTAACCGGTCGGTGTTCAAGTTCGGCTACCACAAGCAGGCCGCGTGGTACCGCCGCGCGTACCAGCGGGTCACCGGTGAACGGCGGCCCTTCGCGTTCGTCGTCGTGCAGAGCTCGCCGAGCTATTTCTGCGAAGCGTACACCTTGAGCGACGACTGGCTCGAGCTCGGCGAGCAGCAGGTCACCGCCGGGCTACGCCGGCTAGCCGACGCCAAAGCCAGCGACAACTGGCACAGTGACACGTGGGGGCAGGTCGTCGAGCTGCGCCCGCTACCCTGGATGACCCGAGTTTGACCCGATAATCGATTCCGGCGCCCAGCGCCACAACCAACGAGGAAAGACGCATGACAACGCACGACGAATGGGAAGTGGAAGAACAGCAACCGAACACGCAACTGACACGCAGCCACGAGGTTCTGGATTCCGACCAAGGGCGGCTGATGGCCACCGGCCGATCGGTCGCCACCACCGGCGCCCAGTACAGCACGGCCGTGCGGGTCCAGCACCCGCGGAGCTGGAAGATCGTGAAGGGCCGGCTCAACGAAGAGGCGCGCGAGTTGGGCGAAACGGCCTACTACGGCTGGGGTTCCGGGAAAGACGCGGTGATGGGACCCAGCATCAACCTTGCTATGGCAGCCGCCAGAGCCTGGGGCAATTGCGCCGTGCAGCCGGAACCAATCCAGGAGCTACCGGACGCGTGGGTGTTCGCGTACGCATTTATCGATCTAGAAACCGGGTTCACGATCAGCCGGCAGTTCCGGCAGAGCAAGTCCTGGACCGTCCACGGCAAGATGGATGACGCGCGTAAGGAAGACATGCGGTTCCAAATTGGCCAGAGCAAGGCCCAGCGGAATACGATCCTTTCGGTTTTGCCGAAAAGCCTAATCAACGCCGCCATGAGTGCGGCCCGCAAGGGCGTCCGGGAGAAGGTCGAGCAGTTCGTTAAGGTCAAAGGAATCGCCGCGGCCCAGGACCTGCTAATTCGAGGGCTGGCCAAGCACGGCGTGACCGAGCAAGCCATCCTGGACCGGGTCGGCGTCGCCGCGGTTAAGGCCATCGACGTGGAAGAAATCGTGCGGCTACGCGGCGATTTGCATGCGATCGAAGACGGCCAGGAGCGGGCAGAAGCCCTCTTCCCCGGCATCGCCAAAGGCGCCGGGCCGTCGGCCAACGCGGTCGACCAGATGCTCAACGACGAGCCCGACCAAAGCCAGCCCGTCGGCTTCCAGGGGCACGTCGGACCCGAAAAGGAAGCGGGCAATGAGCCGGATCCCGAACCGAAACCCGCCAAGCCCGCGCCTGCCGCGCCCACCAAGCGTGGCAAAAGCAGCAAGGGCAAGGCCGCCCAAAGCAAGGCCGCCCAAAGCAAAGCCGACGAGCCGACAGCAAGCGAAAGCAACGGCACGCAAACCGAGCTAAGCCTGGACGACGAAGCCAGTTATCCCGACGGCTTCCAGGCCGCCCTGGCCAACTGCCGCAGCGTAGGCCAAGTCGAGAGCACACTGGCCGAGTACACCCAGGCCGAGAACGGCGATCACGCCGCCGTGCAGGCGGCGTGCGACCAACGGACATCGGAAATTCGGGCCGAGTACCGCCAAATGTAACGCCAAGCCATAAGGGGACGACCATGCCAACCGGCAACGAAGATCGATTTGATTACGACGAAAAAACCGCCCAGCAAGAGCGGCTGGTGGAATGGCAAGAGCGGGAAGCCCGGTTCGGCGAGCCCAATCAGGCCACCCTAAACGAGAGCCCGCGCGAGACCTGCCAAGCAGCCCTCGACGAATTGCTCGAGGTCCAGATGAACTTTTGCGCACCCGAGCGATACCACGCCGCCTGCGTTGCCGGGGCGGACGCCCTGCGGTACCTTTTGGACCTGCGCCACAAAACAGACCGGAAATTGAACCAAATGCGGATTGAATGGGAAGGGATCCGCCAGACCGTTCAAAAGTCGATCGACGACAAGGACCAGGACATCGCAGTGCTCAAGCGGCTGCTCAAGGAAAGCGAAGCCGAGCGGCAAGAGCTAAGGTTCGAATGTGCCAACCACCGGCCCTTCCACGGGCCAGTGGCCTAACCGTGCAGTAGTAATGGGGGCGCGGCTCGTAGCAGCACCCCCGCTGACTCCGGACCCCGGGCGGAATGCGACGTTGCCCGGGGTTCGGTTTACCCAAAGCGAAGTGCGACGAGGAGCGACCCAAAACAAGGCGTGTGATAATGGGCAATAAACGCAAGCAATACGACACGAGCGGGCGCCGGTACCGGAGCGATCCCACACGGCCAGCCAAAAATTGGGAAATTCTGTACCGTGCCGGCAGCGAGCCGGGCGGAAACGACGAGGAAGAATGGCTCGAGCGGTGGCAGGACCCGCGCAACGGCATGAATTGCGGCAAGCTACCGGACGACAGCCACGGCGTGATCCGGGTCTCGGTCGGCGGCGGTGCGGGGCTACCGATCACGCACGACTATTGCGTTTACCGCGGCGAACGAGCCGAGGCGATCCAGCTGCTAAAAACCGCCCTCAATGCTCTACAGGACCACCAAGAAGGTGACAGCTCCGCCCCATGACCCACCCCGAACCACGCCGGAAGCCGGCTGCCCATGAGACGGAAGCATTCAGGCAGATCGTCGAGATTAGCCGCGCCCCGATCCAGGTCCGATGGCACCCGCGACTGCGGCCACGCCTGCGGCAGATTATAGCAGCGGCCCACCGCGACGCGCGAACGGTCACGGCCGAGGAGCGGCGGATTCTCGCCAACGTGCTCGGCGATTGGGACAGCCCGCGGACTCCCTGCCTCGAGAAGCTGATCGCACGGGCCAAAGAACGTCCGACCACTTTAGGCGGCCAGGAAGTGCGAAGCCTCGCCGACATTTTGATCGGGCGGCTAAACCGGGATTACCCCGATGACTTTTTCCCATCAGAACCAGGAGCCGAACCGTGAGCGACGGCCAGCCAAACGCCCCAGCAGCAGCGGTGTATTGAGCAGCTCAACGACGCCCTGGCAAAGCAGGCCACCGAGCCGGCCGAGACCCAGGTGCGACCGCTCCAGCGGCGGACCCTAACGCTACCGGACCTGCAGGCCGCGACCCTCGAGCTGATTAAACGCACCCGACGTCAGCTTAACCGGCAGTCCTGGCAAGACGGGCTCAGGACCTCGCCGTCTTGAACCACCAGGAGAACGACGATGCCACCGAGTAAACGCCTCAGCAAGCAGCAAACCGAAATCGACGCGATCGTCGATCGACTACAAGCCGCTCCACCGCCGGACGATACCGACCCCGAGCTGCAGCAGGTCGTCCAGCAATTGGACCAGATGAGCGGCGGCGCCATGGGTCCCGAGCAAATCGCCCAGCTCCAGCGGGACCTCAGCAGATCAGCGGCCGCGACGGGGAAATCGGTGGCGGACATTGCCCAGCTGATCAGCAGCGGCCTCGCCGGCCAAGCACCACCGCCGGGCGTGAATCTCGGCACCAGCGGCGGCCAGCAACCGGACCGAACCGGACCCCAACCGGAGCACCAGCCGGGTGACATTGTGTTCAGCCGTTCAGTGTCCAGCCAAACCGCCCCGAGCAACAGCCCGCCACGCAACGCCCAGGCATAACAGCCGCGACCACGGCCACCAATCCACCCCTGAGCAACTACGGCCAGCCAGGGGCACCAGGACGGGGGGGCTACCCGACACGGGTGTCGGCTACGTTTGGAACAACCATGGGTTGTTAGAAGTTTAACCTTTACAGGTAGCGCAACAGGGGCCCGGAAGCGACCAGCAAGGGATCAAACTTTCGCCCCCCTCGGGGGGCAACAAACCAGCACGTGGCCGAAACCACCACGAGCTCCTCACGGCCCTTCTAAGGCGTCGACCACCGCCGGCGATTCAGACGCACAACCGGCCCTCTACGCGAGCCACGCGACGGCTCCGCCAGCGACGGCGGCCCGACACGGACCACGCCGAGCCAAAGCCCGCGTCCCCGGCGCCGCCCAACGCTTGACACGGCCCCGAGTAGTTCGTATGTTCCGCTACCGCGCCGGGACAAGACGCCACCGCGAGACCAGATGTTGTGCCTGCGGTCGGCAGCTTCCACAAGATATCGCCA
>Ga0307980_1000569_pt1 | contig 17074 bp, 29 predicted proteins | sample OrgLakmetage1060_FD_201817 | JGI IMG/M metagenome (GOLD analysis project Ga0307980, IMG submission 201817) | Saline water microbial communities from Organic Lake, Antarctica - #1060 | ecosystem: Environmental > Aquatic > Non-marine Saline and Alkaline > Saline | place: Antarctica: Organic Lake... | reverse complement strand
AATAACAAAGGTTTTAAAAAATGCTACACGGTGATAGTATTTAGACGTACTTTTTAACAAGTAATAAGATGGCATCAATTCAATTGGCGTTCTACAGAAACAGCAAATCAACTTTTGGTAAGTTGATACGTTTACAGCAGAGGGTCCAGGGAATACCAGGTAGAAGCTCTATGTACTCACACGTTGAGATAGTTTTCGAAGATGGTTACTGGTTCTCTTCGTCCGAGCAAGACAAAGGTGTTAGGAAGAAAAAAATAGTAGATAACAAAAATAACTGGGATTACCTAAGGGTCCCGCTAACAGATGAGCAAGAGGAATTAGTCAGGGATTGGTGTGAAAGCCAAATAGCTAATAGGTATAACTGGTGGGGAATATTCTTTTGCCAGGTACTAAAAACAATGTGGTTCATAAAGCCTCATGACTATTTTTGCTCACAATACTGCGCTAAAGCACTCCAGAGGGTTTCCATATTATGCGGAGTAGATGCAATAACTATCAATCCAGGAAGGCTTAGAGAAGAGGTATTAACAATACTAAAATGAGAATCCATCAATCGATCGATAACGAAAGGAATCCAGTGGGTAATACAAACGAATTGTTCGTTAACCACCACACTGGCTCAATGGCACCAGATATTAACCAGCGTAATTTCCTAAATAGGGAGGATTACATCTCGGTTCACTACTCTTGTGACAGAAACGGTAAACTATGGCAAATGATGGGCGAGGAGTATATTGCGTACCATTGCGGAGTGTCTTCTTGGAAGAACTTTACAGTTACTAATAAATTAGTGGTAAATCCACACACCGGCGAGAAGTTCACACTAAGTGGTTTGAATCCAGTTTCATCTGGAGTTGAGATAAACTCAGATGGACTTAGCTTTACTGACGCACAGAGAAACGCAATACTAAAGCTAAATGTGTATTGGTGCTTCAAGAACAATAGGAATGCGGATAGGTGCGTAACACACGAAATGATAGCACCTACTAGGAAGTGGGACGTTGGACCTAATTTTTACAAAGAGAAGTGGGGTTCGTGGGAAGGATTCCAGAAAGCAGTTCAATTTGAGCTCGATTTAGTGAGAAAACACTTTAATGATGAATCTGAGTTCCTGGATATCACCTATATCAAGAAGTAGCCTCACAGCGCCATTCCTAAAGAGTTTATTTAAACAAGAGGTGTATAATACCATCTCTTGTTTTTTTATTTAACCTATGCAACTCAAATGGTTTAATGGCTTTTTATATATTAAATTATATAAAATATTTTACAATGTAAAAAATATAATATACAATGTGAAACGTAAATTACTTTTTAACTCAAAACTTTATGACATTTACAACCAGCATAACTTTGCTAATCCTTCTTATTTTTTTTATCGTAGGTTATGCATTCGCTTGCTCTGCTAGAAAAAGAGAGAAGTATGTCGGTATCGGTATCGCCTTTGCATCATGGGTTAATATGATGCTTATTACTTTACAATTAAACGTACTATGAAAAAATTACTATCAAAATCGGCTCCATTGTTTATCGCTATCTTATTCGTAAGCACCGTTGCTTATGCATCTTTCGGTTTTCAAACTAGATCTTACGAAGAACTTTACAATGAAGAAGTAGAAACTACAAATGAAACCGGAGAGCAATATAATAAACAATTAATAAAAGAATTAAGAGCTCGGAAAGATTTAGCTATCTTCAAGGGTCAAGCCGCTTTCGGTGAAAACAACTCAGAGGAAGTGGATCGTTTGCAGAAGCTTATTAGTGAGATCGATGGAATCATCCTCGACTTACAATCTACTACTCAACCAGAATTAACAAGAAGATTAATTGACCAAGAGGTTGCAGTTTTAACGACGGGAGCGTAAAGACTCCAGAAAAACTAGAAACTAATTGGCTCGTCGAAGTTGGCGAGACGTACAAAAACGAAAGAGCTAGTTATGCATACGAATACAGTGGTTTCGATAAAGACTTCGTGCTACTATTGAATGCAGAAAACGGTGCATGGACACACGATTCTGAGCACGGAAAATCTTATCGCCTTTGTTGGACCTGGAAGGCTTGGGCGGGTGGGGTTTTACCAAATCAAACCGATTGCTGGGGTGGTCTCGATCACAATGGTAGTGATAATTTCGTAAAAGTGCACAATGATCACGGATTTTGTGGAGTATCAGATGGATATTATAAGCATATCTATGAAAACCCGAGATTTAAAAGTGATTGGAAGTGGCAAATCGAACAATGTCACAGTTTATATAAAGGTGGCACAAAGTTCTATGGTTGGGATCACCGCGAAGAAAGAGGTAAGAATATAATTTTTAATAATCCATCATAACTATGTCAGTAAACAAAGGTCGTCATTGGTCAAGGAGCTCTATTATACAATGCGTAGCTATGCGAAAAGTGGTTGACATAGCTAAGAAGAGAGTCACAGATAAATCTGCTTTGAATGGGATGGTTTGTTTGTCATGTATCGAATGCAAATGCAAATTCAAAAGGTTCCCAAGTAAGATGAGGCCAAAGAGGTTGTGCCCAGGTTGTTTCGAGAAAGATAAAGGGTATAAACAAAAAAATGTATACTACTTATCCGAAAAAGATAAACAAAAAATAGTTGCGTCAAACGAGATAGAAGGAGTAACAGTGAGGAAGTTATCCGCAAGGGAGATGATGAAAATAAAAGTAGACAGAACTAGGTCTATAATTAATAAAAAAAGGTTATGAGAAAAAACATCCACAGATCGAAACCAGTTAACCAAAGGTGGGTCAATAAAAAAGTTAAATCATTTTTTAAATACCCAACTCCAAAGTATATCGAGTTTATCGATGAAATGCTGAACCATGGGTACGAAGTGAAGTTACTAGAGGTTAAGGTTTCAAAATACATCTTCGTTTGCAAGGACGAAGTGTGGACAAAAGTTAGGTTCTCAAATCACAGGCCAAACAAGTGGCGAGAAAAAGAAGAGGATTGTGATTACTTCGTAGGAATTAGTCACTTCCAGGTTTCAACATGGAAACAAGTCGTAAGTAAGGTGTTAAAAGATGGGTAAAACTAAAGGAAAACAGGATCCAAAAAAAAAGAAAGACATGGCCTTGCGTTTAAAACGTGAGGCTATTCGTTTAAGGAAAAGTATTAAAAAGAAAAAAGCCTATTAAAGTTTACTAAAGTCTATCAAAGTGATACATTCTTATTACCAAATTATTTTTTAATCCCAACATAAAATGGTACAGATATTTGAGTACAAGCCACAAGATCAACCTCTAAAGGTTTTGATCTATGGTAAATCAGGAACAGGTAAGACCCACTTAGGATCTACTGCTCCAAGCCCGATATTCGCTTCTGCAGAAGAGGGTTTACTTGGTACTTCCAGAGAGTCCAAGATTAGTTATGCCACTATTACTTCAGTTAAGGACCTGCAGGACCTTTTTGATTTCCTGAAAAAGGGGGAGCACTCGTTCAAGACGGTTGTCTTAGATTCTATTAGTGAGATCAATGAGATCATCAAAGATAAACTAGAGAAAGATAACAACCGACCTATCCAGAGAGCAGATTGGATGAAAGTCCAAAAAGATATCAAAGCCGTGTTCAAGTCATTTAAAGGATTGGACATGAATGTTATTATCATTGCTCAAGAAAAGATCGTTAGCGATGGAGAGGAGGGCACTATAAGCCAGATACTTCCATCTCTAAATGGTAAGTCATCAACTGATATAGCTTACAGCATGGACGTAGTTGGTTACTGTTACATCGACCCAGATGGAAACTACCAAGTAACTACTAAGCCTCATGAGAAATTAATCTCTAAGTGCCGTGGTAACTTCCTAGAAGATGTCAAATCAACTGATTTCAAGGACTGGATAAAAGCACGTAACTCTATTAAGTCAGGTAAAGAAAAAGAAGTTGCTAACCATGAAGTGAAAGTTGAGCCAAAGAAGCTAGAGAAAAAGAAGGAGCTTCCCCAGCCTCCTCTTCCGAAAAAAGAAGATGAATTCGCACCTGCAGCAAAAAAAGAAGAACCTAAAAAAGTGGCTAAACCAAAAAAGAAGGAGGAGCCAAAAGTAGAAGCAGAGGTTTTACAAGAAGAAGTCCAAGATGATATCACTACTGATCCAGGAGAACAGAAAGCAACTGCTGATCAATTCGAGAATTGGGACGAGGAAGAGGAAGTTGCACCAGTGACTGAGCCTGACCCTGAGCCGGAAGAGGAAGAAGCTGACGAGCCAGAAGTTATGATGGCTACTGCTACTGATGCTTCTAGAATGTTCTCTTTGTGGGATGAATTCTACTCTCTGTTGATGATCAAAGATCCTTCAAAAGAAAAGAGCAGCAAAGACCCTATTAGAAAAGCAACTATCAAAGGAGCTTACGGAGTTGATTCATCTAAAGACATGAGTCATGAACAAGTAATGGATTTCTGTAAAAAACTAGAAGGGAAAATATCTACGTTGACGGAGCAAGTTTCATCAAAATAACCCAATAAATATGTTACTTACAGAAGAACAAAAGGCCAACTTCCCAGTTGGCCACTACTCGGCATCGGCAATCAAGACTTACTTAGAGGATAGACAGGGGTTTTTCAAACGAAACATAAGATTCGAATTCGATCAATACACTAAGCCTGTTTTCGTTATAGGTAGAATACTCCATCACTCGCTAGAGGATTACTATAAATTTATAAAAAACAACGGTAAACCAAGCGAGTTCGATTGGGAGAAAGTAAAAGAAATATGCTTCCTAAAGGAGACAAATACTACTAGGAACGATGATCTAATAGCGAATAATGAGAGAGATTTAGCTGATTTCGTCGAAGTATTTAAAATACCAGAGGATAGCGACGTTAGAAGCGAAAAGAGCTATGAATTATTTAAAAAAGGATTAGCATTGTACGAAGAGCGTATTACTAACCCTAGGTACGAAATAGCTAATGAACTAGTAAAGCTAGATTGGTTTAAGCACGGTAAATCACCAGAGGGTCTCTGCTCTTATTACCAAGAAAAGAAAACTGAGATAATCAAAGAGGATATGAAAACAGAGATACGATTTAACACTACTGTTGCAGACGTATCTGAAATAAAAAGAATATCATTTGATGTAATCGACTTCTACAGAGAAGAGCTTCCAAAAGATATAAAAAAAGTACTAGATGTAGAAGAGAGATATTTTACTCAGTTTACCGACCTAGAGGGCAATGAGATGCCTATTCCGTTGAAAGCCTATGTAGATCTCGTCTGGGAAGATGAAGATGATCTACTGGTTATCGAGGACCACAAAACGGTTGGCAAACCCTCAGAAGCTGGAAACCCAGGTTACGAAATCCAGGCATGCACTTACTGGTTCGTCGTTAGAGCTAAGTTTGGTAAAAACCCAGATAGAATGATCTTTAGACAGATCCTAAAAACTAAGCAAGCTTGCCCACTCAAGAAAGATGAACTAATACAGTTGCTAGAAAAAAACAAAAGACCAGTAACAAAGATAACTTTCGAAGAAACAGAAGAATCTAAATTACTCGAAAAAGATTATGAGATAGCATTAACAGGTCTTGAAACATCAGAGAAGCTAGTTTCAATGGCTTCTGAAATGAAAGCAGCAGATATTAAGCTACTAAGTAAAGAAATAAATGAGGAAAATTATTCGAACCCTATTATCCAGCACTTAGAGAATTACTTTGACGAGGAAGTAAAAGGTTACGATGGAGATGATATATCGGACATGATCAAGTTGATCAAGAAGTGCAAAGTAAAACGCAAATCTATGTTAGTCGAAGAGATGACCAGGTCTGCTATTAATTATGGACTTTGGACTCCGGATCCTCAAGTGGTTCCATACGTTATCAAGTTTGATACAGCTATGATCGAAAGATTCCTAGAGATCTACCGAAGAGTGACCAAGGAGTTATCAGGTCAACCACTAGTGAGCGAAGATGGAATAGTTCAATTCTTACCAAACCCGTTTGGAATGTTCAACGGGAAGGATTCTTGGCAAGATTTCTGCGACGAGGTAGAAGCAGGTCCTTATAATATCAATGATATTATATCCGAGCGCGATAACAGGTACGAAAACATCGAAGCAATCGACCTTGATTCAGATGATTTTTAATATAACGATAATGCAACAAACTAAGTTCACATTAAGAGATATAGAGAGGCTTAAGTTAATACCCTATAAGTACAGCTCTTTACTTAAGTTCTGTAAAGAAGGGAGACTCGAGCACAGCAGGGCTGGAAAATCTGCTAACTCTAGGATCGTAGTTACGAGAGAATCTATAAACAAGTTCAATGAAAAAAGTTTCAAAGATACTAGAAATAGTTTATAAGTTCAATAGTTTACTTAAGGAAGGGACGCCTTATAATGAACTCAGTAAAATGCTCATTGCCCGTCGTCCCTAAAAGGGCGATGGGTATTTTATTATAAAAACCAAACATGGCAAAAAAATCGGGAAATTTTAGGTTATACAGAAGCTTGCTTGAGTCAGATATATGGCTCAAGGAGACTTTTACTAGAGGTCAAGCTTGGGTAGATCTTATATTCTTAGCTAATTATAAAGATAGTTGCTTAAGAATAAGAGGTCAAAGGGTTCAGGTTAGTCGTGGACAATTAGGGTACTCTAAATTGAATCTCGCAAAGCGCTGGTGCTGGTCAAGAGGCAAGCTAAATAGGTTCCTCGATGAACTAGAAACGGACCAGCAGATAACACAGCAGAATATGAATACTACGACAATAATAACTATAATAAATTACGAAAAGTATCAAGGAAACGATACAGCAGACGGTCTACCACCTAGTACACCAGACGGCACAGCAGATGCACTAGCAGATAGACTACATAAAAGAAAGAGTAATAAAAGGAAAGAAAGTAAAGAAAGGAAAGAGAGCGGCGAAAAAGATTCGCCGACACCCTCAGAGATAGCTTTATCTTTCTTTTCAAACGAGAATAGGCAGCTCGAGTTATCTGAGAAGCTTTCAGTTTCTAAGGGGATAGAACTTGAGATCTGCAAAAATGAAGTCAAGAAATTTGTTAGTTACTGGACCGAGAAGAGTAGGAGCGGAAAAAAAGTAAGATGGGAGGATCAAAAGTTTTTTGATATTGGAAAAAGAATGGGAACTTGGATGAAGAACTCCAAAATAGAATCTTCTAGTGATTTAATATTTGATTAAATGGATTTAATTATAAAGAACCAAAATTCGATCTCTAAGGAAGATTTATCGATCTACCATGAAGATATACCACTTTTAATGGAAAGATGCAGAGAGGTATGGTTACGTGAGAAAGATGGCAACAAACCCGTATTCTCTATCGACGCAAGTTTACTCGAAAGAGACATTGTTAGGGTTATTGTAAAAAAACCAAGAAGGTTTAGGATGAAATTCGAGGACGACCAAGGAAAGATTAGGTACAAAGTCGTCACTTGGGAGATGTCTTTGCAAATGAATAAGATAATCGAAAACGGTGGATCTATAAAAACAAAGATTAACGATAAGCTTTATTTGTTTACTAGGTTCCAGTTTAAAGGAATGAGCGAGTTAGATACAGAATTTTTCGACGTAGAGCTCACTATTACCGATGAGGAAAAAGAAAGAAGGAGCGATATGATTCGTAAGTTCTACTCTATGGGTAAAAACAAAGGAGTTAATTTCGATAAAGCAAACAAGGATAACATCGAACTGGTTAAACGTAAAAAAGTATAATAAAAGTTTTACAATATAAAAAATATAATATAAAGTAGGAAATGTTAAACTAATTAAATAACTTTTTAGCAACATGGAAAAAACATTCTTTCAGGCTTTACGAGAGTTGGCTACGATGGCAGAGGGAGCAGAGATGATAACGTTTAAAATTCTAGAAATAGAATTTGGTCACGAAAATGCAGTTGAACTACATGAAATATACAAGAAGCACTTAGATCACCGTATTTAATAATTTTATGAAAATGAACATCTTAAAAGAAGCAGATAAAATCGTTAACGAAAGATCAGAAGAAAAAGATCGACAGTATGGACCATTCTCAGAGGGAATGGCCCGAGCAGCTCAGATCATGTCAGGCGGAACAGGAAAAGATATCACTGCGTCGGATATGTATATCGCTTTAGTCGCTTTAAAACTATCTCGGCAGAGCTATAATCATAAAACTGATAACCTTTTAGACTCCGTCGCTTACTTGGGAGCTCTTAATAATCACATCGAAGAGCAGAACGAGGTAGATGAAAAAGGTAACATAGTGAATAAAAAGAAGTCAGCTTTGCAGTTTGGCACGGAGGTTCACGAAGCAATGGAAAGAAAGTTATTTATCCCCTCGGAATACAGAGGTAGGGGTTGGAAAAGATTAGCAACTATGAGAGATATATCTGTTAATGGTTTTACTAATGCCAAGAGAATGGGCATGAAAAAAACTGCTATGTCGACGTTGATTTGGTCTATAAACAAGGATTATGGATTGAAGATATTTTGCGATAGAACAAAAGGTGTTACTGGGAATTATGTCATCTGCGGATCCCAACGAGGTGACTTAGATTTAGCTGTTTCAGAATGGGATGCAAAAATTAGTTAGTTATATTTCTTAATCAAAAACTAAAATGAAGTTCGAAAGTTTAGCGTCTGCCGGTTTCCCAAATTATCGAATATTTGAGAATGGTGATGTCATGAATGTTAACACCCAAAAAACTTTAAAAGTTATGGGAAAACGAAGGTTGATCACGTTAAGTAATAATGGCTACAAAGAATGGTTCTACGTAGATTCATTAAAAAAGATTTATTTTCCAGAGCCATGGATCAAGTTTCTCAAAAGAATTACAAGAGAATGTTTTGGAGCGTTCATTCTATGGGTTTTTAATATAAAAAAGAAATGATAAAAAAGTTAGACGTATTCGTGGGTAACGGCTTGCTAATAGTGGTTACTGGTAAATCTAATAACGAAATAGCTTACACCTCTTTTAGTAAAATGGGTTCAGATAAAGATGACAAGACTGATCTTGGTTGTGTATCAAGTTGTAACACTGTTTGTATTAGGTTTGCGTTTATTGAAATGATCAATGATGGTTACTCTAAAGTAGATAAAACAATTCACACTATTTAAAATGAAAGGAATATTAATCAAAAAAGATCCGGCAAAGCAAAGTAGGCACGGGGGAGGTGAGTACGTTAGGTGTCATTTTAAATGCGAAGACGGAAAAACCAGAACTCTAGATGTTTACGAGGGTCACCCAAGGAGCAAAATGTTTTTCCAAACAGGTTTGAAATTACAGGGAAGGTATGGGAACTTATCGATTTACAAGGAAAAGTTTATCGATGGCACTTCTAATTTTATTTATTACGGAGTTAAACAATGAAAATAGCAATGGTATCGGTTTTAGGAAATGTCTCAGAATCTGAGAACCATCACTCAGGTGGATTCACGTGGGTCATGCTGGATCAATGGAAGCAGACTTTTGATGCATTGTTTCCAGATGATTTCAGTATCGAGATAGAAGTCTGCAATGATTCTTGTAAATGGACCAACTATGATGCTTTAATAGTCAATGAGGGTCCACATTTTAAGAACGGAGTTTGGAATCTATTCGGGGGAATGAATCAGGTTTTAAAAGATAAACTAAGCGATTTAAACTCTTTCCCCGGAAAGGTCTATTGTTACAAAAATAACGGAATGTTTGTCCCTGATTACCAAGACCTTTGTGACAAAAGAGGTATGGATTTTGATTTCAAAAAAGAAATTAAGGATATTCAGTTCCCGATAAAAAGCAGAATTTTAGAGCTTGGAGATTCCCATGTTTTATCTATCCACAGACCTGGAAATTGCATCGTAAAAGTTGATGGGAAAACTCTTTATGGAATACTTAATCCCAAAGAGGGAGTTAAGATGCTCGAAGAGGCTTCAAAGTTTTACGACGAAATGGTTATCTATTTTGGAAACATAGATGTTCGTCATCACTTGATGAGACAAGAGGATCCAGTGGCTAGCACTAAGAGCTTAATGAGTCAATACAAAGGAGTCTTAGAATCGCTTAATTGCAAAGTTACCCTAGTTCATTTGCTCCCAATAGAGGATGAATCAAGGAAGCTTCCAAAGACTGGTTACTACAAAGGCTCGCCATTTACCGGATCCAGAGAGGAAAGGGAGGATATTAGACAGTTGTTTAATCGATGTTTAAATACTATAGCTAGGATCAATGATTATGAAGTTTTAACTTGGGAAGAGTTAGAGCTAGATGAAAACGACGCCCTTAGTTTCAATTGCATGGAATCGCGTCAATCAGTCCACTTAAGACCTAAGTTCTACAAATTCAAATGAGATTCAATGTAGATAACGACATGCTAGAAGCTCTAGATGATTACCATGTAAAGAGCAAAGCAATGCAATCTTATTACTTGGACATGGACAGCAACTGTTTGTGCGAAGTAGATCTAGAGTTTTCCGTAGATGACGACCTGGTTTTTAACGTTCCAATCTACGACATGTTAGATAGAAAGTACGCAGCATTTAGCTCTCTCACTGAAGCTATAATGAGACCAGATCAAGACCCTAAGCAAAATGGAAGATTTTTTGAGCATTACAAAAGAGATATGGTGGATAACATGATGCTGTTTTACTTGTTCAGGCTTTGCGGATCAGGCATTAATTATGTCCCAAGGGAGAATAACGGTTCAGAGCCGATTGGCACTCACGGATTTGGAAACTTCTGGGTAGCTAAAGTGCTAAGAACTTGTCAAATAGAGACCGGTCCTACTGAGTGGTTGATGGCACTAGAGAATTGGTCAGGGCCTTTCACTGATAGCAAAGGTTATTTACTACCTCAGTTTTCTTACCCTAACCAGAAAGGTGGCCACATGAAGAGGTTTATATTAGAAAACTCCTGGGACCTTGTTTTCTTTTTACATGATTTCGTTGTTAGTAACAAGCAATTAGAAATATTCGAGATCGTTGACGTAGGCAACGAATGGCTGATGTCAAGAGGTTACAAGCGCCAGAACTTCGTTTTAACAGCTTTTGCTATGGATATAGCAGAGTATTACCCTGAGTACGTAGATCCACAATCTAGAACTTACTGCGGAAGCAACGCTAAAAAATGTATCAGAAAAATATTTAGCAAAAAAGGCAAGGTATCTGATTTTGATTTCGAAAACGATGTACTGAGATTCCTAGCTGATAGATATGGATCAACTCCATATTCGGTCGAGGATTCTAGAGCTTGTGATGTTTGGAGGTACTTCAAGGAGTACCAATCACCGGATCACATAAAGAAAAATGGCGGAGTAGAGATGCTTAATAACAGCATATTAAAAACAAAGTGGGGAGAAGAAAGTTACTATAATTGGATTAAAAATTTATAAATGATAAACATTGAAACCGTATACGAATTCCTAGAAGAGAATCAGAAAGTTTTTGGAAAGTTTGGAACACTTGGAGGAGGAGTAGATCACTCAGTTCACAACTCTGGAGACCTGGATACTTCATTTCCCTTTGGAAGATGTTTCCAGTGCTGTAACTTCCTTTATTACATGCTCGGAGCTAAAAAAAGAGGTTACCAGTTAAAGATAATTAACTCGAAGCATATAACCATGTCGTCCTACCCAACTACTCATTGGTTTATCCAAAAGGGAGACGAGATCATAGATGTAACGAGCCACCAGTTCGACTTTAGCTTGGAAGATGTTTACAAGCTTGGAGTCGAGAGTAACCTTGGTAGAACTAGGTTCATGAAAGGTAAAGAAATAATCGAAGTTGGGGACGAGTTATTTGTACCCACTCAGAACACGATGGTGCTCTACGATAAATGGGTCAAGAAATACGGAGTAGTTGAGGACATGACAGATTATTATAATGCTTGGAAAAAATCAAAATGTTTATAAATAACCAGATCGGAATCGGGAATAACGACTTACAGAATGGGAAAGACCTTGAGTATTACCTAGAGCTAACCAAGGATTTTAAATCTAGTTTGCCACCGTTTAAAGTTAAAAACATAGATGGGTTCAATATTATGGACGAATCAGTTTCCTGTCCAGTTGGCTACAAGGCTAGATCTGGGGAGTTCTTGATCCAGAAGTTAAAATCAGAGGGCTTCACTGAAGTGGTATATGTCCAACCTAGACAGGGATTCGCTGGGATAAGTTTATCATGGCTTTGCAAGAAATATGACATGAACTTAACTTTGGTCATGCCATCTTCTAAACAAGTATCTGATCATCAGGCGCTCTGCATAGAATACGGAGCTAAACCGCTGTTCTTGAGGATTGCTTCTATGCCAAATGCGAACAGAGCTGCTAAGTTATACGCAGAAGGTGGTTCACATAGAGCTTATGTCCCTCTAGGCTTAAACCATGAATACGTGGTAGCCGGAGGAGTCAGAGCTTTTCATGACTTTTTCAAAGGAAAAGAACATCCTAATTTTATGTGGTGCGTAATCTCTACTGGCGTACTCTTAAGGACTATGCAAATAGCATTGCCAGATACTAATTTCAAAGCGATAGCAGTCTCTAGGAATATACAACAAGGAGAGCTTGGAAAAGCTAAGTTCTATAGTTACCATAAGCCTTTCCTAGCTAAGTCAGACGTAATACCAACTAAGTTTAACTGTGAACCATGTTACGACTCAAAGGGTTATGATATTATGACAAAAGAGGGAAACGAAGGTGATTGGTTTTTCAGCGTCGCTGGAGATGCTCCAGTTCCGACTATAGATAAAACAAAGATAAACTCGTTCAGGGAATGGGGTGACCACTTTGATTTTGACGTAGAAGGTATAAAGATATAAAAAAGATTTTACAATATAAAAAAGTATATTATAATTTTTACAAATAACAATTAACAAGGAACTAATGACAGCGCATACTACTATCAATATTAAAAAAAGCACTAAGAAGCGCCTGGACGACTTTTGTGACAAAAATCAAAAAGTTAGATCTGGAGTTCTCGATGTAGCTCTTAATAGCCACTTGGACAAAGTAGAGTCTAAGTAGAAACTTAATCAGTAAATTTTAATCCCAACTAAAATGAAGATCACAGGACTAGGCTTCCATGACACTTACGAGCAAGCAGCAAGAGAGATATATTTGAAACCAGATTTCGTTTCCAATCCCAGGGGAATGGAAGTTAAAGAGAAGCTTGGTTTGCACATGGAGATATTAAACCCTTCTCATAATTTGTTCGAAAATAAACACAGAGGCGTCCCCCTGAAGTACTTAGCTAATGAGTTAGTCCTTTATTTTGCTGGAAAATACAACGTATCTTCACTTGGAGATGAAGCTAGTTTCGGAGAAGCTTCTAGTTTCTGGAAAAAGATCGCTAAAGAAGATGGAACGGTTAACTCGGCTTATGGTTACTTATTATTTAAGCACCAAGCTTACGAGCAGCAAACCCAATGGGATTGGATTAAGAATAATTTGATAGCTGACAAAGATTCTCGCCAAGCCATTGCTCACATCAATAGACCTTTTCATCAGTACGATGGAAACAAAGATTTCGTTTGTACTATGAGTTACCATTTTTTCATCAGAGAAAATAAGTTGCACATGCACGTTCACCGAAGAAGCCAGGACATGGTATTTGGTATAACTTATGATGTTCCTTGGGAGCTACTTTTGATGCAATGTATGGTCAAGGAGCTTAAAAGTCATTACCCAGAGTTGTCTTTAGGATCTTATAATTTATTCATTGGATCTGCTCATATTTACCAGAGAGATTACGATACTATTTATAAGATGCTCATGAATGAGTTTACTCCATATAGAATCAGTATTGGGAGCGTAAACCCTATTATGCACAAAGAAGTGAACAAGATGGCATCCGATAGGAATTACAAGTACAAAGGTGGTAAAAATTTCTTTAGTTTCTTAAGCGATAATAGATAATGCCAGGACCTAGAAAGCACATATCAGATTGGAATGCAAAAAAACTAATCAAATTTATGGTTAGGGATTTTGGAGACGTAGATCCCGATGCTGTCCAGAAAATGATTGACTATATTAACTTGTTTTATATAGGCAAAAGGACTGATCCTAAGATGTCCTCGGTTGACCCAGATCAGACTTGTATGATAATGATAATCGAGAAAGCGCTAGAAGAGGTTCCAGAAGAACCAGTCGAATTCGAAGTAGATTTAATGGATTTCTCATGACACCCGAAGAAGAATCGGCAAAAAAATACTATGATCACCAGTTCGAGTCAATGATGGACTTTAGGAAGAAAACTAATTTCAGAAAGGTTAGCCGTGGAGATGAATCAAAGATTAGGGGAGCAGCAGAGAAAATGACACAGATGAAATTTCCTACCGTAAAAGGTATACAAATGCTAGGCAAAACACCATGGCGAAAAAATACATAACAATCTCAAAAAGGTTTAGTCATATAAATATGGCTGAAAAACAGTATAACCAGATATCAGAATCAGAGGTTACGCCTGCTGACCAGATGGAAATAGAGGAGCATTTAGCTAAAATGAACTTAAAGATAATTTGGGCTTAATGACATCAATAGAAAAAGGAATTGAAAAAGATATAGTGAGCTACCTCAACTTGAGAGGTTGGGCAGCTACACCTAACCAAAGCGGGATGCTAAAAGTAGGAACCGATGGAAACGGCGGAAGACCGAGGTACGTCAAGCTCGGACCAGAAGGGACTGAGGATATTACTTGTTGCATAAATGGGAAGTTCGTAGCAATCGAAGTTAAAAAAGATTTAGAGTCTGTAAAAGCTTGGTTTCGTTACCCTTTGGGCAAAAGAGGCAAGAAGATAGCCTTTAGCAAGAGGGTCGAGGCCCAACAACGGCGCAGAGAGGAAGTTTTAAAGGCTGGAGGTGTATTTATATTAACTCACTCAATAAATGACTTAGAAGGCGATCTAAGGCATTACGGCTTAATTCCTTGATTTTAGTAAAAAAGTATAATAAAAGTTTTACAAAGTAAAAAATGTAATATACATTGGTACTACCAAATAACACAAGCAATATGAAACTTCAATTTGAGAAATGCAGGGATGTTAAAAGTCCACAGCGTGGAACACCAGGGTCAGCCGGTATAGATTTCTTTGTTCCAAATCAAGGATCCATAGAGGGCTCTGCTGGTTACTTTTTAAGACCAGGCGAATCAGCTAATATACCATCTGGTATAATCTCTAATATACCAAAGGATCATGCGTTAGTTGGTTTTAATAAATCTGGAATAGCTATAAAGAAGGGCTTGATAGTTGGAGCTGGAGTAATAGATTCTGACTACGAAGGTGAATTACACTTGCATGTTATCAACGTTAGCGATAAACCAGTCAGTATTGACTATGGAGATAAATTAGTTCAGTTCTTATTAGTTAAGACCGATCATTGTGATATCGAGATCGTTGATAAGATCCAAAGAGATGGAAGCTCTGAGAGGGGTTTAGGTAAATTTGGAAGCACTGGAGAAAAATAGTTACTTCGTAATTGACCCTTAGGGGTTAATTATGAGGGAATTGACAAACTCTCACGAAGCTTCATGATCGAAGTGGTTAACTGTCAAAAGGACAGGCCATAGCCTACTTAAGATATGGTGAGTTGCTAGGTACTCTGATGTACAACTAAAACCTAGTTAGCTAAAACACACTCTCTAGTGTGCATCCATGTACCAATGTGGTAATATGATAAGTGGTAACCCCGATAGCTATTGATCCTTGGTAGCTCCTTGGACTTAGGGATTTACATCATTGGTCTAAAATAGGAAAGTTTGAGATGATCAACATACGTTGAGAAAATCGATGCCAATAAGATACTTTCATGGGTGCACTCTAGAGGGAGTAACCGCTAACCGTAACTAGCCGGCAAGTCAGTGGAAAGCTGACACTCCCTCGTTCTTTTACATATCATTACTTACTGGCGAAATAGAAATGCTTGGCTGAGCCCAAAGGTTCTTCAACGGAGTTGGAGGTTTGACCTCATATGGCAAGAAGGCTCTTGTGGACTGGGTATACGAGTAACAAATTGAGTAGACTAAAAACTAATCGGGGACACTGTCTCACGCCCCATCTCGGCGAAATCCACGTAAGTAGTGATTTGTGAGAGAACATCTCAATATTTATTAATTCATGACACATGAAAATCACAAACGAATTGGCACATTTTATTTACTTAATAATTACCGCTTGTACCTGTAATAGCGCAGAGGATCTTAGGTTGACAATTAAATCTTTGTCTTGCTTGCATGACATAGTTGAATCATACGAGAAGCAAAGAGCTAAGCTTCAAGAGCGAGCAATTCCTTACGAGCAAAAAGCTAGACACTTAGTGAAAGCTATCGAGCAGTTTGGAAAAGAAGTTAATGATAAAGGCGAACCAATTAAAAGCGAAGGAAGTGTTGAAAAACTAAATAAAGAACTTGATGCAACTGTTGCATTAATATCAGAGATCGATGATTTAGCAAAAGAACTTAGAGGTAACGAGGTTGATTTCAAGCCTAGTAGCGAAGAGAAAGCTGCTATCAAATCAGTGTTAGTTGAGAATGTCTCGAATTTCTTTGGTCCTAACCCTAGGTTAGAAAATATAGCAGGTATTAGTGATATGCGTAAGTATTTAGAAGCTATTGAATCAATGTAACATGGATAGAGATAAATCAAAACGGCAACAAGGAATAGTTACTCCTAAGAGAGCGGTACTTAGGACTAGGAAGAAGAATGGGATGAGGATCCGAAAAGATAACGGAATCCCTCCCGATCCTGCTGGACCACAGATGATAAAAGACGCAAGAATGGCAAAGCTAAAAAGAAGCGTAGAAAAGTAATTTAAATTTAATCCCAACAAAATGGCGTACAAGAATCTCGCAATCATAGTCGGAAACATGGGCAAAGACCCAGAGCTAAGGAAGTTAGAAAACGATAACTACGTAACTAATTTCTCAGTTGCAACTACTAAGTCTTGGAGGAATAGCGAAGGAGAGAAGATCGAGAAAACCGAATGGCACAACGTAGTCCTTTGGAGACAAGCTGCAGAGTATTGTTGCTCTTATGCTAAAAAAGGGATGAGCGTCATGGTCGAAGGTGAGCTCCAGACTCGATCTTGGGAAGATGACAATGGAAAAACTGTTTACCGAACAGAGTTAGTGGGTAGAGAGTTTAACATCTTAACTC
>Ga0307980_1000566_pt1 | contig 17102 bp, 17 predicted proteins | sample OrgLakmetage1060_FD_201817 | JGI IMG/M metagenome (GOLD analysis project Ga0307980, IMG submission 201817) | Saline water microbial communities from Organic Lake, Antarctica - #1060 | ecosystem: Environmental > Aquatic > Non-marine Saline and Alkaline > Saline | place: Antarctica: Organic Lake... | reverse complement strand
GCAACCCGGGTCAACAGACCCGGTTTGTCTTCCACCAGAAGCGAAAGTACGTGGCTCATGGTTACTCGTCACCCCACTCGGGCGCGAGGTCTTGCGCATACTGCACCTGCGAATTGCCCACGCCTTGAGGAACCATCGGCCACACCATGGAATCTTTGCTCACGATGAAGTCCAACACCACGGGACGGTCGTTGGTTTCCATAGCCAGTTTGATGGCGGGTTCCACTTCTTCTTTGGTCCGCACCCGAATTCCGAGTGCTCCATACGCATCGGCAAGTTTCACAAAATCGGGAACCATCACCGAATCATGCCCCGTGTTGAGATCGGTGAACGAGTGACGGCCGGCATAGAAAAGTGACTGCCATTGGCGGACCATGCCCAAGGATGAGTTGTTGATAATGGCCACCTTGATGGGAATGTTGTTGATGGTGCAGGTGGCAAGTTCCTGGTTGGTCATCTGGAAACAGCCATCGCCATCAATCGCCCACACCAGACGATCGGGTTCGGCCACTTTGGCGCCCATGGCCGCGGGAATCGCATAACCCATAGTCCCGGCACCACCGGAGTTCAACCACGAGTTGGGGCGCTCATAGCGAATGAACTGGGCTGCCCACATTTGGTGTTGACCAACGCCTGCGGCATAGACCGCTTCGGGGCCCGACATTTCTCCAATTTTTTGGATAACCCACTGGGGCGACAGCAGCCCATCCTCTGGTTCGTCAAAACCCAGCGGATACTGTTCGCGCAGGAAGTTGAGCCGTTCCCACCAGGCAGAGAAGTCGGGGGTGTGAGCTGACGCTGCCTGCATGAAGGCGGGCAGGAAATCAGCGAGCACCTCTTTGAGGTCCCCCACGATGGGCAGCTCGGCGTGACGGATTTTGCCGATTTCTGCCGGATCGATATCGACGTGGATGACTTGAGCGTTGGGGGCAAATTCGCTGGGTTTACCGGTCACCCGATCATCAAATCGGGCGCCCAACACGATCAGCAAATCAGATTCCTGCAGGGCCAACACGGCCGGAACAGTGCCGTGCATTCCCGGCATTCCGAGGTTTAGATCGTCAGAATCGGGGAAGACACCGCGGGCCATCAGTGTGGTCACCACAGGAGCGCCCACAGCGTGAGCGAATGCGGCCAGCTCTTTATAGGCACCCGCGCGAATTGTTCCGCCACCCACATACAGCACAGGTTTTTGCGCCTGAGCAATCATCTCCGCAGCAAGGTGAACCTGCTTGGCGTTGGCCTTCGTTACGGGATGGTAACCCGGAAGATCAATTTCTGGTGGCCAGATAAACGGAGCACTTTTTTGCTGCGCGTCTTTGGTCACATCCACGAGGACCGGGCCTGGGCGACCGGTTGTTGCCAGATGAACAGCGGCGGCAATCACTCCGGGGATTTCTTCCGGCTTGGTCACCAAAAAAGAGTGCTTAGTAATCGGCATGGTCACGCCAGAAATGTCAACCTCTTGGAACGCATCGGTTCCCATCGAGGTGGAAAACACTTGACCGGTAATAGCCAGCATAGGAACCGAGTCCATGTGGGCATCGGCTATCGCGGTAACCAGGTTGGTCGCCCCGGGGCCCGAGGTGGCAATAGCCACACCCAAGCGTCCCGAGGAGGACGCGTAGCCTTCGGCAGCATGCCCGGCACCTTGCTCGTGTCGAACGAGAATGTGGCGGATTTTATCCGCCGACATCAGTTCGTCATAGAAGGGCATGATGGCGCCACCGGGCAGACCAAACACATCGGTGACACCGAGCAGCTCGAGGCTGCGAAGAATGGCGCCGGAGCCAGTCAGAATAGGCGCATCGGCCAGCTGCTGGGCCTTGCGTTGTTCTTCCAGGCTCAGCTCGGGCGCGTCGGCCTCTGGTGCGTCAAAAACGGTGTCTGCCATGATACAAATTCACCCAATTCTGTGTGATCCAAAAATGCAAGGACTAACCCGTCACGGCTCCCACTGCGGCTGACTGGACGAGCTTTTGGTATTTCGCCAGCACACCGCGGGTGTAGCGCGGGGGAAGAGGCTGCCAGTCGGTTCGGCGAGCCTGGAGTTCGTCGTCATCAACGAGTATGTCGAGCGTCCTGGATGGAATATCAACCCGAATGAGGTCCCCATCCCTCACAAAAGCAATAGGACCTGCATCTACCGCTTCTGGAGCAATATGGCCGATACACAGTCCGGTTGTGCCGCCTGAGAATCGCCCGTCCGTTAAGAGTAATACATCTTTCCCAAGACCGGCACCCTTAATGGCTGCGGTGACCGCGAGCATCTCGCGCATTCCGGGCCCACCTTTTGGCCCTTCGTAGCGAATGATGACGGCATCCCCGGCCTGAATCTCGCCATTTGTCAACGCGTCCATTGCTGCACGTTCGCGCTCAAAGACCCTGGCGGGCCCTTCGAATGTTGAGGCATCAAACCCTGCACTTTTCACCACCGCACCTTCCGGGGCAAAGCTACCGCGCAGGATGGTGATGCCGCCTGAGGGATGTAGCGGCTTATTCAGGGGGCGCAGGACTTTCCCATCAAGGGCATCGATGGTCATTGCTTCGAGATTTTCCGCCATCGTCTTCCCTGTCACGGTCATGACATCGCCGTGCATCAAACCCTCATCGACGAGCGCTTTCATCAAGACAGGAAGGCCACCGTGGCGATCAACGTCGTTCATGACATGACGGCCAAAAGGCTTCACGTCGGCAATGTGGGGTGTCTTGTCGCCGATTCGGTTGAAGTCGTCCAGGGTGAGCTCGACCTCAGCCTCGTAAGCAATCGCCAGCAGGTGTAAAACAGCGTTTGTCGAACCGCCCAACGCCATCAGAATGGCGATGGCGTTTTCCAGCGCCTCGCGGGTGATGATGTTGCGAGCCGTAATGCCTTGGCGAAGCATCTCGACCACCGCTTCGCCAGATTTGTGCGCAAACATATCGCGTCTGCGGTCATAGGAAGCGGGAGAAGCGGAGCCCGGCAAACTTAACCCGAGAGCTTCGGCAATGCTCGCCATCGTGTTGGCGGTATACATTCCGCCACACGCTCCCTCGCCGGGCGCAAAAGCACACTCAATGCGATGGGCATCTTCGCGCGACATCTTGCCCGCTTTAACAGCCCCAACCGCCTCAAAAGAATCAATGATCGTGATGTCTTTCTCGGTTCCATCGGAAAGCTTCACCCAACCAGGAGCGATAGAGCCCGCGTAGAGAAAGACGGAGGCCAAATCGAGCCTGGCTGCCGCCATCAGCATGCCCGGAATAGACTTGTCGCAACCAGCAAGAAGGACAGAGCCGTCCAGTCGCTCCGCCTGCATCACCGTTTCCACAGAATCAGCAATTACTTCGCGGCTCACCAAGGAAAAATGCATTCCTTCGTGACCCATGGAAATTCCGTCAGAGACCGACACCGTGCCGAATTGAAGGGGGTAGCCGCCACCGGCGTGGACGCCTTCCTTAGTGGCTTGAGCGAGCCGAGCTAAAGAGAGGTTACAGGGCGTAATTTCGTTCCAGGAACTAGCGATTCCAATCTGGGGCTTGTCCCAATCATCATCACCCATTCCAACGGCTCGAAGCATCCCTCGGGATGTGGTAGCTTCGATGCCATCTGTCACGACGAACGACCGGGGCTTTAGTGCCATTTTTGAGGCCTCTCTTTTTCTGGCGCAACTACGGACTACTAAATCGTACGGTAGAGGCGGCTCGGATGGCTGATGGAGGGCAACCTTGAAGCCCTTTATAGGAAATCTGCCCAAAATTCACCTCCGGTGTGTGCCAAAGCCCGCCGTCCCGCAACAATTCCTCCTTCTGAGCGACGCCGGCCACATAATTCGCGTGAAAAAGTACTGGCTCAACAACGTGCACCTGGAGTGGATGTCTCTTGCTCGCAATTGCCCCAAACTGCATTCCATTCATGAAAACAGCCTCAGGTAGAAGCTGGACTCGTGGAATCAGATCAGGGTTAGAACTCACCACTTCATTGAAGAGAACCTGATCATTGACCAAGCCAGCATTCCTAATCGCAGATTCCTGTAAAAATCTGAGGAGAGGAACTGCCTCGGCGCGAAAGTACATGAAGCCCGTGCAAAACTGAGGAGGAAAAACATTGCGCGACTCAGATTGGACGCCACAAGAATAGACTTCTGACGCCCCCCTCACGTAGCTTTCATAATTTGTCCGAAACGAAATATCACAGTCGGTAAAAGTCACCAACTCGTAACCCTTGTCGAAAGCATCGAGCAATGCTGTCCATTTCAGATTCGTGAATTTATTGAATTCGGTGGACCCAAAACCTGCATAACTACCTTGGGCAAAGTCTTGATTCGCTTCGATTACCTCAATAGAAAATTCGTAATAGGCCTGAATCCTTTGGATCATTTTGAGGGAGCCCCGAGTGGTGTAGACGAGAATCGGAAGTGTGTGGCCCGTAAGCCGAAGCGACTCAAGAGTATTTACGGTGAGACCCTCCAGCTCAGCACCCGAAACAAGCATCACCAAGCACGCCGGGAGAGAGGAAGTGCTGTTGGGATTAAGGGGTGGCTCAGAAAAGAAGTCACTGCTTGAACTCAACCTTCGAAGCTGCGTTCGGCGAATGTCGTAACCAAAAAGCAACCCGAAGTCCCGGACTGCCTGCCGCCGCTTCTTCCGCCAAGCCTTTCGCCTGGGGCCAAGGTTTGCCCACACCCCCACAATGCGGCTTCGAATGTTCGACCTCCGCTTCAGCATGCTTAATCATCCCAGATGTTGCGGTGCCCTGTGCGACGGTAGGCTAAATCGTCTTTGGTGGACCCGGGCCCAGTGCCAGGCTACTCTGCGGCGAGTCTATTATTGCCACAATTAGGAGTCCAGGTTTTGTAAGCTAGAGTCCAGCCCGACCGCAAAGCGGAGAGAATAAATTCGTGAGAAAGACCATTCGAGAACCCGAGAACCCGAAGCTTGGCTGCCCTTCGGTTCGATCGCTAGTCAAGCACTACATACGCAGACTGGGACGCTCGGTGGCGCTCGTTCAAGAATATGGAAGAGGTACCATCTCGTTTCTTGGTTGGTCCCCCCGTCTGCTGAGAAACGTCTCACGCCTTTATCCGGTTGCATTTCAGGCCAACAGAACAATTGCGAAGAGCGGCCATGGTCCCGCGCTCTCCGAAATTCCCACCTTCTACATTAATTTAGAGAGAAGAAAAGATCGGAGAATATTAGTCGAAGCTGAGTTGAAGTCGATTGGGGCGTTGGGCTCAACCCGGTTTCTCGCTGTAGAGAATTCGCTCGGAATCTTGGGGTGCACACGGTCTCACATCGGGGTGCTTGAAATGATTGAGAAGAGCGGTAGCGCCCTCTCTTTGGTCTGCGAAGATGATGTTGAATTTCTTGTTGACCCTTCTGCGATTGAATCTTTGATTCGAGAGTTTGCTGAAAGAAGAGAACTCGATGTGCTCTGCCTCGCTTATCGTCTGCGGGCGCCGCGGCTGAGGGTGTCACAGACACTTGCGGTAGCAAACAGCATACAAACCGCTTCCTGCTACGTGGTCCGTCAGCAGGCCGTGGGACCCTTACTGAAGTCTTATCGTGAGAGCGAACGCATGCTGGAGCGAGGCGTGGACCCAAAAGTAGCCGCTAACGACATGCACTGGAAGATTGCACAAACGCAAAGCTTATTTTTTTGCGTGCCTGCAAGTCCTATGGCGCGGCAACGGCCTTCCTTCTCTGACATTGCGGGGCGTATTAAAGACTACGGTGCTTAGCAAAACGGACCCGAGCGCTCGGCACCGTAGCCCCAAAGGTGTGCAAAAATATCTTGGTTTGTAAGCTGGGGCAATAACGAATGAAAGACTTCTATGTTTCGAGCGTTCTCTATAACACGTCGCCTTGGGCCCGGGCGGGGGCGCCTTCGGTGACTGTCCATTCCGATCAAGAACTCTCATGTCAGAGATAGCAGTAGTAGTGAATCTCCAAGGGGGGATGGGGAACCAGCTCTTTGGTTGGGCATGCGGCTATGCGCTAGCTCGGCGCCTTGGTGTGCCCGTAGTAGTCAGCGATGCTCGCATCCCTAAGTCAAACACCAACTTGGACCCCCGCCAATTCGAACTTGGCTATTTCGGAATCCAAGTGCAGAGACCGACCCCCGGCCAGCAAAAGACCAGGATTCATCGGTTCGCGAAAAGGCCGAAAGACAGCCGTAGCTTCTCGGAGGCTGGGTTCGCCTATGACCCGAGAGTGCTCGACCTGGAGGCACCAGTTGCCCTGAATGGATACTTCCAATCGAAGAAGTACTTTGCTGATTACCAGCAAGAAATTCTGGAACTGCTCACAACGAAAGCTCTCCGCGCACCGGAACTCGGCCGTCTTAGTAACGATTTCGGGCGCGACTGGATAGCGGTTCACATCCGGCGCGGTGACTACCTGAAGAATTCGCACGTACACACAATCCCAGACAAGGCTTACTACCAGCGGGCCGTGACTTTGTTGCGCCAGGCAACGGGGCTAGATCGCGTCGTCGTGTTCTCTGACGATATCCAGGCAGCACAAGAAATAGGCCTCAATGCAGACTCCTACATCGGCGCCGAGCTCCTTCCCTCGCCCGGCGATAACTTGATACTGATGTCCCAGGCCGGCGGATTTGTTGGATCAAACAGTTCTTTCAGCTGGTGGGCAGCATTTTTGTCCCAGCCGAGCAACAGATTAAACGTGTTCCCCAGGCCTTGGTTTGTCCCGGAAAAAGCCTCAACACGCGACCTCCTTGAGCCAGACTGGCTCACCCTCGGCGCCGGGGACGGCCTCGACCCGATCTAAATCTGCGCGGGGTTCGGCCATCTGGCTTGCCGCAAACAGTTGAGTCCTGTTGTGTGCGGCGTCCACAAAAATGAGGTGCGGCCTAGATGAACTACCTTGGCAGGAATCTGTGCTGGGACTCTTACTCTCCGATGTTCAGCGCGATCGCGTTGGCTATCAACGCCGGTACTATTCAAGTGCGGCGCATCGCTTCCCACATTGCTGTCGGCGAAAGAGGCTCAAGTGGCTACTCCCGAAAAGAATCTCCCCCCTCTGGTGTTTGTTTACCAGGGGGCGCACTTTCCGAAGTATGCGATCGCGTCGCTGGCTATCGCCCAGGAGACAACTCCTAACCCTCTCATCGTCCTCGCCGATGTTGCCCGGCCGCGAGGGGTGAAATCTTCAGTTCGATGGGAAATCATCGGTGAATTCTATGACTCGACCGAATTCAAGACCTTCAAGGCAAAAAGCTCGCTAAACCCAGAATTTCGAGACGGTTTCTGGTTCCACGCTGCAGAGCGTTTCTTTGTGCTGGAGCAGTTTATGACGAGACACGCTTTTGAGAGACTCTTCCACGGCGAACTTGATTGTCTCTTTTTTTCTCTCGACACAGTAGGGCGCGAGATTGAAGCTGCGGGCCTCGAGGGTCTCTTCATCACCCGTGAGACAATCGACAGGGCCGTCGGGTCTCTGGTTTACGTCAATACGCGCGCTTCCTTGAGATCTGCGTGCCTGTTACTCCTGGAGAACGTCAGCTTGGGCAACGAGATGGACATTTTGGGAAGCCTGCCGCTTGGGAAAAAGACACCTTTTTACGCTTTCCCGAGCGCTGAATACCTGTTTCGCGAAGCGGGTAGCGCTGGCAAGTGGCCTGTGGCGCCTGAAAGTCCTCGCTTCATAGTTGATGGAGCCGTTCTCGGCAGATGGTTATTTGGTGTAGATCCTCGCAATACGCGAGATGGCGGAACAAGGAATTTGGTCCAAAACCCCAAGAACACTCTCCCTTTCGAGCCTCCGGTTAGCAATCTGCGTTTCAAGGCGAGCTCCACCAAGAGGTGGCAAATCTTCGTATCAGGAACTTCTGGCGTGTGGTTCCCTCTATACGTCATACACGTCCACTCAAAAATACATTCGAAGCTCACCCCGAGATATGCGCGCCTCATCATTAGGAAGGCTTCGAAAGGTCAACACCACACAATTTTGCGGGCGCCGCCGCGACACTACCTCCGGTTAGCCGGCAGAATCATCAGGCATCTCCTTCGGCTCGCGAGAGACCCATCCGAAGCGAGGGAACTAGCAGGAAATCTGTTCAGCCCCAGCTGGCGCAAGGGTTTAAAGGGACGAGTTACGGGAAAGTAGAGGCTTGGGGCACCTCTCCTCACCTTCGTTCCGGCGACGCTGCGAGGCAGAGGGATAAGTCTTTTACTTCCTGACTAATTTTCCCAGACCGCTTATAAGCACGACCGTATTCAGGGCTTCTCGAAAAAACCGATGGAGCTTCCGGCCCCGCTTTGAATAATGAAGGAAATACTTCAGTCGAATGACAGGGCTTCTCGACGCTCGAAGTTGATATCTAAACTGAGCAGAGGCCAGGTCTGCCCTGCGATTTCCGGACACAATCTTCTCCACATCATGGAAGAGCATCGCGCGATAGCCGTCGTACCAGGCCTTTACTTCCTCCCGCTTTGCTTCCAAACCTTCAGTATCCGAGAGCAGGTTTCGAACGAGGTCTCGAGCATGGGCCCAGTCTTTGCCCACGACAAATGGATGATCTCCAAAGACCAACCTGTTGTGGTCTGTCCCCAAAAACTTCACCGTCACAGGGATGGCGCCAGCTTCTAGCGCTTCCATAACTCTAAAACTGTCGGGGCTTCGGTTGCCAAAAGGACACAAGACAAAGTATGAAGCTGAGTACATGAGGAACAGCTCGCGACCGCTGACTCCATCAGGGTCATTGAAACTTTGCGCCGCAAAAAGCGAATGAGGGACGAGACTATCAAAAACTTTCACCATCTTTTCACGCTCTTGTTTTATCTGCCCCACAAAGCTCCAAACCTGAGCACGCTCTGCGGGTTGGAGCGGGAGTTCCTCACGCATCCCCACAAACTCACTGTTGTATCCCAGTGGAAGAGTGTAAACATTCCTCGCTCTCCACGCAGGCTGGAAATAGTTTCTGAGCACGTATTGTGCTTTGCGATAGGGGCGAAATTTATGTCTGAGTTCTTCATCCGAAAGCACGAGAAAGCCTGCTGACGGTTGACGCTCCAGTTCCACCCGAGCATCGATGCCGGGGGTCTCCTGATTCCCTGCCACCACCAACAGTTCTGGACGTTCATCCAAGGCAAGCTGCTGCTCAGCTTTCTTCACGAATGCGGGAGCAAGGAAAGAAGTAACGTAGCCCATCTCAAAAAATTGGAAGGGCTCCAACCAGCGAATACGAGTTTTCACTTTTTTCCTTGAGTTACTGTCGGACGGACTATCTAGGCGGAAACTTCGGTCACGACCGCCAACCAAGCTTGTAGCAGAAGGCTACCGCTCGTGGCCGGGGGTCAAAGTAATATTGGCCTCTGGCGAACCAAAAAAGGAGAACCGCATGAAAAGAATTTCCCCCCTTTGTTAGTTGTCTTTTCCGAGGGACGTTTTGGCAATCAGCTTTTTCAGCTGGTCACGTCCCGCTGAGTGGTGTGGTTTCTCAACACCGTGCGGGTCAGTTGTTCTAGCTTAGGCGGCGGCGAGTTCGGGAAGCATCACCGCCTCGTTGAGAACCTCGATCGGTTTGTTCATGGTGGCCAGTTCGAGCATGGAAGCTTCAGAGAAGTAGCGGCGTTCGGCTGCTTCCCATTCGTCATGTTGCTCGATCAGGACCGACCCGGAAAGACGCAGCAAGGCCGCCGGGTTGGGGAACACGCCGACGACGTCGGTTCGACGTTTCATCTCCTTGTTGACCCGTTCGAGCGGGTTCGTCGACCAAATTTGGCGCCAGTGGCGGCGTGGAAACGCGGCAAAGGCCAGGAGGTCGCCTTCGGCGTCGGTGAGCATTACGGCGACTTTCGGGTGGGACCGGGCGAGCATGGTGGTGACTTCGGCGAACTGCTTCTGAATGTGTTCCACATCGGGTTGGGCGAAGATGGTGCGAATGATCGAGGCCACCATTTCCTGGGATCCCTTCGGAACGACCGCGAGGACGTTTCGCATGAAGTGAACCTTATGCCGACGTCGGCATAAAGTTCATTATGCCGATGTCCGGATTATGCCGATGTTGCCGGTGGTGCCCGTATTCAGTGCGGGTATCGCCCAATTGATGTCGGCATAATCAGAGCGTTCCCAGCCAGGTGAGGATGTCATCCGGTGGTCGATATCGGCCTCGTGGGCTGTTTAGGGGGCGGGTGCGATCAATGGCAGCTTCCTTCACTTTCAGATCCGCGACGATGTATATCTGTGTGGTGCCGACTTGTTCGTGGCCGAGCCAGAGTGCGATGACGCTGGTATCGACACCGGCGTGGAGCAGTCGCATCGCGGTCGTGTGCCGCAGGACATGGGCGGTAACGTGTTTATCGGCCAGGCTCGGACAGCCCGTGGTGGCGGTGCGGGTATGGATGGTGATGCGGTGTTCGATGGCGTCTCGACTGAGGCGCTCGCCGGTGCGCCCGGGGAAAACCACTGGCGTGTGGGCGGGGCGTCGTTCCTTCTCCCAATCGCGCAACGCAGTGACTGTTTTGGCGGTCAGCGGGGTGATGCGGTCTTTTCGTCCCTTGCCGCGGCAGGACAGGTGAGCGCCGGCGCCGAGGTGGATATCGCTCACGGTGAGGCTGAGCATCTCCGAGATACGGAGTCCGGTTTGGATGGCGACGAGCAGGAAAGTGTAGTCGCGCCGCCCGGTCCAGGTGTTGCGATCCGGCGCTGCGAGCAGAGCTTCGCATCCCTTGTCGTCGAGATAATCGACAAGGTGACGATCAATGCGTTGCGGCGGGATTGCCAACACACGGGCGAGGCTGGCGGCATGTTCGGGATGGCGAAGGGCCGCGTAACGGAACAGGCTGTGAATCCCGCTGAGTCGGGCGTTTCGGGTCCGGGCGCTATTGCCGCGGTCCTGTTGCAGGTGGTCCAGGAAGTCTGTGATGTCAGAGGCATCGAGGTGGTCCCACTGCAACGACGACGCCGGCATCTTGTGCTTGTCGGCGGCGAAGACCAGCAACAGGCGCACCGTGTCACGGTAGGCGGCGATGGTGTGACTGCTGGCATCCTTTTGCCAGACCAGGCGGTCAGTGAAAAACGACTGCAAGGTGGCTTTGATACTCGTCATGACCGGTCCTCGTATGCGGACAGACGGGCAGCGGCCGCGGCCATGAGTTCCGGGGAGGCAGACAAATACCAATACGTTGCCGCAGGATCAACATGTCCGAGATAGCTCGACACCAACGCCAGCTGTGCCTGGCCATCGCCGCCGGCAGTGTATGCGTCGAGCATCGAGGCGACAGCGAACGAGTGGCGCAGGTCATGAATCCGGGGCCGGCATTTGCCCGACCGTGCCGTAAGTTTCGCCTCGGTCACCATCCTGAGGAAAGCATTGTGGACATTGCAATACAACAGACGGGTGCCTGCCAGGGAGAGGAATACCGCCGGACACTGACTCCTCGGCTGCCACTGGGCCCGATGGGCGCAATACTCGCCCAACGCCGCAATCGTGGTGGGATGCAGGAGCACCTCCCGGGTTTTGCCAAACTTGCTGTCTCGGACCAGTAGCAACTGCCGGCCCCTATCGATGTCAGACACGTCGAGACTGATGGCCTCACCCACCCGCATCCCCGTGGCGGCCAACAGTCCGATCAATGTGGCCATCGTCGCCTGTCGTTGGGGGCAAGACAAAATTGATGTGGCGCCCATCAACGCCGCGATCTCACGGTCCGAATACAAGTAGGGTGTGGCCCGCGGAGGGCTGTAGGGCAGCAGGCCCATCGCCGGAACCTCCACGTCGGGGTCCGTGAAGCTCACGAAGCGGGCGAAGGTGCGCACGACCGAGAGTCTGTAGTTTCGCCAACTCCCCTCCGACCCCTCGGGCAGGTTCGCCCACGACAACGCTGACGTCGTGCTGATGCCCGTCGCCTCCGAGGCGGCAAGGTAATCGATGAACTGCCTCAGCAGCTTCTCGGTGCGCACCAGCGTGTATCCGAGCGCGCGTCGGGTGTGCAGATATTCCGCCAGCGTGGCCCGAAGTTTATCGGCGCGCTGCGCGTCCATCACAACGCTCCCGGCCAGGCACGGGTGATGCCCCGCAGGGCCTCGCGGTCAACTTTGGCGTAAATCGCCGTCGTCATCTGGCGTTGGTGGCGAAGAACCATCCCCACCTCCGCCAGCGGCACCCCACCCCGCAACATCTGGGTTGCCGCCGTATGACGCAGCCGGTGAGCGTGAATTTTACCGAGGCCCGCCTTCCGCGCCGCGCGGGCGACGGCGGAGCTGAGGCCGGAGGAATTCACCGGGTCGTGGGGTGCCTTATGCCCCAGAAAGACGGCCGAACGATTTCCGGCTGGCCGTGCGAAGCGCAGACAGTCCACTATCGCCTCGCCGACGTCAACAGGAAGGGGAAGTCGGGCCAAATGATTTCCCTTGCCCTTCACGACAAATTCGCCGGCGCTCCAATACATGTCGCTCAGGTGGAGACCGGCAACTTCCCCCACGCGCAACCCAATCCGACACAGCAATAACATGATTGCGTAATCGCGGCGCCCCGTCGCCGTGTCCCGGTCGTAGCCAGCCAACAACACCGTGATGTCCTCAGCGCTCAGATCCTGCGGCAAAGCAGTCTGCGACCAGCGCGCCGCCGCCGGAACTGCCTCTACCGGCACGGACAGAGCAATACCATCGCCGTGGAGGAAACCCAGCAACGAGCGCACCGCCGTGACACACAGTTGCGCCGACGCTGCCGATTTCCCTGCGCACCGCTCCGCAAGAAAGTGGTGAATATCAGCGATGGTCAAAGCCTCGAAGCCGACCCCGTCGCGCTCCACCCGGGCGACAACTAAGGGACGGATCTAATGGATGTATCCGGCAATAGTTGCCGCGCCCAGGGACTTCATCCGTGCCAGATAGTCACCAAAATAATCCAACAATTGCTGCGCCGCGGTTGCGTCGACCATCGGGATGACAATCCCGTCGGAAGCCAGCACCCGCAATAACAGTCGCGCGGACTTCATCGTCCGGTAATTGACATACCCCTCGACCCGGCGGGAGGCGAAGAACTGCTCCAACACTTCAACTGTCAATTCCCCGACGGCGCGATTGCTCTTCACCATCCACCGGCTGAGATGCGCAACAAACGCCATGTGCTGACTGGCCGACGACGAGGTATACCCGACCCGAACCATTTCGTCAGCGACGCTAGGAGCGTATTCCTCCAGCGGTCCCACGACAAAGGACTTCAGTACTTTGATCATGCTGCTTCCCCTCTCAAATAGATGAGATTCAAGCGTGCCCCACCGACCGGATTATGCCGACATCAATTGGGCGATACCCGCACTGAATACGGGCACCACCGGCAACATCGGCATAATCCGGACATCGGCATAATGAACTCGGCAGCGCTGCCAGCGGGCACCCTGGAACACAGTACTGATGGCTTTCTTCAGCCCGGTGTGGGCGTCAGAGATGACCAACTTCACCCCATCAAGGCCTCGGGTCTTCAATGACCGGAGAAAGCCAGTCCAGAAGCCCTCGTTCTCACTGTCTCCGACGTCGAAACCGAGCACTTCCCGGCGCCCATCGGCTGCCACTCCGACAGCGACAACGATCGCTTGGGAGACGATGCGGTGCCCGACCCTGGCTTTGCAGTAGGTCGCGTCAAGGAAGACGTAGGGGAAGTCCTGGGTGGCGAGAGTGCGGTCACGAAACTCGGCGACTTCCGCATCCAGGCCCGCGCAGATCCTCGACACCTCGGATTTGGAGATCCCGGTGTCCGCGCCGAGCGCTTTGACCAGATCATCGACCTTGCGGGTGGAGACGCCATGGACGTAGGCCTCCATCACGACCGCGAACAAGGCCTGGTCGACGCGGCGGCGGCGCTCCAGCAAGGCCGGGAAGAAGGAGCCCTGCCGTAGCTTCGGGATCCGCAGGCCCAGGTCCCCCGCGGTAGTAGTCAACGTCCGGGGCCTCGTGCCATTGCGCCCGGTGGTTCGCTCCGCAGAGCGCTCGAAGGGGGAAGCGCCGATGAATGCGGTTGCTTCCGCATCGATCAGCTCTTGGTAGAGCGTCTCGGTCGCGGACCGGATCCGGTCGGTGACATCGGTGAGTTTCAGTTGAGCAAGAAGTTCGAGCAGGGCAGACTGGTCTAGAGCCATCGTGGTTTGTGTCCTTTTTAGTGAGTTACTTTGAACGGTTCTCACTGACCATGCCACGGTGGCTCTTCACATCGACGATCCGACGCTCGAAAACCGGGAAATTACACCACCTCCCGGGACGCAACCTTTCAGCTTTCGGGTGCTATGACAGCTCGACTGGGTTCAGAAAGAGTCCCAACTAAAAAATGGGGTCATGCCAGTGTCAAAGCTTTTGGAGTTCATAACATTCTCCAGTCAACTAAAGTTGGCGCATGTTGAAGAAAAAGTGGCGAAAAAATGCCCAAAAGGCGTTGTCCCGCACCTCCCGCAGGCTCATGGGGGCTTTGATCCAGCGTTTCATTTCAGTTTTGGAGGTTTCGGTAGAAATAACACCTCCCATTAATTCACACTTGTCCTTTATTAACCGGGAACTTTCGTCGAAGAATTATCTTGGTCGAACTCTCCTCATATATGAGCCTCCGGCCTTAACCGGGCGAGCACCGCGGGTGATGCAATACCGGAACGCTCGCATTATTGGGAAGGCCCCTGTCGGGATTAGCCGTGCGAATTCGCTTATTGAAGAAACTATTTGGCGAACAGCGGAAAGAACCAAATCTGCTCTGGCTTTGCTCGATATTGCTGACCAATGGGCTCTTGCGGCGTGCGGTCAAATTCGGAGCGTGAGGGATGTTTCTCAGGGGTCTTTTGTCCTTTTGGCTTCACAGTGGGATTCTTTCGGCCACTGGATTCCGGAGCACTTTTTGAAAGTTTTTGAGCTAGGGGAAGCTGGGATTGATATCGGTACGCTCACTTTTGTTGTGCGCCTAGATTCTGCCGGATTCAAAAAGGAGCTGTTGATGCGCGCGGGGGTACGCGATTCGCAAATCGTGGCTTGGGAAGGCCAGGAGATGGTTGTGGAAAATCTCCTTGTGCCCGACTACCCAGAAATAAGTCTCGCCGGGCTTCAATGGATGTCCGGTCTCTACCGTCCTCAGAAACCCGTGCAGGCCGAAGCTAACCTTTACCTGTCCAGACAAAGGTTAGAGAGAGAGGTCGATAGGGAACGAGACGGATGTAATGTCGGTCCTCGATGAATATGGCTTTCAGGAAATCCATCCTCAAGAACATGGCATTGAAGATCAGATAAAACTTTTTCAGCGTTCGAAGATTGCTTTCGGTGCGAACGGTTCAGCTCTCACCGGCCAAATATTTATGCCCAAAAATTCGACAGTAATAGAGGCGTTTGGCCGATCGAGAGTCCACTTATTCAATAAACAAGTAGCCTTACTCCTCGGTCATCGGCACATATCTCTCTTCGATCCTCGAGAGCCAATGGGTGCGAGCCGCCGCGGTCACAATTCGCGTCTTGAGGACGATGACGTATGGGTTGACGCTCAGAGGCTGAGGGCTGCGATTGCTTCTTCGCGGTGAATCAGCGGCTCTCTCATTTAGTAAACGGTTTCTCTGGACTGCCACGGTGTTTTAGGTCCAGTTGATGTGAGAATCGTCACTGGTCTTTAGTGGGTGCACTTTTGAGCATAAACCGCTGGGGCCAAAGACCCCAGCGATGAATGCGGCCGGGTCGTGTTGTAATCCTCCTTCCAAATGCCGATGATGCCTTTCGCATGGCTCAGAGAGTAAAACTGGCTGACACTGGAACATTCGTCCCGGAGCCTGCCGTTGAAGGATTCGATGAACCCATTCCGCCAAGGTTGCCCTGGCGGAATAAACACCAAGTCCACCTCGATAGCCCATTCGCGAAGAGGTTTCGGGATGAATACGGGTGAATCAACACTGGTCCGTTGTCCATGCGGAGTGCTCTTGGCATACCGCGCTCGATGACGAGGACATCGAGCTGGTCGATGAGGTCTTCTGCGGTGATCGAGTACTCCACCTTCCCACCCAACGCTTCTCTGGTGTGTTCATCAACGATGGAGAGAATCTCGAACGGTTTGCCGGTGACCTGCCCCCTGTTTCAGGTCCAGTTTGATGTGAGAATCGTCACTGGTTTTTAGTTGGTGCACTGTTGAGCATAAACCGCTGGGGCCAAATCCCGGGTTCTATGAACCGCCCTGGGTTTTATGGAGACCCCAGAGTTGTGTTTTCCGCCAATGCTTTTGCCTGACGGTGTTCAGCATAGAACGTCTCTTCGAACTCTGCCGGTGGGACGTCTCCGATGAAACCATGGAGGCGATCCTGGTTGTGCCAGTGGACCCAGCCGAGGGTTGCTAGCTCCAGCTCTTCAACGCTTTTCCAGGGTCCAGGGTGGTCTGGCCCTCTGACGAGTTCCGCTTTGTAGTAGCCGTTCACAGTTTCAGCGAGGGCATTGTCAAAACTGTCCCCGACAGTTCCAATTGAGGGGACAGCGCCAATCTCTGCGAGGCGTTCCCCATAGCGAATCGACGTAAATTGTCTGCATTCAACCGGTCGTTGCAACACTTGCTTGCTGAGCTAACAATAGTTGTTCATTGAAAGCTTCCGCTGGGGTCTTCCAGCCGAGTGTCTTGCGGGGCCGGGTGTTGAGGGCGTGAGCGACAGCTTCGATCTCCTCCGACGTCCACCTGGAGAGATCGGTGCCCTTGGGGAAGTACTGGCGTAGCAGCCCGTTCGTATTCTCGTTCGTGCCGCGCTGCCAGGGTGACTGTGGGTCGGCGAAGAACACCGGAATGCCCGTCTCGACTGTGAACGGGGCGTGCGCAGACAACTCCTTGCCGCGATCCCAGGTCAGCGACCGGGCAAGTTCTTTGGGCAAGATCGACATCGCGCGGACGAGGGCGTTCTTCATCGGGATCGCACCGTAGCCACCCAAAGCTGGCCCGTTCCTTGGCGTTTCTTTGTGCCGGTAACCCTCCTCGCGGGGAAGATGAACCAGCAGGGTGAACCGGGTCGTGCGCTCAACAACGGTCCCAATCGCCGAGCGTTCTAAACCGATCACCAGATCACCCTCCCAATGCCCGGCAACACCACGATCCCCAGCCTCTGCGGGCCGTTCACTGATCAACGTTCCCGGGGTGACATGCGCCCACGTCTGGCGCCGTGAAC
>Ga0307980_1000562_pt1 | contig 17144 bp, 16 predicted proteins | sample OrgLakmetage1060_FD_201817 | JGI IMG/M metagenome (GOLD analysis project Ga0307980, IMG submission 201817) | Saline water microbial communities from Organic Lake, Antarctica - #1060 | ecosystem: Environmental > Aquatic > Non-marine Saline and Alkaline > Saline | place: Antarctica: Organic Lake... | reverse complement strand
GTCAATAATGCCGTAATAACTCACCACCATTGCAACATAAAAGGTAGGCGTCCTAAACTGTAGTTACTATCAAATAATTACAAAGGAGCCTACCTATGGCCTATTCTATCAACCCTAACCTCCCTAATGCGAGAGCAATAGCAATGAAATTGCTTATTGCTGAACATCTACCTCTGCAGGTAGTAGCTAATCGCTGTGGGGTACACCGCTCTACGATCTGGCGCTGGAAACAGAAATGGGATGAGATTAATAAGAACGTCCAGTTCGACAATCCGAACAGACCAAACCGTATATTTAGCTTCAAGCACAAGCTGCTAGCTTGTAAGTGGCTTATCGCAACGGGGAGCTCACGGCCACACACCTGCTCGCATGCCATCAGTGACAGTATTGTTCGGCGAGTCATGGAACTGCGCTATACACTGAAGCGCTGTGCTGAAGTGGTGTGGCACTACCTCACAACTGAGGATGGTATTCGCATCAGCCTCAGCAGTGTGCGGCGCATACTGAAGCGCAACCATGCGTTCGATGGAGCCAGAAAGAACCGAGTACGCCCAGACAACCCAAAACGACCAGACCCGACCTACCCGGGTGAACTAGTGCAAACAGATACGATTCATTATATCTGTCCAACATCGAAGAAAAGACGGTATGTCTATACCGTCATAGATCTATACAGCCGCCTGACATATGTAGAAATACATGATCATATACGTCCAGGCATCGCGGCCGACGTTATCTTCAGGGCACAAGCATACGGATGCTTCGCCTTCCATATGGTGCAGGCTGACAATGGCCCAGAGTATAGTCGCTACTTTGAACAGAGACTGCGAGCAGAAGGGATCCAGATAAGGCATAGCCGGCTCGGACGACCCAATGATAATGCTCATATTGAACGCTATAACCGAACTATTCAGGAAGAGTGTCTCGGCAGCAGGATTAGTAGCAAGGTGGCTACCGCTGGCCTGCAGAGGAAAATAGACGAATATACCAAGTTCTACAACACAAAACGAGTACACTTAGGAATACAGCTACGGACACCAATCGAGATGTTGCAAAGGTCCTGAGGGGTATACGCAATACATCTTTGTAATTGAGCAATTGGATCAATCTAGATCAAAATAGTACAGCAGTGCTGGTAGCTCTAATCCGAAAATCTGTTCTGGATTATTCATAACAATAGATTTCAGTTCAGAAGCTTTTATCCAGTGTCCATCTTTTGCTTCGCTGAGCTGAGACACAGGCTCACCGTCTTCAACCTCACAGAGAAAAACAAAACCGACGTGTGGCTTTCCGTCTCTCAGCTGTTGAGTGCAATAAAATGGCTTAAAACCGAATACCTCATCTGACCCTTTTGGGCTATATGTCTTAGTGCGTTGATCATCTATAACTGACTTTAGTTTCAATCCAGTTTCTTCAAGTATTTCTCTCTCAAGTGTTGTGTAAACATCTTCGTAAAGCTTATCCATGACACCTGCAGGAAACTCAAGCGTACCGGAATAAAGCGGGTCAGCATGTTTTTTCCAACGAGTCTGAACAAGAAGTTCTTTCTCGCCCTTTTTCTCTCTTTGTACAATGCCAGCAACAAGTGGAATCGCAGTTTTTGGTGTCCAAGACGAAGCCTTTTTTCTACCAATATATCTAATCAAATTATGGACACCCTTGTCACTATCTTTATATGTTTCACCTAGATTATCTAACAAAATGGTGTCAATAAATTCTGTGAGTTGCCTCGTTACACCAACATCAAAGTATCGTTTCTTAGCCTTATTTATCTGAAAATAGTTTTTTTCTATTTGATTTCCTGTGCCGTATTCGGGATCGCTGGTTGAATTAACGAAAAAAGCGAGTATACCGCCCTTCTTAAGCACTCTTTGTATTTCACCAATCAATCGAACTGTCGTATCCCAATCAAAGTAATGTATAGATAGGTGCGCGTACACGACGTCATAACTATCGTCTTCATATGGAAGCTCATTTTGAAGATCAACTATACCAAAATCAATCTTGCGACTTTGCTCATCGCTTAATTTCGCCCTAGCTAAATCTTGTGCTTCCTCGGAAATGTCTGTTGAAGTGACGGCGTGGCCTAAGTCTGCAAAAAATCGGCTGTCTTGAGCTTGACCAGCACCAAGTTCGAGTACTTTGGCATTTTTGGGTAGGTAATGAGAGACAGTTTCAGCAAATAAGGATGGTTTATCTATCCAGTCTTTATCTTTATAATTTTTGTGCAAATCAGACCAAACGCTATTCATATTTTTCCTATGTTATTTTTTACTGCGATACAACGTACTATACCTGAAACTCGACCGAGATATTCCTCATCTACTTCATCAAGATACGTAATGTCAAAATATTTTTCTAATAGAGACTTTGCGTAGTCAGTGCTAAACATGTGTGTTGCATGGCCGCTTTTTGCAACATAAACATCTGGTTCGATAACGTCTGCACCATCAGTACGCTGAGCATCATGACTTTTACATGCGAAAGCAAAAATACCGCCGTTCTTTAAAATTCTTTCTATTTCGGAAACTATTTCTCTCGTCTTTTCGTTTAAATAATAATGAAGTGATAGATTCGCATAAACAACATCAAATTCTTGATCGCTGTAGGGTAGTAAATCTTGCATATCTATCACTTTAAAGTCGACTCCACTGTTTGAAAATTCTACAGTGTTTTGATCTATTGCTACCTCCGACGAATCTGTTGCTACCACAGAGTGGCCAGCCCGCTGGAAGACAACTGCGTCCCTCCCTACACCGCAACCCAATTCAAGAATTGATGAATTATTAGGAAAATAAGGTTTCGCTATTTCTGAGAGTGGACTTGGAGAATAGCGAAGTTTCTCATGCTCTTTTTTAGTATGTTTGCTGTTCCACACTATTGTCTGATTAGGAATTTTAGTACGACTCATAACTTCATTTTAACACTTGCTTAAGTCTGCTTACATTTTCAATAAAACAGTGTTTAATAAGAGCGTATTGAGCCCATGAACCTTACTATCACTCTCCCCATCAATCCTTTACGGGGGTCTTGAGCGGCCGGATGAAGTGCAGCTGCTCGTTGCCTCTCTAATGCTAGCTGCTTCAATTCAAGTTCTAGCGTTGCATCCATTTCTGCCACGAACCGTAAGCTTTCGGGCATTTCGTCAGGAGAATCAGGACTATGTGGTAAATTATCGGCTGTCATATTGCTACTTATTGAAAATTAAATATACCTTTATATTACATATATCATCTAATTAATTGTAGGCAATACCTATGCAAATTCTTACCAAACTAGTGAGACATTCATCACACTGATTAACCCTGCTTTTTAAACATTTTTCTTCATTACTTCATGCGCTGCATCAACCACTAAATCATCTGGTGGCATGAGGTCATAGTTACTTCTCTTTACCGGATCAATCCATTCATAGCTATCGTGTTCTTCGCTAAGCGATATGTTTGCGCTATCCTTTAGTTCGCACATAATAAATACCGCTATTATTTGATTTTTTTGAGTCTTAATAGTTGGCCACCATTCACCAACATAAAGCGGTTGGCCTATTCTTATTTTAAGGCCCGTCTCTTCATAGACTTCACGCTTTAAGGCTTTTTCATATGGCTCACCCTGCTCTACTCTGCCTCCGGGGAAATGATACCGACCAATATTTGTATTTTCATTACCTGTTACAGCTTCTCTTAGGATAAGTATCTTACCTTTATCAACGATCACTGCTTTCATTGCAATTCTTTGTCTATCTACTTTCATATGTCCCCCTATTTGTTGTGTGCTCACTTTATAGCATGTTCTACTAAAATAGTACTAGTGAAGAGCTCTTCAGTTTCATTTAATTTGCAACTATGATTAAATATGACACAATATGCAAAATATCCACGACCTCAACGAGGTACAGTCATCTATTCTCCGTACATTGTTTACAAATAAACCTTTGAAGTTCTCAGACATAAATAGCACGCGTTTACCAAGTGATCAATTCTCTTATCATTTACGTCAGATGATCAAAAATACTATCATTCAAAAAGACGAGAACAGTTTATACAGCCTAACAAACGACGGCAAAAGTATGGCGATACTTCTAGACACTGGTACAAATAATTTTATTCGCCAAGGCTTCATAGCGCTTAGAATCGTTATTAGTAGAGAAAACAATGGTCAGACCGAATATCTCATGCAAAAGCGTACTAAAGTCCCATTCAGGGGCTACCTAGCAGAACCAGGCGGCAAGATATTGTTCGGTGACGACGTCCTGCAAGCAGCTGAACGCAACTTGAGTAATGAAACAGGCTTACATGCAGATCTAGAAATCAAAGGACTTGTTCATTTTAAGGATATTTATGAAGAGAAGCTTATGCAGGATAAATACTTTTTTGTTATCAAAGGTACGAATCCTATTGGTAAGTTAAAGCCATTTGGATCTACGGGAAAAAATGTGTGGCTCAGTACTGACGAACTATCTCAGAATCCAAAAACTCATCAAGGCGTTGATACCATAACAAAAATCTCAGAAAACAGCTCTTTCTCTTTCCAGGAAGAAACACACCACACGGACGAATATTAGTGGCTAGGTTCTACCAAAAAAAGTAGCAGTCATAATAGCTACGGCGAACACACCCAGGTATATTGCCTGTCTGAGCAGCATGTCAGGATGTTCACCTTTGTTCTTTGCTAATATCCACACATCATTTGCCAAATACAAAGCAAGTAGTCCTAAAATGACTCGAACGGCTAAAGTTCCTGGTAAAAACACTGCCAAAACAGCAACTAAAGGCACCATTAGAGTTGCAAACCCAAAAGCAGCTATTCGGTGTACTTTTACCCTCCAGCCAGTTGTTTCTGGAACAATTCCTGCAACAAAGACACCGACTGAGATCAATATTGCAAGAACAATAAAAGTAACAGGTAGATCAAATTTTTGAGGCATCAAAAAAACCAAATACCAAAGAAAAAAAGTAGTCATAGATGAAAGCAAAACGGCAAAATATCTTCTAGCTCCTGGATACTGAGCAGCGTGTTGAGAAAACGTCATAGTTCTTTTCCCTGGCCACTTTTTAACCAGAAAAACTAGGCCAAAAAACGAGAAACTAACAGCCAAAACTAGGCCAAAACACGGTCTAACTCACTCTTAAAGGACTCAAAATCAGAGTAGTGAATTGCTTGCATGCCTACATGGTTCGCACCCTCACAGTAGCTCTCTCTGTCATCTATGAATAGACACTCGTCCAATCTAACTCCTAGCCTTTCGGCTGCTATTTCATAGGCACGGGCTTCTGGTTTTGCAAACCCAATACGAGCCGATTCAACAATGTCATCAAAATGTTCTTGAAGAACTGAATAATCCATATGATTTTTTAAACCACTAGAACTGATATTTGAGAGCATAGATACTTTGTACTTTTTACGAAGTTTTTTGGTATATTCCAATAGATCATAGTTGAATTGACGCCCAGCTTTATTAGATTCTCTCCAAACACTTTTTTCTATCCCTAATCGGTCGGCCAATAATTGACTGCTGCTCTTAATTCTGCCCGCGCTCACTTCAAAAATAATCTCTTCTATGAAATCTTTATCTGCTTCATAATCACCACCAAATTTACGATAGTTTTCAACAAAATTATCACTATAAACCACCCCAAAACAGTCAAAAATTACCGCTTTAATCATTTGCTAGGCCAGATGCTCTTATACCAGCAAGCATTGACGGGACATATTTATCTGGGTTTTCGGAGACATCTTTTATTAACTCTCTAATTGCTATCCATTTATAGCCTTCAACGTATTCTGCTTCAACTTCAATTTTTGCGGTTTTCATATCGACCTGTGCCGTATAGGGCTGAACAAAAAATCTATGCTTTCCGTCATCAACAAATTGCTTTACTTGCTTAACTGGTTCTATACCCGTAAGGCCCAGTTCTTCCTCCGCTTCAGTAATAACGTTGGAATCATATGTCTCGCCTTCTTCTATGGTACCTGAAGCTGACGGCATCCACTTTCCTGGATCATTGTGCTTGGCTAGTGCCCGTTGTGTTATCAGTAGATGTGATTTGTTCAGATTTGTTAACCACAGTGCACTTACGCGGTATATATCTTCATAGCCAAGCTCAACATATGACTTTGATCCAAGTTCATTATCCTTTTTATCGACGATAACAACTTTTCTAATACGTGTCTTATTTTCTGACATCAAGGTCTTTCATCTACAGCTCGCCCCAGTTTTTTCCGACGGACACATCGACGTTCAAATTTACGCCTAGGTCCGGTTTAATGTTTTCCATGACTTCCACCATCATCTTACTGATTGATGCAGCTTCTGACTCAGAACATTCAACCATGATACTGTCATGCACCTGCATGATCTGCTGTGGCCACTTACTCTTATTTTCATTTCTCAACTTCACAAGTCGTTCCTCGACTTGACTCATCGCCATTTTGGTCAAATCGGCAGCACTACCCTGCACCGGCATATTGATAGCTGCTCTATACGCGCCTTCACGCACCATGTAGTTACTGGACTGCACGTCTGGAGTTGGCCTGCGGCGGCCCATGATTGTTTCCACGTACCCTTTGTTCTTAGCCTCGTCTTTAAACCGGTCAATCATGCCCTTGAGCGCTGGGCGGACTTCAAAATACTTGTCTATAAATTCTTTGGCTTCTGTATAGCTAATTTTGGATCCTTCGGCTAATCCATGCACGCCCTGACCGTACAATATCCCGAAATTGACTGCCTTAGCCGCGTAGCGCATTTCTTTAGTGACTTCATCAGCTGGTACACCTTGAATCAGTGCAGCTGTTTCGGTGTGAATATCACGGTTCTCATTGAACGCCTCAATCATGCGTTCGTCACCTGACATCGCTGCCGCTAATCGCAATTCAAACTGGCTGTAATCGGCACTAATCATCACGTTGCCGGCTTCGACAATGAATCCTTTGCGGATTTCTCGCCCTAGTTCGGTTCTAACTGGTATGTTTTGCAGATTCGGATCAACACTCGATAGCCTACCCGTCGCTGCGACAGTCAAATTAAGTGTTCCATGTACGCGGTCATTATCATCGGTCATTTTAGGTAGTGGGTCTACATAAGTGCTCTTTAGTTTTGAGTATTCACGGAATTTTTCTATTTCTTCTATTATTGGGTGTTGGCCTTTTAGCTTTTCTAGTACGCTACTAGCAGTGGAGTAATGCCCTGATTTACCTTTCTTAGACACACTCGTTGGTAATTCCAATGAATCAAATAATATTTCAGATAACTGCGCTGGAGAACCAATATTGAATTCAGTTTCTGCATAGCCATAAATAGTTTGTTCTATGTCGCTTATTCGTCCCTCTAGATCATCTGACATAGACTTAAAGAACACCGGAGCAAGCTTCATACCAGCTCGTTCTATACGTGCCAACACTGGAATAACTGGCCAATCAACGATCTCTGCCATCTTAATCAAGCTTGTGACTTCACTCATTTGTTCACCCTGCCGATTAGCTAGTTCACGAATGACTGCAACTAATTCTCCGGCTTTACTCATGAACTCTTCGTCGTCTAGATTGTCTAGTTCTGTGTCGTACCCCAGATCGCTAGATGACTGATCAGTCAGCGATTGGTCACGGCGCAAACTATTGATAATAAATGCACCCAAAAGCGTATCGTGCCCAACTGCCGGCAGCTCTATGCCTAGTTCAAGCAACACTTTGAAGCTATTTTTCAGATCATGACCTTGAATTGAGCCTAAGCTTGAAAGTTGAGATTTGAGCACAGGAGTAAGTGCTTCTTTGTTTTTCTTGAGATCAAAGACATAGCAACGTTGCTCGTCACTCAATAACACTGCCGACGGATTCACGCCATGTTTGCTCGCACTTCGGGCGTGAATCACGACGTCGCCTTTGAGAGAAATATCACTTCGACTATCAACATAGATGACTTTCGGCAATTTCAGGTCATGCGCAGAGGCTGCCGGTGCAACGGAATCGACATCTATTGCCTGCATACTGGTCGGCAAGTTACGCAGCAAGCTCTTAAATTCTAGCTTCTTCAGTATTGCAGCTAAGGCATTTACGTCTAACTTAGTAATGTCCATTCTCTCAAGCTCTAACTCAACTGGTGCATCGTCGTACAGTCGCGCCACTTCACGACTCATGTAGGCAGATTCACGGCCAGCTTCTAGCTTCTTAGCTGTCGTGTGCTTAATAAGTGCTAGGTTTTCATAAATATTATCAAGCGTGTCGTATTCTTGTAGTAAAGCTGCAGCACCCTTTTCGCCCACACCCGGGACACCAGGAATGTTATCAGAACTATCGCCCTTCAATGCTTTTGAATCCAAAAATTGATCAATTCGTATCCCGTATTTGTCTTCAAAAGCTTTTCTATCGAACCGCTCTATATTGGTCAGGCCTTTTTTCATGGCGTACAAATGCGTATGTTCATCAATACTCTGCAGCGCATCCATATCACTCGTAATTAGCATCGTTTCTAGGTTGTTTGCATGAGCCTTGATGGCAAGTGTATGCATAATATCGTCAGCTTCAAAATCATCAAACTCATACAACGGCCAATTGAACACACTCAATACGTCATGCAGAATCGGTATCTGTGCATAAAAGTCTTCAGGCGGTGCTTTACGGCCAGCTTTGTATTCCGGATGGATCTTTAAACGGCTACGTATATTGGTCTTTGGTTTGTCCCACGCAACACACACATAGTCTGGCTTGAGCCGTTTGATAAGCTCCAAACTCATTGCACAGAATCCATAGACTCCACCAGTAGGTATACCGTCTTTGGTGGTCAAATTAGGCATCGCATAATACCCACGGTAAAACACTGACTTACCATCAATAATAGCTAGTTTCTTCCGCGGCTTTATCTCACTCATACATGTAGTATACCTTGTTGAAGAATAGATATCTTGTGCAAGAGAATTTGGTCACTCAACTTATTCAAACAAAACGCGTCGAAGCCTGTGTTTGGCTAATAGTTAGATAATTCTATCGTCTTTACTGATTTCAGTCGGTAGCTGCATGCGTCTTTGAGCGTGGACGCGATTCAGTTCTTCATCGATATTTTCATATACTTCTTGTGCTGTTTGCCCGGGCTCAATAGCTGCACCAACCATAGTAATTCCTAGGTGTTGTTCCTCTACAGGCAGGCCTTCATTAATCATTCCTTGTTTTGTGGCTGCTTCGTAATCAGCCGTTAAATCTTTTATTACTTTATCGTAGTTGCCGTTTTCATCAGGCTTTACTCCGCGTAGAATCAACGCATATTCATCGCCACCAATAATATACGCTTCGTCTTCCGGGCGCTGTCTCTCAATAAGAACATCAGCTGCTATTTTCTTGGCAATATTTCCTGCAGCATGTCCTGCCGCAGTATTCAATCTTTTAAGACCCATTAAATCGCCCAGTACGACAACGGCACCACGACGATCTGAACCCTCGCCTTCGTAGTTGAATCTTTCGACTGTTCTCTCTAAATCATTATGAAATACGTCTTGTCTTTTAAGCCCTGTCATTCCGTCGAAACGAAGGCTTTCAGCAGTAGCTTCTGCCTCTTCCCTAGCTTTCTGTTCTAAGATTCCATGAATTGTCGTTGGACCTTGCTCAAACTGTGCGAGCATATTAGATCTCAGAGTACTAGCAATTTTAAGAGCAACTTCTTCGTCTACACCGACATGATTATTCAAGCCTTCGTATGCTTTGTTTGCAAAATGATGAGCTTGTTCTAATTGAGGGTCTATAGGTAACTGATTTGGCATGATAATTTATAATTACAACATAGCAGAAATTAGCTTATTTGTCAATATTAATAAATTATATACTATTTATAGCCTTCAGCTTGAAGGCTGAACATTTCTTCGTACAAACCCTTATATTTCATAAGTTCTTCGTGCGATCCGTACTCTATAATTTTGCCGTTTTCCATGACAATCACCATGTCGGCTTTACGGACCGTAGAGAATCTATGGCTCACTATAAGCGTCGTTTTACCGGCATGCTCTTTATAGATATTATTGAATATAGAAAATTCTCCTTTGGCATCGATTGCACTGGTTGGCTCATCAAGTATCATAATATCGCCTCTACGTAACAGTGACCGTGCAACACCAAGCCGCTGCATTTGACCACCAGATAAGCTACTTCCGTCATCAAATGAGCTATCGAGACGCTGAGCTAGCTTATGAGGCAATTTATTAATAAATCTATCAGCACCAGTTAACTCTAATGCATGAGAAACATCTTGAGTGGATCGATGCTCATTAACGCCAAGCAGCAGATTGTCTTTAATTGTCAGGTGGTGCAAAATCATGAAATCTTGGCTTAGAATACTCAGTGCTTTGTAGTAGCTTTCCAACTTTACATCTTTGATATCGTGACCATTCACTACTATTTGCCCACTGGTTGGCAGATACTGTCTCAAGAGTAGTTTTATGAGTGTCGATTTTCCTGCACCGTTTTCACCTACAAGCGCTAATTTACTGCCAGGTACAATCTTAAGCGATACATTGTTCAATACTTCTAACTTTGTTCCAGGATAGGTAAAACTCACATTTTTAAGCTCTATTGTAAGCGGAGCATCTAGAGAAACGCTACCGTCAGGTATGGCTGGAGCCGTATTGTAGACCTCTTCAAAGTTGCCTAAATTAATAGAAATCTGGTGCAGTTTGTCTACAGAACGAGCAAGTGATAATGCAGAGTTACTTGCCTGATCAACTAATCCTCTCAGGAATATAAATCTATCTAGACCTATAGACCCAGCAACGAGTAGTCGGAAAAAGTAAACATTAGCAATCACTTCTATAAGTGGTTGGGCAAAGTCTTCTATGAGGTCGTATTTAAATAGTTTTTTATCTGTTTTGATATACTCGTTGTTAATTTTTTTGGTGTTTTTTAGCCATGAGTTATAGAGACTTTTAAAGCCATTAATTAATCGTACTTCTGGCATATGGTGAGGGTCGACCAACACCCAACGAGAACGCATGCCAATTCTGTCTATAGATTCTGTATCTTTGTACATTTTTTCACGAATTTTGTTTTGCCTTACTCCAGCAAGCGCAACGGGAACTGCAGCAATCATAATGAGCAGACCGATCAGTGGTGAGACGAAAAATATAGCCCCAATAGCACCAACAAATCGTACAAGAGACGACACTGTCCAATTGATCTCGCTCATTGCTCGAGACAACTGCCTGATGCCATCGTCGGCACGGGCTAGTTTGGTATTGAATTCCTCGTTATCAAACTGTTCTTGACTAAGTGAATACATTTTTCTAAACAATAGATCATTCGTCATAATTTCTAATTTTTGTTCAATACGTAATTCAACAATTCTGTTTATAGAGTTGAGCAAATTAGTAAGCAACTGCAACCCGAATAGAGCAATCAGCCACATATACACTGGACTGACTTCGGCGTCCTGTAAAGCTACTTTGGTGACAGACGTAATAAGCTGGGCACCAATGTAGGTATACGCAATAGACACTGCGCCATCATACAAATAATAGCCAGTATTAAAAGCAAAGCTCCACCGCGCAGCATTGAACTGCAGTTTCACCACCCAAAATAGTGATTTTATATATTTCATCTTAGGTATTTAAACACATTAGAAAATGTCCAGTTTACACAAAGCATGTATTTAAGTATGCCTATTTCCTATTCATGATTCAAATAAGTACACGACAGATCAAATGCGGCATAACTCGCAGCTGCTTGCCATTCGAAAATATTATCTTCTGGATAACTATCTAGAACACTCACATGAGCATTTATAACACGGACCAATTCATCTACCCCTTCTTTTGTACTGGGCACCTTCGCAGTCGCCCCGTAATGCTCACCCAGTGCATATTGCATGTCAGCCAATTCTTGAATACCCCACGCAGAAGCTTCTTCATTATCAGAAAGTGCATTCAGTGCAGCATTTGCAAATACGTTTGACCATACCGCAAACCTTCCAACCGGGCTTTTCAATGCGTTTCGAAGAGTGATTGCACGTTCGGTGACTTCATATGGCTGGCTAAGCACTTCTTGTTGAAATTCAGTTGGCTTACTTTCTATTCGCATACCTTTTAAGTTATCAATGTGCCTTTGCAGCCAACGTCCTTTACCCGTAAACTCATCTGCTTCTTCAAATTCCGAGAGTGCGTTCGCACTATCTGAAGAGCTCCACATATCTCTCATTTCAACAGAAGCTTCTTCTATTTCTCTAGCTAGACTAGCTTGGTTTATTCCAGTGATATACATATCTCTACCGTCAATTACATTTCCATTTTTAGACACCTGATATGATGCATGTCCCGTAAATGGATTGCCTGTGTTTATAGCTTCGTCAGATACTATTTGCTCATCAGTGAGATTAAATCTATCGCTAGCGCGGGCAATTTGCCAATCTATCATTTCTCTATATGCAGGATCAACATGCACGCGTCCTTCTTCGTCAATGGTATAGTCCATAAATCCTAGCTCTTCCCATCCAGCGAACTTATCACGCATTTTCTCTATAGTCGGAAACACGTGCCTAAAATCTTCTCCCTTTATTGCTGCAGAGACTTCAATCCTAATTGTTTCTGGATTGGCACCGTAATGTTGTATTGCGTTACCAATAATCGATTCAGCCCAGCTGACTTTTTCATCATCTAGATCATCAGTAAATGCACTATCGCCGTGCATATTCGTACGCGTAAAGTGAGCCTGACCCAAAACAAGCCGACCTTCACTATCGTACATGCGCATGTGTACAGAACCCGAATCACCCAGTCTCATTGCCGATGCGAGAGCTTTTTCACCAGTTGGCAACTCATCAACTCCTGGCCTGTAAAACAAAGCGTTGGTATTTGGGATCTGCGCATAGCCTTGTTCAGTCACAAAAGTGTCTTTTGGTAACTCATCTCCGTACGCAACCCTATTTCCTGAAGTAGAGACCATTACGAAACTCTCTGTCGGCACACCAAACTCCTCAAGTGCCATATCGATATTATTTTCTGCGCACATAGATTCAGCAGCTACTTTTGTTTCTCCTGACAACTGACAGGTTTGCGCACATGCGCCAGAGCCCGCAGCAAGACAAAGTCTCTGAAGTGTATTGCCGTCCTGCAAACTCTCAGTGGTATCACCTTTATGGGGCTCTGCGGTGGTTGTCATGCCCTCATGACGCATAACACTTACTGCTACTTCAGAGACAGGTCCAAATTCTAAATGCTTCATAAAAACGCCTTATTTAATTTACTATACTTTTTTGAATTAAGAAATATTATATGTCATAAAATATAATATGTCAATATTATTTTCACTTTATTATTACATTTCATAGGTGTTGTTTATAAATGTGTGAATATAATATTCACAGATTTTCGAATCTATAGTACAATAACTTCTATGAATACAAAGATTCTTGTTGAAGCTGGATTAACAGATGCCCAAGCAAACGCATACAACTATCTAGCAAAACATAACCCTATTAGCCCACCCGCTCTATCAATCCTCATCAATGAGTCTCGAACAAACACCTACAAAGTATTAGAGCAGTTAGAACAAATTGGCTTAGCGCAGATAGATGCCTCAGATAAGAAAATTAAATACTGGGCAAAAAATCCAAGCTCATTGTTGAAAGTCGTAAAAGATAAACAAGAACAAGCAATCTTGCAAGTAAAGAAACTCGAATCTAGCATGCCTCATCTGCTAAACGAATTCATGGAATCAAATAAACAGCCAGGCGTAAGGTTTTATCAAGGGCTTACGGGCATACAATCTATGTATGCAGAACAACTCAAATCTGGTGAAAACATAACAATGGTAAGGAGCTTAAAAGATATTAGTTTTTTCGGTAGTTTTGATAAAATGTCATCGATTCGAGAAAAGTTCAATTCATCATCAATTAGTCGTCATATGATAACTCCCGACTCTAATGAATCAAGTGTTAATTGGAAGGATCACGATAAAAAATCTGGCAACACGAGAACATGGTTGCGAGCGTCTGATTATACTGCTTCTGTAGAATGGTCTTGCTATGGCGGTAATCTTTCAATAACGTCATTTGGAGATGAAGCAGTTGGCTTGATTATTGAAAGCCCACAGATAGCTGATGCATTCATACAACTACTAAAGCTAGCAGAAAAAGGCTCAAGACTATCTGAAGGATACGATTCATTGCCCGTGCTTGCCAGTCATTAAATAATAAGTTTACTGTTATACTTATGATTATGGTTGTTATTGATTCTCTACAGTGGTGGTACAGCACAGGCTGGGCTTGGTTTGCTCGCACTGTTTTGGTAAGCAACAATAACTCAATTGCTCAGTTTTTTTCCTTTGCAGACCTACTGCGCACACTTGGTGCACCGTTCAGACAAGATGCAACAAATACTCAAAACGCTCCTTTGAATGTAAAAATGCAAGCTTTAGGGTTTAATCTTATTTCACGGTTTTTTGGGTTTATTATTAGATCGACTCTTATCGTGTCAGGATTACTGATTATTATAGTCTCAAGCTTTTTTGGATTACTTTTTCTTATACTCTGGCCATTGGTTCCACTTGCTCCGTTCGTTGGTATTGGTCTGTTTGCCTTTGGGGTTGGCGGATAAATGCAAGACCAACACTCTTTCATAAATCTATCCTCTTCGCGAGCAAAGAAGGCACGTGCTGCAGTCGTACTAAAAAATTCTATGCTCAGGTTCTTCATCGGAGCTGTCGCAGTCTTTATAGTGTTTTTTTGGCTTTACGGTGCGTTTGTAAGTAGCAACCCAATCGCTCATCTACTCCTGATAGTACTCCCCTTCTGTATTGTGCCGCTTGGATGGTATGCAGGCGAATTAAAATCGTTAAAACAAACTCAACCAATAACTCCAGCATTGGAACCAGCACTTTTACTAGACACAGACATACTTGGCCGACTACATTCTCCAGTGACCTGGCAACAACTGTTAGGTGTCTGCATGAAACAACCAGGCGGCTGGTTTTATGCAAGCCGTTTTAACATTTCTGAAGCATTTATTACAAATTTACAAGACCCACTTAAGCCTGATGGAGACATTCAGTCTGTGTGGGCGAAGGCCGTTGCATTGACCGCAATGACACCAGAAGCAACGGAAATAACTGCGTCTCATTTAGTTGCGGCATTTATTTTGTCTGCACAAAATCATGAAATGGCATTGGCGCAATTAAAACTAGACGATGATGACATAGTAAAAGGCTTACAGTGGAACACCCATATCGCTAGTGTCTATGAGAAGTCAAAAACCCGAGTGAATAGTGGCGGCATTGGCCGAGATTTAAGTTTTGGGTGGACGCCTCAGTTATCAAGACTTGGCAACAACATCACTGAAAAAGTAAGTCATGGTCACATGCTACATAGACATATTGAAGGTCATAATGACGTGTTAAAACAGATGATGCATCTACTTTCTCAGCCGGGTAGACGGAATGCAGTGCTGGTGGGTGAAGTAGGTGTTGGTAAAACAACGCTCGTCTACGCATTGGCGCAGCGATTGATTACAGCCATGGATACGCCAAAAGAACTAAAATATAGGCAAATTGTCGAGCTTAATGCATCGACCTTGATTTCTCGTACCAAACAAAAAGGCGAATTAGAGTCGCTCCTAATACGTATTATCTATGAGGCAATTCACGCGAAGAATGTCATATTGTTTCTTGATGAGGCTCAATTATTCCTAGCTGACGGCACTGGATCAGTTGATATATCGAATATATTGCTTCAGGTACTTGAAGGTGGTGGATTGCAAATTATCTTATCGCTGGATAGCCAACAGTGGTTGCAATTAGGTCAGACAAACCCTGGCTTAGCACAGCTTATGAACCGTGTCGTTGTTAGTCCATTGGAAGAGCAAGATACTATGCGCGTCATGGAAGATCAGATTCTGCTTCTTGAGAATAGAAATAAAGTCGTCTACATGTACGAGTCGCTTAAAGAAGCTTTTAATCTTAGCGAGAGGTTTATTCGTGATCAAGCATTTCCTGGAAAAGCAATTCGCCTGCTTGAAGCGGCAGCTGGGTTTAGTGAACAAACGCATTTTATTACTGCAAAGTCGGTCCAACAAGCAGTCGAAAAGAACTTTGATGTCAAAATACAAACTGCATCAACCCAAGATGATCGAGACAAATTATTACACCTAGAGGAGACCATTCATAAACGAATGATCAATCAAACGCGTGCCGTAAAAGTAGTAAGCGATGCCTTACGCCGAGCTCGAGCCGGTGTGCGAAACAATAAAAAACCAATTGGAACATTCTTGTTTCTTGGACCAACTGGTGTTGGTAAAACAGAGCTATCAAAGGCTTTGGCTGATGCATACTTTGGCGGAGAAGATAGAATAGTACGCGTCGATCTGAATGAGTTTTCACAAGCCTCTGACGTTACAAGACTATTAGAGAACGCTGCAGAAAATACCAATAGCCTGACTGCACAAATAGCTAAGCAACCCTTCTCTGTCGTGCTTCTCGATGAAATAGAAAAAGCTCATCCGAATGTTTTAAATACTCTTTTGCAACTACTTGATGAAGGCATATTAAAAGACACTAGCAATAAGCCTGTAAGCTTCCGCGATGCGATTATTGTCGCTACCACTAACGCTGGGGCTGATCAGATTCGGGCCCACATAGAAGCCGGTGAACAAATAGAACAATTTGAGCAAAGCTTCATGGACGAGCTTATAAATTCTAATGTATTCCGACCTGAATTTATTAATCGATTCGATGAAACAGTTTTGTTTAGACCGCTGACACTGGGAGAGTTAACACAAGTGGTTGATCTGCTTTTGAACTCTATAAACAAAACTCTCGCAGCACAGAAAATTTCTGTCACCTTATCACCAGAAGCAAAAAGCTATTTAGCTCAGGCTGGTTACGACCCACGTTTGGGTGCCCGCCCCTTGCGCCGAGTTGTGCAGCGATCAATTGAGAACATAGTTGCTCAGAGAATATTAGCTGGCACAGCGCAACCAGGAACAGTCATAGCGTTAACTGATACAGACATAGCTAGTTCACTGCAGAGATAATGGACAGTAATTAAATACTGTTCTTCGCAATAGTTTTCACGACTTGTGATTTAGAAGGCTTCACTTTTTTTTCAAACACAATAAATGGATTTTTACGGATTTCTTCCGCTGTCCAGTTGTACATGTCTGTCGCGGTTTGCAATGGTATGCGTA
>Ga0307980_1000559_pt1 | contig 17202 bp, 14 predicted proteins | sample OrgLakmetage1060_FD_201817 | JGI IMG/M metagenome (GOLD analysis project Ga0307980, IMG submission 201817) | Saline water microbial communities from Organic Lake, Antarctica - #1060 | ecosystem: Environmental > Aquatic > Non-marine Saline and Alkaline > Saline | place: Antarctica: Organic Lake... | reverse complement strand
TGGGATAAAAATAAAAAAGACCAGATAAAAGAAGAATCATAAACGGAGGGGCTGTGCAGAAGAGTGCAGCCCTACACAACCAATTTTAAGCAATAAAGGAGCTAAAGAAATGGATAAACAAGAAAATATGACAGCAACAGATAAATTTAACAGGAGCATGCGTATCATAATGAATCAATACTACAGTGAACAAATATCAGAAATCGTAAAGCGTGGAATGCTACACCGTGCTAAAAGTGGCTATGCAGTTACTCGTCCGCCGCTAGGCTATTCAAAAACTGAAACGCCTGGACTTTACAAAGTAAACCGTTATGGCAGAGCCTTACGTGAAACGCTAAAGAAACTAGCGAATGCTGAAACAAACATAGAATCTGTCACCATGAACATTGCGATAATGTTATACGGCATAAACACAATTAAAACCTGGGATACTGCAAGAACTAAACGCCTACTCTCAGACCCATATTACGTTGGCTATATAAGTCACAAGGGGCAACTATTCAAAGGACTGCACGAGCCGTTAATTACTGAAGATAAGCATGAAATGTTACTAGAAATAGTAAAAAAGCATGACAACTATAACTTACTAGAATCAGTTGATAAAAACCTATTAAACAACTATAATGTAAGTATGTCCAAAAAGAAGAAAAAATGAACTATCTCATAGCAAGGGTCTCTGATCCTGACCAGAAAAAGGCATTGCCAGCACAAAAGAAACGGCTTGAGGATTACGCCAAGAGCTTGGACTGGCTTGAAAATAAAGATTACGAATATATAGAGTTCGACGAAACGGCATTTAAGGATAATCGTAAGCGATTTAATGAACTGGTTTTGGCACCAATAGTAAGTGCAAAAGACAAGTCAATAATCGTCCACGACAAAGTGGACAGATTCACTAGGGACTCCTCGTCAGAAGAAAAATCTATACTGACTAGACTTGCAAAACAAGACAAAATTGAACTGCACTTTCCGCACGACCATTTAATTATCAACTCTGAATCGGCAGCAACGGCACACTTTCAATTTGATATAAATGTAGCTCTAGCTAGTTACTATTCAGGAGCTATACGGGATAATGTTAAACGACGCTTTGACCAGATGCTTGATGACGGACTATGGATAGGACGTGGTCCGATAGGCTACATAAACTATCAAGAACACGACGCAAACGGAAAAGTAATCTTCAAAGGAATTAAGCTAGATGATGAACGTAAACACCATATCAAGAAGGGTTTTGAACTACGCTCCACTGGTTTACCATATAAAGCAATTTCTCAAGAACTAAAGAAAGCTGGTTTGCGTAGTCGTACTGAAAAAGCAGTTGCCATTAGTGGTTCCCAATGGGAGCAAATACTAAATAACCCATTCTATGTTGGCAGAATGGTTTTCAAGGGCAAAGAGTACGACCACAACTATGACACAATCATTGAGCCGTGGCTTTGGGATAAAGTCCAAGAGGTCAAAAACCGCCGAGCAAATGGCAAAACTAAATACAACAGTAAGCCTTTCTTGTTCAAAAATCTTAAATGCTCTGTTTGTAGCTATTCAATTACATTTGACGGTCCTAAGCATAATGGCAAGACATACGGTAAATGTACCGAATATGGTGGCAAGCACGGAGCTACATGGATTGATGAAGAAATACTGATTAACCAGATACGTAAGCTCCTTAAGTCTATTGAGCTACCAAAGAAGCTAATCCCTAACTTAGTAAGTGAAATAGAGAAGAACCATGCTAATGAACAAGAACGTTATTCGAGTACTAAAACTCGTCTGCAAAAAGAATTTGACGAATTAGATGAAGAGCTAGAGGAACTGTTCAAAGACCGCAAACAATTCAAATCACGTCACGATGTGTTTGAACGAATGGTCAAAAAGATTGAAAAGAGACAGCAAGTATTACTAGACGACCTGCAAGACCACAGTACTGGTGATAAATCATTCGTTATTGGTGCAAGCTACTTACTCGATGTATGTAGCCGTGCTGTTGAACTATTTGACGCTGATAGTACGAAAGTAGAGCAAAAGCGGTACTTAATAGACTTCATACTTTCGAACACGACTTTAGAGGGTGAAAAACTGCAATTAACACTTAAAAAACCGTTTGAGGCGGTCATTGCATTATCTAAAACTGAAAAATGGTACACCCGGCAAGATTCGAACTTGCGACACCTGGTTCCGAAGACCAGTGCTCTAATCCACTGAGCTACGGGTGCTAGACTTGCTGAGGTATTATACCTTATTTTTTAGTATTTTTCCGCTTATTAGCTTATAGACCGCACTAACATATATGAGTATTATTAGCGGCGCAATAAAAATAATTAAATTATTACGTTCATACGCGCCTGAAAAATCACCATGAAGTACCCTCCAATAAGCTCGAGTAGTCCCTATAGAAGGTGAGTCAATTCCACCGCGCTCGTAAAGTGATAAGCGAGCGGTATCAAGCCATTGGTAAGGCACCAATAATAGAGCGCCATGAGCTAGAGTCATACAAAACACGACGCTTGCAGGAGTTGATAGATTAAACCATAAAAACAGCCGTTTAAGCTGCGACATGCTAGCTTCCTGAAGTGAGAATAGAACTAAATCCAAGCAGAGCGTTACTGATTATACCTGCAACAAAAAGAGCAGCTATTATTATAATCATTGTCTTCTTCTGTTCAGCATAGCCGGATAGTGGCGCAGGATTTCCATTCGCTTTTAAATTACCAGTTAAAACAAGAATTAGATCTATTAGTGCCCATATACCACATCCGCCAAAAGTGAAGAGCTTAAGTAGGCCTAATCCTGTATATCCAAGATAAAAACGATCAACTCCAATTACTCCTAAGAAATAACTAAGTAATACAGCAGTAACATAGCTTTTTTGTGGATTTTCTGAACCCATAGTATAGTTACCTGGCTGTTGAGGCTGTTGAGGCTGTTGTGGCTGTGGGCCTGGAGTGTTTTGCATCGGTGCTTGAGGTGGTTGGTTGTTAAGTGGTTGTTGATTGTTATCCATAGGACTATATACTTTCAAATTATTTTTTATTCTTATGTTATAAAAATACATGAAAACTTCAGCATATCAAAATCATTACAATGCCAATATGTAACTAGGTGTTAGAATATATAGATATGAAACGAGAATTAAATGGTGCAGAGCTAGCTGAATTTATTAAAGAGCGTCAGGCGAAAGCGGTGCGGGGCTTAATACAGCACGACGGGGTCAATCCGAAACTGGCGATCATTCAAACAATAGATGATCCAGTTATAGACTTGTACGTACGACTAAAAAAGCGCTATGGATCTGACATTCAAATAGAAGTAGTCTCTTATAAAATTGCTCAATCAGAAATAAGAGAATTAATTAAAAAACTCAATTCTGATGATTCAATTAACGGAATCATTGTACAACTTCCGTTGTCAGACGCATCAGAAACCGATGATATTGTAAACGCTGTCAATCCCCACAAAGACGTCGATGCGCTCGGTGAAGACGCGTCACACGATCCGGCGACACCATTAGCAATCAACTGGTTGCTGGCAGGCTATAATATTGAACTGCGAGATAGAAAAATTGTTTTGATAGGAAAGGGTAAGCTTGTCGGGGCACCACTTTACAAACAATATAAGCAGCTCGGATACGACGTGACTGTGATAGACAGATCATCAGAGGACATGTCACTAGAAGTACTAAACGCAGACATAATTATTACCGCCACTGGCAGTCCTGGAATTGTTCATAGTGACATGATTGGCGAGGGAGCAGTCGTTGTTGACGCTGGTGTCGCTAGTGAAAGCGGTAAAACAGTTGGTGATTTAGACGCAGATGTCTACTTCAGGGACGATTTAATACTTACCCCTGTAAAAGGAGGAGTTGGTCCACTCACGGTGTGTGCATTATTTGAAAATGTTATTACTGCAGCTCGCAATTCAACTCATATATAAAAAACTCTAGCTGGATAAGCTCATAACTGCTTTTTGGAATAAATTTCCTTTTTCTTCAAAATCTTTCCAGACCGAATAGCTTGGGCTAGCTGTAGACAGTAAGCAGACGCTCCCACTTGGTACATGCTCCGCCGCCCAATTAACAGCTGTTTCCATATCATCTGTCTCGCAAAATTCTGGAGTGTAGTTTTCTGGAAGTAGCTCTTTTATTTTTTGTCCGGTGTCAGGAAATAATACTAATCTTGGAATAAGAAGTGTTGATAGTAGCTTTACTAAACTCGTAAAATCGTAATCTCGATCGGTACCACCAAGCATGACACAGCCAATTGGGCCAACTTCTCTGACGCAAGCAGTAATTCCAGCTATAGCAGCTTCCGGTTGAGAAGCGATAGCATCATCTATAAAGGTAATACCACGTACTGTGCGCACGGTCTGTAACCTATGAGCTATTGGCTTGAAAGTTTTAAGTGCTTGTTGGCAGGTGAATCTATCGACGCCAAGTGCTTGAGCAGCAGATCTTGCAAGTAAATAATTAATTCTGTTGTGGTCGCCAATAAGCTGTGACTGTTTCATGTCTATAGTTTCTGCGTTATCGATTGATAATTGTTCTGCATCGCTTTCTGCGAGCCAGTGTAGGATTGCTTCATTTTCTGGATTGAAGATAACTTTGCCAGTAGTATCCATGAAACGCATGATGTTTCTTTTCGCTTCCCAATAACTCTCCAATGACCCATGATAGTCAATATGGTCACGATACAGATTTGTAATAACTGCTATATTTGGACTGCGTTCTAATTCATTTAGTTGATAGCTAGATAGTTCAAGCACAAAAATACTATCAGCAGTCGCTGCTTCGAGTGCATCCAACATAGGTATGCCGATATTGCCAGCTAATATTGTTGGCTTATTTGCTTCTTTAAGCATGTGATGTATAAGACTAGCTGTCGTTGTTTTGCCTTTGGTCCCAGTCACGCCTATTACTTTTGAGCCAAGTTGCTTAACGCACTCAAAAAATACTTTTGTCGGTGTCGTATATGGCGCTGGCATGAGATTACCTGGATAGCCCGCTGTTTTGACCAGTATAGATGTCGTGAAATCGAGATTTCTCATCATGTCATTCATTTCCTCGCGATTTTCTTCTGTGATAAAAATAGATTTTACTGATTTTATGTCGGCGTTGGCGGTAATAAACTTTTCAAAACTAACCCACTCTCTACCTTGACCGACAAATATGACGTCCCTGCCTGTAAACTCACTTAAACTAAACATCATGTCCTCCTATAGCGTTAAGTAACTGATTTTTAATAGACTCTGGAAATACGTGAGTTTCATGCTTTAATAACGTTTCGTACGGGGTAGTGCCTTCTAATAAATCACGATCGATTGCGTAATTCATAAGGAATGAGTTTTCAAAAATACTTTTGTCATGAGCTTTCTTGAGACTTGCGCGCAGCTCTTCTGGAGTGCCAACGCAGTCAAGAACTACTTTGCCGTTTTCGCCCATAATAGCGCTAAAACTGTCCTGCAAAGATGAGTCGTCTAAGAAATTATGACCAAAGATCATGAGTAATTGTTCTTCGCTTAATAATGCAGATAACAGTATAAAACTGCTTAATGATTTAGAACTGTCTAGACTCCACCTAGGATGAGTTCTTTCGTTTGCTGCAATGCGGAATAAGCTATTGTCGCTTGTAAAAACTTCAAAATATTCAGGATACTCAACAAACTTTGATGCAACTGCCAACGTTGGCATTGGGCGAATAGCGCTAAAATAATACATCTCACTAGAAACATAAGTATGTAAATAATCTTGGAATAATCTTTCGAACTCTATTGATTTCGACCACTGATGGTTTACTTCCATATTTTCATGAGTCGCATGAGGAATACTTGAGCTTGCTTCGTTCGCGACGATTACATAAGCGCTGTTATTACTAAGCGCTGTCGTAGCTCCAATTAACCCAAAAATAAACGATATTGGTATGTGTCCGTTCGTCGCGCCATCTAATGTATTGATTTCTATAATTTCTCTGTCTATAAGTCTTTTTATCGGTAGTAAATTTATCCCCATGACATCGGAGACCGCTTGTGTTTGCCCAAGCACCTCTCCAGTTGCTAGTACAAAACCAGTCACAGGAACACCTATTTGTTTCAATAGTTCGCCTGCAACTATAGAATCTTTGCCTCCTCCAATACCAAGTACTGCCTTCTCTTCAAGTTTTTGTGGACTTTCACTACTGAATTCTATTCCTTTTTGAGCTGTAAACTGAGCAATCTGATTATAGGATATATTATTTTTGAATAAGAATTCACCATACCCGTTTTTGAAAACAGTATTCCAGAAACTGGCTTCGACTTCTGACATAGCGTAGGGGTGACTAATGACAGGAGGGATAAATGCCTTATAATAGCTAACACCAAGTGCAAGGTGTAGAGCGCGCTCTAACTGACTCGCTTCATTGCTCTCAGGAATAGGTTGCGGAAAAGCGACAGATTCAGACAATTCAAAAGATTGCTTATCTGTTAGTATAGTGAATTCACAAACTAGTTTGGATCGATTATCGCTCCAAGATGTTGTTGTATATATAAACTCTTTTCCTGTCATATATAGTGCTAGTCCAAGTACTGTTTGACAAGCTCTGCTACTTGGCGAGGCGTCATATTAGCTTTTAATATAAACGCCTCAACGTTCATGGTCTTGATGCTGGCTGGAGCTTCAGACTCACCCATATTAGTCAGGATAATAACCTTTACATCTTTGCCCCAAGTTTCTTTTCGTAATTTCGTTAGCATTTCTTCACCGTCCATTTCAGGCATCATAAGATCGAGCAAGACAATATCAGGCTTCATTTCTTCAATAAGTGCCAAGCCAATCTTACCATTTTCGGCTGTTTCAACAGTATAGCCTTCGTTCTCGAACTTCATCCGATACATCTGGCTTATAGCGCTATCATCTTCGATTATTGCTACTTTACTCATACGTATAGTGTACCTTATATTAACGCGTGATTCATGCTTATTACACAGTAAACATAAAAAGAAAGATAACTATTGATATAAATAGATATTTATGCTATTGTATATTACACAAAAGGCAATTTTATTATATATTATGAATATTAATCGATCCCAAAACGATTTCAACCAAGCGAAGATAGGTGCTGCTTCGGCAGGTATTGGCATAGCGGGGGCTATTGTTGCGGAAAAATTAGGAATAATCGACACGCAATTCATTCCAAACTCTCCGGTAGAACCTAGAATTGTCGATGGAATGGTATTTGTCAATGAAGCGATTCGCTACGTATCTCCATCAGTTATGTTGGGAACGATTGCAGCTGGCGCTATGAATAAGTTTAATACGTCTATGGAGAACCGTGCAGCTACTTCATTATCAAAAATAGATTATTCTGGACTCGATGATTTAAATGGCGAAAAAGAATCCGGCAGGGTTAAAACTTTTGGTCGTAAATGGATTCCAAAAGGTATTGGAGTAGCCGCATTAACGGTCTGTGTTGCTGGTACCGCATCAGGCGTAGAAAACGAAATATCGAATGGTCCGTTGAGGCCTATCGAAGCCATGATCGACGGTGTTGTTCAGGATGATGAGAAGGATATAGCTATAGTATTACAGAGCGAAAAAACCACCTTCATGGATGATAGCTTTATTACCATATCACAACTTGAAACAGTTCAAACAGAAGCTAACGCTCAAGATCTTACAATGGTTCCTTTTGGTAAATATCTACCTACTATTGAGGGCAGATCAGGAATATTAGTAAGTCTGCCTGATGGTATTTATGAATCAGCATCTGGAGACACAGTAGAAAGCGGATGTATAAACCCAACCGCTATTGTCGACAGTACATCCGGAGTCTCTACTGGAAATGAACTTGATATTAATAATATTACATTTGAAGTAGCAGACGTCACCGAAGACGGCGCGCAAATGAACCGAGATTTTGCTATTACTGCACAATCCTATGTAGATGACTGTATTACGGATGGAGAAGATGTGGTATTTGGTGCAATTCTGAGTGGAGAAGACACCACTCCCATTCAACAAATGGAATTCACAAACGCCGAAGTAATCAGTGAGGACGCTTTTATGGATAATAACAGAGAGTTCTGGCGTAAGAATGGTACCCCTATTCTTTTGCAGATGATTGGATATGTTGGACTATTGTCTGGAATAGCAGTTGCAAACGAGCGTATGAGCGCGTTTAAGCGGAATACTCGAGAACTAGGTGCACTTTCGGCTCAAGGAGTAAAGAATAAAATGTTCAAAAAGATTGAACTAAAACGTGCAATGAGAGACACCAACATAGCAGCACTAATGGCTATGCCAGCTATGCCTGTTGTAGCAGGTGTATTTAATGCGGCAGAGTTTGGTCTGAAAGTTGGCGTTGGACTCCGTGAAGTAGCAGTTGGGTACTCAGTTGCTCTTGGTGGAAAAGTGCTAGGTAACGCACGAGCAGCTTCGAAAACACTTAAAAACCTCGATGTCTCTAAAGCAGTGAGGGGTTCTTAAGTGATAACTTCAGAAGTAGTCTTGCAAGCTCAAGATATTACAAAAAGTTTTGATGGAAATACAGTACTCACGTCAATTGATATGAATATTCACCCTGGTCTAACATTAATTACTGGGCCATCAGGGTCTGGAAAAACGACTATGTTAAATGTGCTCGCTGGTATAGAAAAACCTGACAATGGGATTGTGTCAGAGGGTGGTCTAGACGTATACAGTATGAGTAAAGATGAAATTTCTGAATGGCGAGCGCAAAATGGCTACTGCTTTCAGAACCCAAGTTTACTCGGTGGACTAACTATTATGGAGAACGTTATCTATCCTGCGCAGCTTAGCGGCGTGCCCCTAGAAAACGACCACGTTGAAGAATTGTTTGAATCTTTAGAGATTAACAAATTCCGTAGTAGTTCGCTCCTTGGATTATCTGGTGGACAAAAACAGCGTGTTGCTCTCGCTCGGGCACTAGTCACTAAACCACGCATGATATTTGCTGACGAGCCTACTGCTGCGCTTGATACAGAATCGAAATTAGAAATTCAAGAGCTTATTAAAAAAGCATCACTAAATGTAGGTGCAGCAGTTGTCATGGTGACCCACGACCTAGTGCCTAATAACTATGCAGACTTCAGTTATAGATTAGTCGATGGAAAAAATGTAACAGAGAAAGAGATACTATAGTATGCATAATTATCAAAATTTCTACACCTGCTACAATAGCACTATAGATTTACAAAAAAGTAGGATATCGTAATGTCTTCTATAGAAAATTTTCACGGACCAACTAGTCAGCTTCCAATCAATCAAAAGGCTTTAAATAGAGAATTTGCTTTTGATGTTAATGGCTTTCAACCCTCTTACCCAGAAGACGGAGCTTCGGGAGGTGAAGTAGTCTCAATAACAGAAGTTGAACGTATTATCCCAGAGGGTGTTCCTCTGCACCCAGGCGTTAAAGTATTTGAAACACGAGTAAAAGACCCCTACGTTGATGCTGATCCTGAGGGCAATGCAATTATCAGAGAACATATTGCACACATGGAAGAGCTAGTAGTAGGTTACGGATATAATCCTCTTGAAGAGAGATCAAACGATCATCCTTATGTGAAGAGTGGTGTATTTCTATCTGATAGTGAACGTCGTGATGGTGTCACTCCTTTCACAAAAGCATGGCTACACGGAGACAATCTTCGTTCACTTGAAGCATGGAGACGACATGTTCCGACAGCGCTAGCCCTTGACTATCTCACTTCACCCCGAGCAGGCTCAATCATACAGCCAAGAGACGAAGGACAACCAATAGAGATATCATCAAAAGAAACAGCCCTACACCTTACTCACGTTGCAGACGCCGTTGGTATTCGTAATCGTGCAACTGCATTTGCGCAACTTGCTGTCAATTCTATAGTCGGCACTCCAGGAGATTCTATATCATGGGCGAGTCTTGCAAGTGGTACAGCGGAACCATCCCTAAAAGCAGCAAAAAGTATTATGGCCGCTAATAAAAACGTAGATTTACATGTTGTCGACTACGATCCACGCGCACTTAAGCTAACAAAAGCTAACGTAGACAGACTGCAATATACAGGACGTTTTATGACGCACTTGGGCAACCTAATGGAGCCAGAAGATGCAATACAAAGAGTTGTTAGTAAAGTCGACAAAGCAAATCGCATCAACCCAGATAAGGACACTCACTTTACTGATATAAGCGATGGCTTCACTGTAGTCGAAAATACTGGCTTCGAAGAATATCTTCCAGAAGAAGGTGATGAGATTGAGGCATTTAAAGGATCTGAAGGATTAATATCCGCAAGCGATTTTACAAAAGCAGCTTGGGATGCTGTAGCACCAGGCGGCATATTGTTATCAGGAAATATGGTGCTCGATAGGCCAGAAATTAATTTTGTCTTTGGTATTGTCGGATGGCCGCTTATTAACGCAAGAAGCGAACAGTCAATTTTGCGCGTTTACGAAAAAGCCGGTGTTTTGGCAGATCCTCGTGCAGAAGTTTCCATTCATCGAGTAATCGATGAATCAACAAATGACCACGTGTATGATCTAGTGAAAGTGAAAAAATCAGACGGACTCCCTGCTGCAAAGCGAATTGGAAATTTAGCTCTTGTTAAGTTATAAAAATAAGCAGTAGCAATACACCCTCATTCGTATTAAAATATACATAAAGAGGGTGTATTTATCATTCAAGGGTTAGCATTATTACTTATATCAATTCCCAATTTCATATTGGGGTTAATTATTTTGGCAAGAAGATCAAAAAACCCCTCTAATTTATACTTTTCACTTTTTGCTTTAAGTGTTGGGGCTTGGTCATTTGGGCTTTCTGGTTACATGTTTACGAGCTCTCTTTCGACTGCATCCTACTGGGCTCAAGGATACTACATAGCTTCTATACTGATCGCTATTGTATTTCTGTATTTTTCCCTGAGCTTTAGTAGTTCTTGGCTGTCTTTCAATAAAATGATTAAACTTACCCCAACCTTACCAACTGTTTTATTGATAGCTATCATGATTTTTGAGCCTACGTTTATTATTGAGGGTGTCACTGAGCGATCATGGGGCAAAGAAGTACTTTTAAATAAATCTGGTTACGGTATATTTACACTTTACTTTGCGTCGTACGTGCTTATTGGATTCGTGACTATACTCATCGAATTTTTGAGATCTAAGGGTGCGAGGAAATTATATCTAAAGCTCGTATTTATTGGTTTAATAATTGCATTTGGTATGGGTACTACATTTAATTTAATTTTACCCGCACTTGGTAACTATCAGTATATATGGCTTGGACCTTTATTTACGTTGGCTTATGTTATATCTATTTCTTATGCAATCATTAAGCACCGATTATTCGACGTCGGCCTACTAGTAGCAAGGTCTGCGGCATACATACTATCCACCGCCACTTTAGCAGTAGTCTACGTTATAGTGGCATTTAGTATTATCGGTGGAGTTGTATTTAAAACGGATGATATTAGTTTTACGACAAGGCTTGTCTATACTTTTCTAGCTATCGTGACCGCAATCGTATATCAGCCTGTAAGGTCAGTCTTTGACAAGATAAGCAATAGATTGTTCTATCAAGATTCATATGAAACACAAGCATTGCTCGATGATCTTAATAAAGTGCTTGTTAGTGACGTGGAAATTAACTCACTTCTTTCTAAGACAGCCTCCTTAATTGAACAAAATCTAAAAGTGACCTATTGTAGTTTCTATATAAGAGAAACCTCATACGTTTCAAGCAGAGTTGTCGCAAGTGAAAAGCAAAATATATCTCAAACTGATTTAGAGAAAATTCATCAGGTATCTCCTAGAATCAAGTATAGAATTTATCATATAAACCAAGAGACTTCCAATAACGAGGAAGCAATGTTAAACCAATTAATGCAGGACAACGGAATAGAGATAATAGGACGCCTCGTAAGTACTCTTAAATACGAAGTAGCAGGTGTCGGCTATCTAATTTTGGGCTCCAAGCAGTCTGGAGCAGTCTATTCGGATCAGGATATGAAAGTATTGGAAATAATCACTAATGAGCTTGTACTGGCAGTAGAGAACGTTTTGAGATACGAAGAAATAGAGAAATTTAATGAAACTTTGCAAAAGAAAATAGATGATGCTACCAAAGAACTCCGTAAAAATAATGAAAAGCTTAAAGCTCTTGATGAAGCAAAAGACGAATTTGTGTCTATGGCTTCACACCAATTGCGCACACCACTAACGACAATTAAAGGCTACCTCTCAATGGTGCTTGAAGGTGATGCTGGAGACATTACTCCTACACAGAAAGACATGCTCGGACAAGCTCTTTTTAGTTCACAGCGTATGGTGTACCTGATTTCTGATCTTCTTAATGTCTCTCGTTTAAAAACCGGGAAGTTTCTTATTGAGCCTAAGAATATTTATTTACCAGACGTCATAGAGACTGAGATAGACCAACTACGTGATGGAGCGAAGTCAAAAGAGCTTACAATAGAATATATTAAACCAGATTCGTTTAGTCACGTTATGCTTGATGAAATGAAAATAAGACAGGTTATCATGAACTTTACTGATAATGCGATTTACTACACAAAACCTGGCGGAACAATCACTGTTGGTTTAAAGGAAACTTCAAAATCAATTGAATTTACTGTCACCGATGATGGTATTGGGGTGCCAAAAGAGCAACAACACAAATTGTTTGCCAAATTCTACCGAGCTGAAAATGCTCGCAAAGCTCGCCCTGACGGTACAGGTCTAGGACTGTTCATGGCTAAAAAGGTGATTATTGCCCAAGAAGGGTCAATTGTTTTTAAGTCCAAAGAAGGCAAGGGTTCGACCTTCGGCTTTAGTTTCCCAAAAGATAAAATACTCGCCCAAGAACCATCTTAACCGTAAGAAGTATCAACTACCGCATTATACTTGCATATTTATCAAACTTATGCTAATATAATTTCTATGGATAAATCACCAAATGCAGTATTCCAACTTCCAGATGAGCTAGTCTTAGACGGCGTCGAAGACTCTATGAGAGAGTTTAGTGTTGACAGCGAACAGGTAGCTGCTGCATTGGAAGCACAATCTGCTTCAAAGGGTGATCAAATAGATACGCCGACAGATACTACAGAATCTGATAATGTTGTTTCTAGAAATGTAGAAATAGACTTTGATGAAAACGGTGAATTACAAATTGGCGACTACAGTGATGAAGCAGAAAAAGATCTCGCTGAAAAAGCTGAAAATAGTCAAGAACCCATGAGCATGATTGAGCTTGCAGCACAGGAAAAAGCTGATGAGCAGAAAATCAGACAAGATTTACTTGAAGATAGAAACGCACTTGCAAGTCTTATTGCAACTAAGCGCAAAGAAACATTTGCAGCTAAATGGACGAAAAAAGAAGAGTTTGCACGTTTTGAAGAATTAAAAGAACGCTACAATAAGTCTTTAAATAAAATGCTTAATACAATAGAAGATGACGATATTGCCGGTAAATTCAAAGAACGTGACTACAAGAGACTCAGCAACGCTGAAGAAATTTTTAGAAGTGGTGATCAAGAGAAGATTGCTGGTTTATTCGATGTCAATCACGGCAAATACCAAGACGTATTAGCTGAAGAAGCCGCAAAGCGTGATGCTCAAGATCAGAAGCCAGGCTCATTCAAAGACCGAATAGCAAGCGCCTATGATTGGGCTGCTGATAAAGCGAATAAACATTTAGTAGAGCCGTGGTCAGAATATAGCGATAAGCAAAAACTTGTAAGAACTTTTGGTGCCACTGCATTATCTGCCGCAACAATTGCAGTTGCGTCTCCTTTAGTGGCTGTTGGTGGATCTGGTCTTGTAGCTGCTGGTATATACAGGACAGCAAAATCAGCGATCAAAAAGTCAGCTTTGCACAAATTGAATGCAAAAGACCGCGAAGAAAGCCGCAACGCTATTATTGGCGACGTAACTAACGTCGATACTGAGCTTAATAACTACCCTCGTGACACGTCAGACATTATGAGTATTATCGATGCAACTATTGAAGCTGACAAGAAAGATAACAATAGAACCATAAGAAAAATTGGTTACGCTGCACTAACAGGTATTGTGACTGGTGGACTTGTTGGTAAATTCGGTGGCGCATTTGTTGATATTGCTAAGGATAAGCTTGGTGGAGTTGCCGGCGCTGCAGGACGAAACTTCATGAACGCAGCTAGCTCTACAGGCGAAGCAGCACAAGGATTGTACGATGACGTTTTTGATGGCGGTCCATCTGTTTCTGTTCCAATGCTAGGTGCACCTGAAGTAACAGTGCCAACTGAAGAATTATTAGACGAAGAAGTCGTTGTGACAGTACCTGGTATTGATCCTCCAGTAAGAGCTGAAGTTGATACGCCTTCTGATAGAGACGTTACTATTCCTGCTGCTGAGCAAGATATACTGGACGAGCTTGATACAGATACAGAAGTTGACTCAGATGCGGGTATTACTGACGCCGCTGATGAAAACGAAGGACTCGAACCTGCTGATAGAGTTGATACGCCAACAGATGCTGAAACTGACGCTATAGAAGATGATACAACACCTATTGAAGTAGAAGATATCGATGCAGATGGCGAAGGTGAAGTCATTATTGAAGACGCTGATGGCACTGAAATAGTAGATATTGAAGAGCCAGTCGAACCAGAAGTCGAAGCCGAAGTAGAACCGGAGATAGTTCCAGAAGTTGAAGTGGAGCCAGAAGTTCCTGCTGAAGTTATTGATACTCCTGAAGCAGTTGTTGAAACAGAAAACATCACCTTGAATGTTGATGCTAAAGAAGGATTCCAAAAAGTCCTTATGGATCAGTATGATCTTAGAGGACCTGATGCATGGAACGCATATAAAGCAATTGAGCCACACTTGGTCAACCAAAAAGGAGTATATATGCACGAAGGTAACTTCCGTCTCAGCTCAGATGGTCCATTACAATTGAACACCCAAGCCTCAGACGCACTACGTCACTATATAGAGACGCTAGAAGACAAAGATGTTTTGGAAGCTGCATAAAAGAGTATACTAACTATACATTCGAGAGATTGATATTATGACAGATACACTACAAACAACACCACCCAGTGAACAACTGCAGCAATTAGCTGAAACTGACTATTTACTAGCAGACTCCTTCGCATACGCAATTATGGAGCAATCAGGCGTTGATTTCGTTGATGAAGAAAGTGAGCTAGTATCGTCAATATTAAGTTACGCTGAAGATTCAGACTCTTATGCTCAATCCGGGTTGCTGGATGTCGATATTGAAGCTGCACTTATTGGTCTCGGTGGACAGATTGCAGAAATGACGCCAGAAGATGGAAGTGTTATTACGACACTTGAAGATTACATTGGTCGTGGTGCTAAGTTGACTCCTGAGCAAGAAGAAACAGTACTGCAGAATGCTGAATTTGAGAAGTTTGATACCGACATATTTACGAATCGTTACGTGCACCGAAATGTTGTCAGTGATGTTGCTAAAGATATAGCATTGCACGCAATGGCTGGTAATGAAATCGATAACGATTTTGTCACAAGCATGCGGGAAAAAACTGAAGCAAAAATCGCTGAGCTGAAAGATTTCTTGCAGAATAAAAATGCTGGCCAACACGATACGTCTCAGGCGGTTTCTAAAGCAAGAGAAATGCTAGAGAAAACGCTAGATTATTACAAAGAAAACGACATACTCGAAACTAAAAGAGATGAAGAAACTGAAAGTAAATCTCTTCTAAGTGGCAAAATAAGCGCACTTGGTAGCACAATGCTAGATATAGTAGTAGATGCTGGTAAAAGAACAGTCGAACAATTTACACCTGGCAAAAAAGCTCGTAAACGCATGAGAAATATCGGAATGATAGGTCTTGTGTTTGTTGGTAGTGGCGCTGTAGTGCGAACAGTAACGGCATTAGAAAATAGTGCTTCAGCTGAAAATACCTTGCCGCCAGCAACTGCGCCTCCAACTACTATTGAAGAGTCATTTGAGCCGTCTGATACTGAAACAGTAACTATTGAAGAGTTAGTTGTCGCGCCTGCTGAAGTTGAGCCAGAAGCTATTGAAACCTCCACTACTTTAGCTGAGACAGAAGTTCCTGTCGAAGTTGAACCAGTTGTGATTATTGAAGAAGTTGCTTCTATTCCTGCTTCAACTGTTTTGGATATTGAGCCAGAACCAATTGTAGAAGAAGTTCAGCGAACACCAATTACACCAGAACAACAAGCTATTGTTGATCAACGACGAGAAAAAACTTTATTTGAAGTTGTAGCCGATGGAGACCAAACACTCGAAGGTTTAGCAGGGCAACAAGTAGGTAGTCTTAAAATCGACGGCATATGTTTAGACGATATCGATGTTTTCGTTACACATGCAGTTGATCCAGTCAATAACCCAAGTATTCTTGACGGCTTTGATTGGAATGTACTAAATAGCGACTCAACAATGCCGCCAGTAGTAGAAGGTGACCTTGAAGCAGCCCGCGAAAGAATAAATCCTCTCTATAGGGCCCGAGTTGATGCAACTCCTCAGCAAATGTGTGAGATGGAAGGTCAGTCTGCATACACTGAACGATGGGTTCGTACAACCAGAGGATCAGTGGAAGCTCGCAATAACTCTACGCACCCAAGTGAGCTTCAGCCTTCAGCAACACTCCACCCCCACAGTTCTCTACCTGGGCAGCCAGGTGTAAAGCTTATTGAATCGCACAGAACGACTGAAAACGCCGCTTTCGTTAACCTAGACGCAATAGTGCCAGGACAAACTGCAGAACTTTCAGATGGTGAGACAGAGTACAGCTACAACTTTGTCGGATTTAGAGAAGTAAGTCCTTATATAAGTATTGAAGAAATACGAGCAATGTCCAATGGGGACGAAGATATGCTCGTATTATCCACCTGTGAAGATGGTAGTTCTGTTAGACTATTGGCTATTTTCAGCCGCACAGTTTAATAGTAGGTGCCATCGCCAAAGTGGTTATGGTAAATAGTAATAAAACATTGTATAAAGTATTGACAATACATCAAGCTTATGATACAATTTTATCTAACGTGAACTTATACCTTCATGCTGATCGTAGCATTAGTTGGGTGGGGTGAACGAGAGAGACATAAGAATAATCAAGGAGAACAATATGTTAAATGAACAAGGACAACCAATTGGACCAGCTCCAGTTGAGCAAACACTACCAGATGAATCTCAGAGACCATCTAAGACAGCTTTCGGTCTTGCAGCATTA
>Ga0307980_1000556_pt1 | contig 17293 bp, 13 predicted proteins | sample OrgLakmetage1060_FD_201817 | JGI IMG/M metagenome (GOLD analysis project Ga0307980, IMG submission 201817) | Saline water microbial communities from Organic Lake, Antarctica - #1060 | ecosystem: Environmental > Aquatic > Non-marine Saline and Alkaline > Saline | place: Antarctica: Organic Lake... | reverse complement strand
TCGAGGCCACCATTTGGGAAGTAGGGGAAGCCCTCCATGTCAAAAAAGACATCGCCCTCACTGGGTCTTGGCAGGAACTGCAACAGTGGGTCTTCAAGTAATTCGTGCTCGGGTGTCTTTGTTTGTTCGCTCAAGAGTTGCAGTGCCGCTTGTTTCTGCATCTTCTCAAAGGTTGCTGCTGTGACACTGGGGACTTTAGAAAACGTGGTTTGGGCAAGGTCACTCAGGGTCTTAATGCCTGCGGCATTCAGTTTGCCTCTCAGGTTCTTGCCTAGTCCAGCGACTAGAAGTAGGTCTTGGGTTTCTTCGCGATCGTCTTTGCAGAGTTCTGGGTATTCACAGATCTCGCAGTCGCGGTTTCCGGCGCAGTGCCAGGTGAAGTTTTCTAGTTGGGAATCTGTTGAGGAGCTAGAGACCCTAGCTATTGCATGCTCTAGTTCTTCCCTAGCAATTCGGGTGGCGGGAACTATTTCGCCCTCTTGGAAACTCGTCATTGTTCGGTTGCCAAGAATCAGGCCGTGGCGAGAGTTATGAGCTTTTAGTCCTTGGGCATCCAGGGCTTCTATGTAGATAGCCACCTGCAGTGCGTATTCAGGTTTTGGGTGCGAGGAGTATTTGGCATCCCAGACTATGTATTTGGGTGTGCCAGGTATTTCCTGTTCGAGTCGTGAGGTGAGTGAGCCGTCTACAAACTCTAGAACCCAGCCCTCTTTGACTAGAAAGTCTGGCTTGCCTCTAAAGACGAAGTGTGGGGCTGAGTGCTCAAGACCGCCCTGGTAGATGATCGGGACACCTTGACGCATGAGCTCGAGAGTTTGTTGAAAGTCGCCATCCTTCTCGGGTCTAGCAACTGAGCCTTGCGGCATTGAAGCGGTCAGCTCTTCAGTGAGCTTTAGTTCGAAGGCATCACCATACTTTTGCGGGAGGGATTTATCTTCACCCTTTTCGCGAAGCTCTTTTTGCTTGGCGATGTGGGGGGCCAGCTTGGTTTCTACCTCGGGCACTCTAAGTGCGTGGAACACTGACAAGTTGGTGCAGTGGTCACATGTGGCTGCTCGCATTAGATCTCGAGTGTTGAAAAACCATTGATCTCCATTTTTATGCATGCCCCATGGTGGCACGTGGGAGTGACAACTTGGGCAGAATTCACTCGCTTTTAACTCGATTATCCTTTTGTTGACGCCGAGTCGAATTGCAGGCCTGACGGTAAAACGTCAGGCCCCACTTATAGCTTTTTAGTACCGCAGGACGCAAGTTCTGTGGCCACCTAGCGGCAACAGCCCATGGTGTAATTCCTTAGTGTTGTTTGAACAAGGGGGCTTGGTTTCCTCTTTCTAGCTAGCCCATTTACCGAAGGGAGCGAAATGTTGCTGGACACCGAAACAGGCATGGTCAATGTTTTTATTGAGCCTCAATTTTTTGAGGTATCGAGTGAACTGTTGTTGACGATTCAGGCTTCGGACTATGCCACATTCAAGGCCCTTAGGTTGACTGCCGATGACAACCACCACATCAACTTGAATGACGAGTACTTTCCGTTTGTGGGCTACGGCTATAAGTGGAGCTTGGGCTACAGGCTCGGGGGCCAAAAGCGGCTAGATGACATTCCCATTCTTAGTCAGGACTTCAGTCCTCCAGTGAAGGGGTTCAAGTGGAAGGGTCTTTACATACCTGATCCGGACTTTATGCCGGAAGAGGGAGAAGAAGACGGCAGTGAGACGCATGTTGGCTATTGCCTGCCCGATGGTATTGCGGATGCACAGTTTGGCAGCGACGTTAACTACGAGGTCTTTCACCTTTCGCCGCTTTTTCGAGAGCCCTCAATTGAGCAGCTCAAATCCGCCTTTAGTTCTTAGCGGCGCCAGTTAGTCAAATTACCCAGACAACACACCAGACCAACCCTGACGAATATCCTCAAGCTTTAGATCTGCAATGTCTCTGATTTCAACTAGGCCTGAGGTTGCATCGGTAACACCGATGCGAAGGGCACGAATACCTCTTGACAAACAAATAGGCTGGACCTTCACATCGTCTTCTCACCCAACGGTGACTAGCACCATTTTCAGAGACCCAAAGAATTCCATGTCAAGGTTGGGGATTCGACTTCCGCAAAGCCCACTGAGACCCATGGTCTTTTTCACGACTCATTGGGCTGCTTCATTCGACGCCCAGTTTTTTCGCGCGCCAACGTTCCAAGGGCGATTGGACTGCGCTCCTTCGTAAAGGTCAAATTTTACAAAGCATCAGAGCCGGATTCGCGCCGTCTAGAGGTGTTTGGGCGTTGGACAAGATTTTAGACAAGAGGGGGCGTGTTCGCCATGAACTCCGAGAGCTCCCTAAGGTTCGTTACTCCGGCATCCGAACCGAGTCCCCGAGCCACAGCGGATCCGGTTGCAATTCCCATTTCTACGCAGGTATCCACGCCCCAACCCGAAACGATACCCGCTATGAAGCCACCAGAAAACGCATCTCCACACCCTGTCGTATCAACAACTTTGACTGCGAGCGCGGGCTTTCGAAAAGTCCGACCAGTCTTGTCTTTGTATAGCGCCCCTTGAGCGCCGACTGTTACCACGCACGCCCGCACGCCCTTACCTAGCATTGTTTCGACCGCAGATTCGACCGTTTTTTCGCCGCTCAGAAGCATCACATCCTCATCGTTGACAAGCAGGAAATCGAGTTGCGTATACGTGCCGGAAAAGAGTGCGTCGTAGTCCATACCTGGGACCCCAATTATGTCAATCGATGTTGTCATTCCTCGTGCCTGAGCCTGCCTCATCAGCTCTGCAGTTGGCTCACCGTCGAGGCCTTCTAGGAGAAGAGAGCCGCCTAGGTGAAAGTGCTTTGCTTCCGGAGCACTATTCCAGTTCACGTCGGACGCCACCATTCGGCCGTTGCTACCTTTTACGTGCAGTGCCGGACGCTCACCGTTTGGCCTTATCGGCAGGATTGTGGCAGAGGTGGGAATACCAGGATCCACCCGGAGGCCACTAGTGTCCACCCCTTCTAGAGCCAGTTGGGCTGCCAACCAGCGGCCGAGGTGGTCATCGCCCAGAACTCCGAAGGTGGAAACAGGAACACCTAAGCGTGCTAGGTTCATCGCAGTCGCTGCACTTGTCCCGGCAACGGTCATGGCAATCTCGTCCAGCAAGGCTAAGCCTTGGCCTTTTGGTATCTCCGTAACCGGTCTACCTAGAATGTCGACGATGTGAAGGCCTGCTGTTATGACTTTGGCAGAAGTTTCCATAGGGTACCCCTTCTTACTTTTATGAACTCTACTTGAATTTTTATTTGACACTTTTAGGCCCGAGGGATACTATGATGGAGTTGTACCGATGTAACAGTATTGCACATATGTGCGTTAAATTGGCGCACATTACGTTGAAAGGAACAAAGATGTTTTCTAAGCGCAAATTGGCATTGGTGGCTTTTATGTCCGCCGCCGCCCTAACCCTTGCTGCATGCTCAGCAACCGTGGAAACTGCTACCCCTGCAGCAACACCCGACACCAGCACTGTTGAAGAGAATACTCTCGCAGGAAAGGTCATCGGGATTGCTGTCGTGGGTACTCAGCACTTTTGGGACCGCGAGGCTTTCCAGGGGGCTGTTGATGAAGTAGAGCGACTTGGCGGCACGGTCCTCACCACTGACGGCGGACGCGACACCACTGTTCACGCCGAAAATCACGACATATTCATGACTGAAGGGGTGGATGCTGTGGTGACAATTCTCGGGGACGACGCTGTGGAACCTAAGCTTGAGGCACTCAAGAATGCTGGAATCCCTGTTTTCGGCGTCGACCGCAATAGCCCTTTCGCCGTGAACAACTCTCAGTCTCAAAATGATATCGGCGGCTTTGCCGTCGGCAACATACTTGGTGATGCCCTTGGTGGGGAAGGAAATGTCGCGGTCTTTAACGCTTTTGGCGAGGTTCTAGAATTTTGCGGCATCCGTTACGACGAATGGCGCCGAGCCCTCGAAGAGAACTATCCAAACGTGAACATCCTCGAACCTGAGCTCGCAGAAGAGTTTGCGAATGCGCCAGAGGATGCTCGCCAGCAGACCTTGACGCTGCTCGAGCGTTACCCCGTCGGTGAGCTGAACGCTATCCACGTGGCATGCTGGGATCAGCCCGCCATTGGAGTTGTCCAGGCCCTCGAAGAAGCCGGTCGCACAGAGGTTAAGGTTTCCGCCTTTGACGCTGGGCCGGATACTCTCGAAATCATGATGGAAGAAGGAAGCCCCTTCGTAGGTAACGTCGCACAGCAGCCTCGCGCGATTGCTACCAAGGCCGTTCAGAATCTAAACGCACACCTTGCTGGTGAGGAAGTAGAGCGCCAGTCCTATGTCGAGGTCTACCCAGTAGCCGGTAGGGACGAAGCTGCGCGTATCTATAAGCTACTCGGATACGGTAGCTAGAGAACCATCTCCTAGGTTGTGGGGCCCCTTGGATTAGTCCAAGGGGCCCCTACACTTGGGCAAACGCTAATATTATCGACAATCTCTAACGTCAATAGAAAGCCAGTGGACGCATGCCTAAATTGCTCCTTGAGATGTCCGGGATAACCAAGGAGTTTCCTGGAGTCCTCGCCTTGGATAACGCATCGCTCAATATTTACGAAGCCGAGATACATGGGCTCGTGGGCGAAAATGGAGCAGGAAAGTCCACAATCATCAAGTCCCTAGCCGGGGTCTACCAGCACGACTCTGGATCAATTCAATTTGGCAGTAAGTCGGTTCCGCAGATGACGGCGGCTGTGGCAGACGAACTTGGCATCCGATTCGTCCACCAAGAGCTGCACTTAGTTCCTCACTTCACGGTTGCCGAATCGATGTTCATGGGGCAAGAACTTACTGGTCCAGGAGGCTTGAGTGTTCGCCAGATGCGACAACAAGCCGCAAGCACGCTCTACGATTCTCTCGGGGCGGACATTAGCCCAACGGCGCTCATTAGAGACCTGAGTCCAGCGGAACGAAAGCTCATCCAAGTTGCAAGGGCACTCGTGCGACAAGGAACGCGGCTAATTGTGTTTGACGAGCCAACCGCGCCTTTAGCCGCCGCAGAAGTGCAACAAGTCATTAGTGCTGTCAAGAGGCTTAGAGAAAAGGGAATTTCCGTGCTGTACGTATCCCACTACGTCGGCGAAATAACAGAGCTGTGCGATCGGGTCACCGTTTTTCGCAACGGCAAAGATGTTGGCCTAATCGATAAAGACACGAAGCGCTCTGGAAAAGAATTGATACGACTTATGGTTGGTCGCGACTTGAACCAGCTGTTTCCTTCCCGGGAGCATTTAGTGGGAGAGGTCTTTCTCGAGGTAAACAGCCTCGGTGACGGAGATAAGTTTACGGATGTGAATTTTGCCATCCGAGGCGGAGAAATCATCGGCCTGGCAGGAGTTCTGGGCTCAGGTTGCGAAGAAATTGTCGATGCCGTGGTGGGCCTGAGGAAGGTAAAGTCGGGGTCAATTTCAGTCAGGAGCAAGAAAGTCCGAGTCGGCTCACCTTCAGCCGCTCTAAAAAAAGGGATTGTTCTGATCCCTAGAGACAGAAGAAGCGACGGGCTCTTTCTCAATTTATCGGTGCTTGAAAACATCAACATCGCCACCTTGCAAGATGTTTCAACGGTGGGAATCGTCTCGCACAAGTTGAGCGAGCAAAGGGCGCGCCAGATGGTGGACCAACTCGATATCCGTCCGGGCGAGACGGGGCGGCAAGCCCGTTACTTGTCGGGAGGAAACCAGCAGAAAGTAGTTCTGGGTCGAAGCTTGGCAGCAGACGCACAAATCTTTGTCCTTGATGACCCGACAGTGGGTGTCGACATCGGTGCCAAAACCGAGATATATCGGCAAGTCTCTGATCTTGCGACCGCGGGAAAGGCGGTCCTGATTTCATCTAACGATCCGGCGGAAATTCTTGGCTTGTGCGATCGAGTTTTGGTCATCGTCCGGGGCAAAGTAGTCTCCGAGCACCGCAGTCAAGACCTCACAAAAGACTCCCTGATTGAAAAAATGACCCAGAGTATTACCCGGGAGGAATTGCGTGTCTAAAGTGAATCTTGAACAAACTCTTCGCAAACCTCGCCGAATTGGGGTTGAAGAACTGAAGGGGTTTTTGATTAGGAGGGGACCGCTTCTTCTTTTTGGTCTTTTGCTGGTCGTCCTTGCAGCCGGAGCGCCTGCCATCGTAAGCGCAACGAGCATCTCGGCGATCCTTGTCCAAGCTTCTCCCATAGCGATAGTTGCTTTTGGCTTGGCGGTTGTAGTTATCGGCGGCGGAGATGACGTCGTGGTCGGCGGAATCGATTTATCTATTCCTGCCGGGGCTGCGCTCTCCGCGGCAGTTATTAGCGACCAGCTGACCAACCGTGGCGCATCTTTTGCTCAGGCTTTTGTATTCGGCCTTCTAGCAGCCCTTTTGGTAGGAGTTATCAATGCGACTCTGGTCACGGTTGTCGGTCTAGCACCAATCCTTGCGACACTGGCAGTTAGCGCCAGCGTGGTTGGGGTAATTCGAGTCCTAACTACAAACCGAAGGATTAACGTAGAAGACCCAACAATTTTGTGGATCAGGGACACCAGTATATTTGGCGCTCCAATTCCAGTATTAATAATGCTGATGACTTTTGGTCTGTTCGGCTACGTAGTGCATCGCACTCGCTACGGCATGAGGCTCAGAACGGTGGGAGGCAACCTCGACGCAGGCCTGTCAGTGGGCCTCAAGCCAAGAATCCTCGTGCCCTCCACTTTTATTTGGGGTGCACTGGCGGCCGGTTTAGCGGGGGTTTTATTGGTGGCGCGCGGTTCGGGTATGTCACCGGGCATTGAAGAACGCTTACTTGTAGACATGGTTCTCGCCACGTTTGTGGGAGCCGCTTTTTCGAGTAAAAATATAGTTACGATTTTAGGCTCCATGCTGGGTGCAATTTTGGTGAGCTTCATGGCCACCGGACTAATTTTGAACCGGGTTGATAATTCATGGGTTGATGGATGGAAAGGCGTGCTTATTATGCTCGTCGTTACCGCAGCAGCCTTGCAGACAAGGCGGAGCCGGCAATGAAAATAGCAAACCTGGAACCGAACCAACTCGCCACTTGGCAAAAAGCCGTCCTTTGGCTTTTTAAGTACGCGTTCCTCTTCGCTTTTATCGCGATGATTTTTTATTTCTCGGTTGTATCTGACTCCTTCTTAGGAGGCTCCAACCTGATGAACATCGCGCGCGGAAGCGTGGTGGTGCTCTTGATAGCTTTGGCTCTAACCGTGGTTATTTCTTCGGGCGGCATTGACCTCTCGGTAGGTGTGGCACTGGACTTTGGCGCTTGGTTTGTCATTATTGGCATGGCAAGCTGGAGCCTGCCTTGGCCACTCGCGGTTTTGGCGGGCCTCATTGGAGGATCGCTGATTGGAGCTCTAAACGCTATGCTCATTGTGGTTTTGGGTGTCACACCCTTTCTTGCCACGCTTGGAACTTTCTTTATCGGTCGCAGTATTCAACAAATCGGTACTGGAGGCGGAGCTAGTGTCAGCTACAGGAAGGCGCCTGAGGACTTCCAGGCCATCGCGCAGGGCGAAAGCCTAGGAATACCCAACATTCTTTTGGTGGGTGCAACTGTTCTTCTTGTTTACTTCATAGTCATGGAGCTCTCGACACACGGCAAGAGAATTCACGCTTTGGGGATTCAGAACTCAGCTGCCCGTGTTGCGGGAATTAACACCAAGAAGTACCGGGCCTGGGTCTTCATCATCGCCGGGACGACTGCAGCTATTGGTGGGATTCTATTGAGCTCAGGCTTGCGTATTTACACCCCCATGGCCGGCTTTGCCTACCTCTTGGACGGCATTGCCGCGGTGTTCATCGGCGCATCGCTGCACCGAGGCGGTAGACCAAATGTTTTGGGAACCCTAATTGGCGTGCTCTTTTTGGCCACCCTGAACAACGGCCTGGACATTATGGGAATCGATTTCAACGTGAAAGCGGCGCTCAAGGGCATCATTCTCGTGCTGGCAATTTCAGCGGCAGTGCTTGTGTCCAATCGTCTGCCACAGGTTGAGCAGTGGTTCTCTCGTCAGAAGAGGGCCACCACAGAATGACAAAAGGTGTTCTAGCCCTTGACTTGGGGACTTCTATGGTCAAAGCGGTTCTTGTTTCAGCCGACGGAGAGATTCTTCACCATAGCCAGGCTCCCGTTTCGTTTTCCAATCCAAACGGCGTTGATACTGCAAGTCTTTGGCAGCTGGTAGCAAAGGTAATCCAAGACTTGCTGGCCAAATCTGGCGGAGCGGACTCAGTGCAAGCCGTGATTGCCACCGGGCAAGGCGACGGCCTCTGGATGCTCGATAAAGACGGCAGCCCTTCACCCGAAGCATTTTTATGGAACAGCAACATTGGAGCTGAGAGTATTTCCAAGTGGGAAGATTCCGGGGCTATCCTTAGACATTTCCGGGCAACGGGAACAGTTCTGTGGCCTGGAACCCAAGCGGCTTTGTGGGCATGGTTATCGGGCTCTCGTCCCGACCTGGCAAAAGCTGTATCCACCGTGTTTTGTGCGAAGGATATGGTGACTTACATGCTTTGTGACGAAATAGCCACCGATATCACTGACGCCAGCATCCCCTTTCTAAAACCAGGAACTTATCAATATGATCAGTCTGAAATAAATGCTCTGGGCTGCTCCTCGATCTCCAAGCTGCTCGCACCGGTACGCAAACCCGGTGATGTGTTGGGAGTAGTTTCGGAATCTGCGGCGCTGAGCACAGGACTGGCAGTTGGGACCCCAGTTCATGTCGGCGCCCTGGATGTGGTGGCCATGTTGTGGGGGTCTGGGCTCAGACAGGATGGCGATGTTCTCGCAATTCTCGGGACCACTGCGCTCACTGCCTCGGTGACCAAAAATAGCTCTTGGGACGGCAACCCGGTTGGAGCCACCATCTCACTGCCCGAACAAGGGCAAAGCCTTCGGGCTATGGGCTCGAGCGCTGGTACAGCGACCCTTGAGTGGTTTCTTGGGCTGAACGGACTGGTGGGGGAAACTCGGCACGAGCGTTTCTGGGAGCTAGTTGGCCTAAGCCCAAAGGGTAATGAGATTTTTCTGCCCTACCTCTCTGGTGAAAGAGCACCTTTTCTTGCCCCGCACGCCAGCGGTGTCTTCCTTGGTCTCACAACCGAATCCACGATTGGTTCGATGGGGCGCGCAGTTGTTGAAGGTATCACCATGGCGATGTGCTTAGGAATGGACCATTCGCTTTTCGAAAACCACCCTTCAGGCTCACTTATCGTTCTCGCGGGCGGGGGCTCGCTTTCGCCGCAATGGGCACAAATCGTTGCAAATGTATCGGGTCGCACCGTTGTAGTTGACGGACGAGCACACCTGGGTGCGCTCGGTGTGGCCGGTCTGGTCATCGGAGAAACCGGCGAGATTGCAACCACCAAGGAAATTTCCCTTCGCACTTTTTCACCCGATGAGCACCATGAAAAGATGCGATTGCGTTACGCATCATTTCAAGAAGCCATCAATTCCGTGTCGCCGCTTTGGCGAAAAGCGGCCCCTCGAAAGGAACCAGCTGCATGAAAAATCTGCCAACCGTTTTAATCACAGCGCCTTTTGATCCAAAAATCTCCCAGGAGCTCCAAGGTCTTTGCAACGTCATCCTTGCGGATCCTTTTGAAACTTCAATGAGCCTGGCTGATACATCCCACCGCCAATACCTCGCCGATGCAGATGTGATTGTTACGGAACTGGACGTCATAGACGATGCAGCTCTGGACCTGGCCCATCGACTATCGGTAGTTATAGCGTGCCGATCGATGCCCGTTAATGTTGACCTGGCTGCTTGTAAGGTTCGCGGAGTGGAGGTAAGGACAACTCCGGCTAGAAATGCGGATGTCACAGCCGATGGAGCTTTTGGCCTCCTGCTCAACACGCTTCGACAAGTTGGGCGCTCTGAGACCTGGCTGCGTAATGAGCAGTGGTCAAGCCAAGATGTTTATTACCCCTATCGTGAATTCAGGGGGCCGGTGCTCAATAGAAAGATGATGGGGATTGTCGGTGGTGGCGCAGTCGGGCGAAGAATGGCATCGCGGGCTCGAGGTTTTGGAATGGAAGTGGTTATTTATGATCCTTTCGTTAGCCAAGAACAGCTAGGAGATTTGGGGCGGATCGTTGATTTGCCTGAGCTAATGAGCTCATCCGACGTCATCAGCATCCACGCGCCGTTAATTGACGCAACCAGAAACCTAATTGGGGCCCGGGAACTGGCATTGCTGAAATCTACAGCGTTCTTAATCAACGCGGGACGCGCTCACATCGTTAATGAGGCCGCGCTGCGCGAAGTGCTCGAAGATGGGCGAATAGCTGGTGCCGGTCTAGATGTTTTCTGGGAGGAGCCTCTTACCAACGATCACTGGTTGTTGCGTCTAGAAAGTGTAACTTTGACACCGCACATTGCTGGGGCCTCTGACGATGTGGTTTTAGAACATTCTCGACAAGCACTTGACCACATTCACGAGTGGCTCGCCTCGACATCCTAGAGGCTTACTTTTTTAGAAGAATCCTTGCAGTGTCGATGTCTGTAACGAGGGTGGTAATAATCCCGCCAGCTAAGGCGCCGGCGATGGCATCAACCTTGTCGCTCCCTCCAGCAAACGCTGTCCGGTGACCAATTGACATTATTTCATCCAGGTGCAGACCAACCACCCGTTCCGAGATTTCACTCGTCACCGACTGGCCAGTCTTATCGAAGAAGCACGCTGAAATATCGCCGACAACGCCTTTTTCCAAGAGCTCTTTGGTGTCTGTGCTAAATCCCAGTGTGTCTAAAATTGTGCCAGCTTCCTCTTTTATCCCACCTATGCCAAACAATCCCAAATCAGCCCCACGCGCAGCTTCGAGAATCTGAGATATTTCAGGCTCGGCTCGAATCATCTCCGCTGCCTGAACAGTCGATGCAAGAAAGTGCGAAGCTAGGTGAGAAGCATCGCCTCCTACTGACTGGGCCAGTAACTCCGCGACCTGGTGAGGGTTCACTGTGTTGTCGGAAGCTGGCCTGCTGCCTATAGCAGGAATGAAGGTAACATCCACGGGTTCCTTGGAGAGGTGCTTGGCGACGCTAGCAATGCTAGAGGACAGCCCCACCGCTATCGTCATCCCGGATTTTAGAACGGAGCGGAGGTAGTTGGCACCGACAGTTCCAATGGAGTCAAGTGTTTCCTTGGTATCAGGAAAGCTGGGAGCAATCCAGGCGCTTTCTAGCCCGAAGCGAGCGACTAATTGTTGTTGCTCAAGAGGAAAAATTGCCTCGTCGTTGAAAACGCGGATTTCCACAATTCCTTCAGCACGTGCACGTGCAAGCAACCTAGTTACCTGCACGCGAGAAAGCCCAAGCAAATTTGCTACCTCTTGGTGAGTCATGCCATGGGAGTAATGGAGCTCTGCTATTCGACCGAGCATAAAATCCTTTATCTGCTCTAGCACAAACCGAGTCTTTAGGCATGCACTGAAAAAGGGCCGTCCTGCGTGAACGAAGACGACCGGTCCCCTAATAATAGCGCCCGATAGGTATTCATGGCGGCCTCCTCTAGGTTCAACACCCTGCGATATGCCATCTCAAGAGAGTCTGCTGCAGTAGCACTTCCATGGTTTCCTAAGATCACGCAGTTTTGGGTCGCAAACTGCTCCGCAACGCTGTCACCCAAAGCATCTGAGCCGTTCGGTGCAAATGGTACCGTCCCGATAGATTCCACGTAGCTGATGTGATCGACGGTGAAAAATCTGACACTGTGACCTAACGCATCTATTAGCACCGAATACTGGGGGTGAACGTGGATGATTGCCATCACATCAGGGCGCTTGACATAGGTACGCTGGTGGAGTTTCCATTCTGATGATGGCTGAATCGTTCCGCCAACCACCTGCCCTTCCAAAGAAACCGTGCTGAAATGATTGGCGCCAAGCCGGTCAAACCAAGTGCCCGCTCCCGTTACAACAAACTGCTCGGAATTCTCCGGGTCTCGCACCGACATGTTCCCGCCGCTTGCCAGGGTTAGCTTGCGTGAAACGATATCGCTCCCGATCTGAATCATTTCTTGGACTAGGGAAAGTTGCGCGGGGGACCACTGCATGGACGGCCTTTCTCATTGAACAAAAGTTCAATAGTTGACCCCATTGTACACTTCTAAGGTAGAATAAACAATCAAGTTCGAATCAAAAAGAATCGGGCCAGTCGCTCCACATGGCCGCGGAAAGAGATGAAGCTTTGCATACAGTTGTTGATGAAAAGGAAAGAATTCGGTCTATCGCCGCTGGCATCCGTGAGCGAGTTCTCGCCCACACTTTGGCAAATAATGGCGGATACATGTCCCAGGCCTGCTCTTCTGCAGAGCTGCTCGCCTGCCTCTATGGGGGGCTGTTGAACATTGAACAGCTCGATGAACCGCTCGTGCCACCGGCTTTTTCCGGCGTACCTAAAGTGGGTCCGAAAACCATGACCACGGGCGGAGTATTCCACGGAGCTCATGGCCCACATCTAGATCGGCTTATTTCAAGTCCCGCGCACTACGCATTGGTCATCTACGCCGCATTGATCGAAACCGGCCGACTTGAAGAAGCCGGGCTGGAAAAGTTCAATAAGGACGGCGGGACAGTGGAGATGATTGGCGCGGAACACTCGCCTGGTTTCGAAACAACAACCGGATCATTGGCTCAGGCTATTTCGCAAAGCGGTGGAATTGCTTTGGCTCGAAGACTCAAAGGGGAGACTGGCCGGACTTGGGTGTTTATGTCCGATGGTGAATTCCAAGAGGGGCAAACCTGGGAAGCCTTTAACGCCAGCTCTTTTTGGGGACTTTCCAACTTGCGCGTAATCGTAGACGTCAACGGCGGCCAGTGCGATGGACCAATGGACCAAGTTATGACAATCGAGCCATTGGCACAAAGACTCGAAGCATTCGGGTGGGCGGTCCGCACCGTAGATGGCCATGATGTGGACGCCATTTTGGAAGCGGGGCGCGAAGAATCAGATCTGCCCTTAATAATTCTTTGCTACACAGACCCTACTAGGGGTCTTCCGTTGCTCAAAGAGCGCTATCCGGCTCTGCACTACCTTCGTTTCACCAGTGATGCGGAGCGCGCCAAATACCAAGAGGCCTACGAAGGGATAATCAAGTGAGTATCGAAATTGTTAACCGGCCCCACCAAGAAGCATTCATAGAATTCTCGCGGGATAAGCCCGAGTTAGTGGTTCTTTCTGCAGATCTGACCAACTCTTGCGAGGTGGGCAAGTGGCGTGACACTTACCCAGACAGGTTCTTCTCAATGGGGATGGCGGAACAAAACATGATGGGATTTGCCGCCGGGTTGGCCCGCGAAGGTTTCGAGCCTTGGCTACACACCTTCTCTGTTTTTCTATACCGGCGCCCCCTGGATCAGCTCCAGATGTCGATTGCCTATCCCGCGCTAAAAGTTCGCCTCATGGGCTTTTTGCCTGGCATCATGACGCCTGGCGGTGTCACCCACCAGGCCATCGAGGACATCGCTGTTCTTCGGGCGGTGCCCAACATGACGATTCTTGAAGTGGGGGACGCTACTGAGGCCCAGTCCGTCCTAGATGTCGCCCACGCTATAGAGGGTCCGGTTTATGTTCGTGCGCTGCGCGGAGAGGTTAGCCGCCTCTTCCCCGCCAACGAGCCGATGGTCTTCAACCGCGCCCGGATTCTGTCTGAGGGCCAGGATCTATTGATCATCACCTCGGGAATCATGACAGAGGAGGCCATGCGGGCCATTCCCATTATGAAGGAAAAGGGAGTGTCCATTCAACACCTCCATGTTTCAACGCTTAAGCCTTTTACTGACCCTCAAGTCACCGAAGCCATCGCCCGGGTGCGCAAGGGTGTAATCACGATGGAAAACCACACCATCGTCGGCGGTTTAGGTAGCGCTGTAGCGGAGCTCATGGCCGAAAGTGGCTCGGGAATCCCGCTTCGCCGAATTGGGGTCACTGACACCTATGCCCACGGAGCATCGCAGAAATACCTCATGGCCGAATTGGGACTTGACTCAATTGCCCTTATCCGCCAGGCAGAAGGCTTACTCGGCAAAAGTCTCGGAATTGGGCCGGATGACCTCGCCGAACTTAGGGAAGCATCCGTCCACAGCACAGCGAAGGCGGAGGCCCTGTAATGCAAGAACGCATCAAAGCAACTTACCGAATCTGGGGCAACGACGTCCTAGCGGTTGCCGAGGCAATTCGTATCGAGCAAACCATCGAATTCCCCTTCGACTTGGCCGAAAAGTGGATTCAGGAGGAGGTCGTCGGATGGGTTGAAAATATAACCGATTCTAAAAAAGGCTGGTCAGATGTGACCATTACCTATGACCTCGGTACCGTGGGAGGCGAACTACCCCAACTCTTGAATGTTCTATGGGGGAACTCTTCGATGTTACCTGGAGTTCGTCTGGTTGATGTGGAACTTCCGCAGTCGCTGCTCAAATCGTTTAAGGGTCCTCGGTTTGGAATCGAAGGGCTTCGCAGGCTACTCAATGCTCCCGAGCGTGGACTTGTCGGGACAGCCTTAAAGCCCATGGGCTCATCCCCGGCCCAGCTTGCGAAAATGGCTTACACTATCGCTTCCGCGGGTTTCGATACCATTAAGGACGACCACTCCTTAGTTAATCAGCCATGGGCTCCTTGGCATCAGAGGGTGGACGCCATCGCCTCCGCGGTCAAGGAAGCAAACGAGAAGTTTGGCACCAACTGCCTGTACGCGCCGAGCCTTAACTTGCCAGCAGATGAGATTCTTGATGCAGCGCGCGAGGCTAAGCGATTGGGCGCGGGGTCAGTGATGGTTTTGCCCGGAATCGCTGGGTTCGACGCTATGCGGATGATTGCAGAGGCGGAAGATATCGCACTGCCGGTGATGGGCCACCCTTCTTTGCTCGGGTCCTTTGTCACCCCTCAACAGCATGGGCTCGCCCACCACGTAGTCTTTGGCACTTTGATGAGAATTGCAGGAGCAGATATTTCAATCTTTCCTAACTTTGGCGGTCGTTTCTCTTTCACTCCCGAGGAATGTCTCCAAATAACCGGAACTGCGCGCCAGCCAATGGGTAACATGAATCCGATGTGGGTGTCTCCGGCAGGGGGAATGACTCTTGATCGCGTTGAGGAAATGCTCAACTATTACGGTCGTGACACGGCCGCGCTAGTGGGCGGTGCCCTCCATCGAGGCGACCTCTATGAAAACTCCAGAGCCCTCAAGGAAATTATCCACAACCACTAAACTTCTTAACTTGGCTTGCCGGCAGAGCCTTTGCCACCCTAGAAAGACTAGGAGAAGACTGTCAGCCTAGCTGGGTCGGAGTATGTGAACTACCTCAGTGCAAAGCACACAACACTTACAACTACGTCCGCGAAAGCCCTAGTTTGCTATGTTTATATGATTCACGACATTTGATTGCACGCTCAAATGCACGTGACATCAAAGAGCAGCTAAATTCTTAGATTGACGAGCTTTTACTGTTGGAGCATAGGTGCGGTCGAAAAGCTGGATTTAAGCACCTATTGAATCTCTTCCAGTTCCGTCTTGAGTCAACCAAACAAATCCGACATCACACCAGACCAACCCTGACGAATAGCGTCAAGGTTTAGATCTGCAATGTCTTTGATTTCAACTAGTCCTGAGGTTGCATCGGTAACACCGATGCGAAGACAAGGGACTCCTCTTGCTTCGCAAAGAGCTTGGAACTTCACATCGTCTTCTCTACCAACGGTGACTAGCACCCTGGTTTGAGACTCTGAGAACAAAGCAGCTGTTTGGTCTATGTCATCGCGGTCAAGGATGTCGCCGAGCCAGATTCTGGCACCGACGTTGAACCGAAGCGATGCTTCTAGAACTGCTATTCCAAGGCCACCTTCTGAAAGATCATGGGCAGATTCAATTAGGCCCTGAATGCTTGCACCATGCAATAGTTCTGCGAGTAGCTTCTCTTTGGCTAGCTCCACCTTTGGTGGTTGGCCACCTAGGTGGTCATGAATGTCCTTGGCCCAGGCCGAGCCATCTAATTCGTCATAGGTGGTTCCGAGAAGATAGATGTTGTTGCCATCATCTTGCCAACCGGAAGGGATTCTTCGTGCTACGTCGTCAATAACCCCTAGGACACCAACCACTGGGGTTGGGTAGATGGCAACGTCACCCGATTGGTTGTAGAAGCTAACGTTTCCACCCGTTACCGGAATGCCTAGTTCAAGACAAGCGTCAGCTAGGCCGGCAGTTGTTTCCTTGAATTGCCACATGACTTCTGGGTTTTCAGGGGAGCCGAAGTTCAAGCAGTTAGTGACTGCCCTTGGGACTGCTCCGGTGACGGCAACGTTTCTATAGGCTTCGGCCAGGGCGAGCCTGGCACCCTCGTAGGGGTTTAGGTAGGCATACTTGCCGTTGGCATCTGTTGCTAGTGCAACACCTAGGCCCGATTCTTCAGAGACTCGAATCATGCCGGAATCATCCGGCATGGAAAGTGCTGTGTTGCCGCCCACGTACTTGTCATATTGAGCCGTGATCCAGCTCTTGTCGGCTTGGTTAGGGGTTGCAATTAGCTGCATGAGCTGGGTTGCTAGCTCGGTTGCGTTTGCCGCCCTTGGAAGCTTTGCCGAGGTGTTTTCATTCAGTTCATTTTGGTAGGCAGGGTAGGCAACTGGCCGCTCATAGACCGGGCCATCGTGGGCGACGGTCCTTGGTGGCACATTGACGATTTCTTCGTGACCCCAGTTGATATACAGCCGGTCTTCGTCGATTACGTCTCCGAGTACTGAGTACTCCACTTCCCACTTCTGGACAATCTTTTCGAATTCTTTTAGTTTCTTCTTTGGTACCACTGCACACATACGCTCTTGGGACTCTGACATCAGAATCTCTTCTGGAGTAAGCGATTCGTCCCTCAGCAGCACATTCTTTAGCTGCACGCGCATGCCCTTGCCACCGTTTGAGGCAAGTTCTGATGTTGCGCAGGAGATTCCAGCACCACCTAGGTCTTGAATACCTGCAACTACACCTGCGTGAAACAGCTCAAGGCAGCACTCAATTAGTACCTTCTCGGCAAATGGGTCACCGACCTGCACCGCTGGACGCTTGGTGGGCCCTGTTGATTCAAAAGTTTCGGAGGCTAGGACCGAAACGCCGCCGATTCCATCGGCGCCGGTTCTGGCGCCGAAGAGAATAACTAAGTCGCCCGGGTTTGAGGCCTTGGCAAGTTTCAGGTCTTCGTGCTTCATTGAGCCAATGGATAGCGCGTTTACTAAAGGGT